>Ga0185299_10002094_pt1 | contig 32757 bp, 24 predicted proteins | sample PaiPotPPA55metaG_FD_128002 | JGI IMG/M metagenome (GOLD analysis project Ga0185299, IMG submission 128002) | Iron sulfur acid spring bacterial and archeal communities from Banff, Canada, to study Microbial Dark Matter (Phase II) - Paint Pots PPA... ...
TGCGTCGGAGGTTAGGGCGCGGAGTTCTTTCAGGTCGAAGATGGCGCGCTTGGTGTCGAGGGGCATTGCGGGCGTTAGGATAGCAAATAGGGGAGGGTACTTGCCGTCAGGCGCCAAAAAATAAACGTCGCAGCCTGTCATTTGTGCATGGGTTGGCGTTGGCGAGCTTAAGCGATTTCCTGGCAACAACAGCACTGGACAGTTGATTGCACCAAATCGTCTAATTGCAGAGTTCAGGCGGAGGTAGGAGCGTGCCCATTTGCGTCCCTTTTTCGCTCTCAGCTATAATTCCGCGCTCTTCGAAACAGAAATTTCGCGAGATCTGCGGAAGGTAAATGCCCTCAATCCGTCGTGACCGTCTCAAGTCGTTAATGCAGTTGGAACAAAAGAAATTTATCGACGAACGTCCAAAGTCCAAGGCCCTTTTCGAGCGCGCCCGCAAATCTCTGCTCGGCGGTGTGCCCATGAATTGGATGGCAAAATGGGCCGGCGCATTCCCTCCCTTCGTCAGCGAAGCTCATGGCGCCGAGTTCCTGGACGTTGACGGCCATCGCTACATCGATTTCTGCCTCGGCGATACTGGGGCCATGACTGGGCACTCGCCCGCGGCCACCGTCGCCGCCGTGCAGCAGCAAGCCGCTCGTGGAATCACGCTGATGTTGCCCAGCGAGGATGCGGTGTGGGTGGGCGAAGAACTGCAAAAGCGCTTCGGCCTGCCCTACTGGCAATTTGCTCTCACTGCGACGGACGCCAATCGCTTTTCGATCCGGCTTGCGCGCCAGATCACCGGCCGTCCAAAAATTCTGATTTTCAACTGGTGCTATCACGGCACTGTGGACGAAACCTTCATCACTCTGGAGAATGGCGTGTCCAAAGCGCGCCGGGGAAACGTGGGCCCACCCGTCGATCCCTCTGTCACCACAAGGGTGGTCGAATTCAACGATGTAAAGGCGCTCGAAAAAGCCCTTCAGGCCGGAGATGTTGCTTGCGTGCTCGCCGAACCCGCGATGACCAACGTCGGCATCGTGCATCCGGATTCCGGCTACCATCAACAACTGCGCGAGCTCACTCGCAAATACGAGACGCTTTTGATTATTGACGAGACCCATACCATCTGCGCAGGCCCCGGCGGCTATACCCGCGCGAACAATCTCGATCCCGATTTCCTGGTCTTTGGCAAACCTATCGGTGGCGGCGTTCCAGGCGCGACTTACGGGTTCACGCAAGCCGTGGGCGATGCCATCGCCGCTCACCAGGACCTGGAAGATTGCGACGTCGGCGGCATCGGCGGCACCTTAGCTGGCAATGCGCTGTCCCTCGTAGCCATGCATGCCACGTTGGAGAAAGTTCTCACGCAGCAGGCTTTCGATCGTATGATCCCGCTCGCCGAGCGTTGGACCGCCGGGGTTGAAAAAGCGATCGCTGAATTCGACGTACCTTGGCACGTCACGCGTCTCGGGTGTCGCGCTGAGTATCTATTCTCGCGAAACCGTCCACGCAGCGGCAGCGAAGCTCACGACGCGACGGATTTCGAGCTGGAGCGCTTTATGCATCTGCACGCGATGAACCGAGGCATTCTGCTCACGCCATTTCACAACATGGCGTTGATGTCACCGGCGACCGAGGAAGAACACGTTGATCGCCACAGTACGGTGTTCCGAGACGCTTTGAAGGCGCTTGTTGGCTGATGGCCGCGGGAGGAAACCGTTGGAGATGGAAGAGCGGAACCCAAGATGAACTTTTCTGGAAAAGTTGCACTGGTCACCGGCGCGGGCAGTCCGCGCGGCATCGGCTTCGCCGCTGCTCGCTTGCTCGCACAGCAAGGAGCAAAAGTTGCGATCACTTCCACTACGCAACGGATTGAGGACCGTGGTCACGAACTTTCGGCAGAAGGTGCGGATGTCCTTGCTCTGGCCGCCGATCTGAGCTCGTTTGGCCGCACTCAGGAGCTGGTTGAGGAGGTTCTCGCTCGCTTCGGGCGCATCGACATTCTGGTGAACAACGCGGGCATGACCCAGATCGGGCGTCCCGAGGCGACCGTCGCGTTGCCGCTCGCCGAACTCCCCGAAAAAGACTGGGACTACGGGATCACGATCAACTTGAAGACGACGTTCAACGTCACTCGGGTGGTGGTGCCCGGCATGCTGAAGGCGAACTACGGGCGCATTATCAACATTTCCTCTACCACCGGCCCGGTCGTGAGTAATCCGCGCGACACGCCGTACAGCGCGGCCAAGGCCGCCATGGTCGGACTTACGCGCAGCCTCGCGCTCGAGGTCGCGCGCCAGCAAATCACCGTCAATGCGATCGGTCCTGGCTGGATTGAAACCGCTTCGTCCCCGGATCACGAAATCGTCGCAGGTAGAAATACTCCGGTGGGTCGCCCCGGCCGTCCTGACGAAGTCGCAGCCGCGGTGGCGTTTCTCGCGTCGGAATCAGCCTCCTACATCACCGGCCAGCTCATCATTGTCGATGGCGGCAACTCCATCCAGGAATATAAAGGCCCACCCGATCTTTATTATTGAGCCGGCGATCTCGAACGCGAAAAACACAAGCGGCGGAGCGCTATTGGGGGCGCTTGCGTTTTGGCTCGGTGTCGGCAGGGGCTGCGGCGGGTTTCGCTAGGGGGGATTCGCCGAACCATTCGGCGCGTTGGAGTTCGATGGGGACGTTGCCGTTGCGCCAGACGAAGTCGTTGAAGGCGCGGATGTCAAATTTTTCGCCGGTGCGGAGGCGGGCGTCGGCCAGGAATTTGATGATTTGGATTTTGCCGGTTTGGTAGGAGATGGCTTGGCCGGGTTGCGTGGCGAAGGCTGCGGCTTCGCCTTGAGCGGTTTTCGGATTCATGGGGACGGCTTTCGCCAGGTAGGCTCCGGCTTCTTCGTTGTTCAGCTGGCCCAGGGCGAGTTTGACATCGACTTCGACGCGGAGCGCGCGCAGGCGGGCGAAATTGTAGATGATCTCGCGGGTGTGCGGGGAATCCTCGAACAAGCCGGCGAGGAGCATCATTTCTTCGGCGTAGAAGCCGAGACCTTCGTTGGCGCCGGAGTCGTAGTAGTGACGGCGGATGGGATCGGGATTGCGCCAGGAGAGCCACAGCTGCATGTAATGGCCGGGAACGCCTTCGTGGACGATGATGGGGCGCGGGTCGAGTTGGCTGGCGGCTTCGAAGTAGCCGGGGTTGTCGGAAGGTTTCGCGGTCCAGCGAGTGGCTTCTTGCATGAGACGCGACGGGCCGGTGAAGTCATCCAGTTCGGAAAATTCTCCAAGGCCTGCAAGGTAGAGCGGCATGGGGCGAACCGTGTAGTGAGGAAGATCCTGCGGAACGGTGAGAATTCCCTGGCGGGCCAGAAAGCGGCGGATGGCGCTCTCATTGTCGTTGGTGCGCTGCAACTGTTGGTCGAGGGTGTCGAAGGGTTCCAGGGCGCGGGCTTCAATGTCTCGCTGATGTTCGATTTGCTCGGCGGCTACGGAGCGGGCCCACTCCTGGCGGCTCATGTCGAGCAGTTGCTCCGGTGTAAACGGGTAGAGAGCGACGTTCTTGAGGAAGAAGACGTAGGCATCGCGGCCTATCGGTGAGTGCGGCGGCATGGTGGGAAGGCGTTGTTGCAGCCAGTTGCGGAAGGATTCGAGAGAGGAGGCGGCGCGCTCTACGGCGGGTGAGAGTTCCTGAACGTTGTCTCCTAGCAGGAGCGGGCTTACGTCGTGGGCGACCTGCCACAGATGCGGGCGAATGTCAGAGAGGGACGCGATCGCGAGTTTGGCGAAGGGCGCGGACGGATGTTGCAGGTTGGCTTCGGCGTCTTCCACGATTGATGGAATATTTTGGACTCTCGTGATGAGGTCGCTGGTGCGGGTTTTGTCGAATGGGGGCGGAGGTAGGAGCGCTTCGACTACCGGCGTCATGGCCTGATCGACGTAAAAGGTTGCGTCGTCTTGCCAGCGGCGATTCATGTCGAGCTCCCAACGGACGCGTGCGAGTGCGGAACCGATGAGGCGATAGTCCACTCGTTGGGGGACGTGCCACTTGGAGGGATCTAGCTTTTTCCAGCGGGCTTCGAACGCGGAGAGGTCGGTGCGTTGATGGGCGATGGATTCGGCGGACCAGGAAGGTTTCAGTCCGGCGGGGCGCTCGACGCGGGGGATGTCGTCGGAATTGAAGGGTTGCCATTGGGCGCGCCAGGTCCAGAAGTCGGTGGATAGTTTGTCGAGGGAGTCTTGGGCGCTGGTGGTGAGTGGGAGACAGAGGAGGAGGAAGAGGGGGAGGGTACGTTGCATGAATGGGCGATATTGCGGGACAACTTGGAAGAAGTCAATGTGATGGTGGGAGTTGGGTGGCGGGTGGACGTGGGGGATTTGGGTGGCGGGTTGCCGTTAAGGTCCTTCGGGCACCCTCGTCGGATGCCCTCACAATGACAGCTGAGTGCCGGCGTCGAAAAGACGGTTAACAGCCGCCGTGGATAATGGTCGCGGGCCTGAAAAACGAATGGCAAGTATCGAATACTTGAATTCTTGGGGAGGCAGGAGTAGGTTCGGCTTGTCTGGTCTCTCCGCCAGGTTCGCGGGTGAGACTTTTATTCACGGCACGGAGAAGGGGTGCAAATATGGCTACCGCAGTCACTGCTCCATCGATTGATTCGAATGTGTCGAGCTTTGTCGCTCGAAAGCAGAAACTTCTGATTAATGGCAAGTGGGTGGACGCCGCTTCGGGGAAGACCTTTGCGACTTATAACCCGGCTACCGGCGAGGTGTTGGCGAATGTTGCTGAAGGCGATCGCGAAGATATCGATCGGGCTGTGAAGGCGGCGCGCGCTGCTTTCGAGACTGGGCCGTGGTCGAAGGTTTCGCCCGCGGCACGGGGCAAGAAGATCTGGAAGCTGGCGGACTTGATTGAGAAGCACTTGGAGGAGTTTGCGCAACTGGAGTCGCTGGACAACGGCAAGCCGCTGGCAGTGGCGCGTGTGGCGGACGTGCCGTTGACGATCGAGCACATGCGCTACTACGCGGGTTGGGCGACGAAAATTGAGGGGAACACGATTCCGCTGACCATGGCGCCGCCTTCGAAGTTTCTGGCGTACACGGTGCGCGAGCCGGTTGGCGTGGTTGGGCAGATCATTCCGTGGAATTTCCCTTTGTTGATGGCGGCGTGGAAGCTGGGGCCGGCGTTGGCGGCTGGGTGCACCGTGGTGCTGAAACCGGCCGAGCAGACGCCGCTTTCGGCTTTGCGGTTGGGTGAATTGCTGCAGGAGGCTGGATTCCCGGATGGCGTGGTCAATATCGTCCCTGGCTACGGCGAGACGGCGGGGGCTGCGCTGGCTTCGCATCCGGATGTTGACAAGGTGGCGTTCACCGGCTCGACCGAAGTAGGCAAGCTGATTATTCATGCGGCGGCGGGCAATCTGAAGAAGGTATCGCTGGAGCTGGGTGGAAAATCACCAAACGTGATTTTGGACGACGCGGATTTGGAGACGGCCATTCCCGGGGCTGCGAGCGCTATTTTCTTCAATCATGGACAGTGCTGCTGCGCGGGTTCGCGGCTTTACGTGGAGAAGAAAATTTTCGACAAGGTCGTGGAGGGGATGGCGAAGAGCGCGGAGAAGATCCGCGTGCGGCCGGGCTTCGATCCGGAATGCGACATGGGGCCGCTGGTTTCCGCGGAGCAGTTGGAGCGCGTGTGCGGGTATCTCGAGTCCGGGAAAAAAGAGGGCGCGAGGACGGTGACTGGCGGAGAACGGCACGGGGAAAAAGGCTACTTCGTCAAGCCAACCGTACTGGTGGATACGAACGAAAACATGAAAGTTGTGCAGGAGGAGATCTTCGGGCCGGTGGTGACGGCGATTCCGTTCAGCGATGCGAACGAGATCGTGCAGAAGGCGAATGACACGGTGTATGGACTCGCGGCGGGGATCTGGTCGCGGGACATCAAGAAAGCGCACAAGCTGGCGTCGAAGCTGCGGGCGGGGACGGTGTGGATCAATTGCTACAACGTGTTCGATCCGGCGCTGCCGTTTGGCGGGTACAAACAATCGGGTTGGGGCCGGGAGATGGGGCACGAGGCGCTGGAGCATTACACGGAGGTCAAGTCGGTTTGCGCGGCGCTGTAGGCGAACGGCAGAGAGTGAATTGACGCAATCGTTGGGGGGCCGAGGCTTTTGCCTCGGCCCTTTTTTTATTTGCTACGTTTTACTGGTTGCGACGCGCGTCAGAACAGCGGCGAATGATGTTATTTGCGTGCTGGGACGGTGGGCGCGTGGACTGCGCGGAAAGCGTATTCTATAGTATCGGCGAGGTTAGTTCCCGGTTAGGTTCGTGTGTTCATGGATATCCGCGAAATTGCTAGGCGTGCCAAGGTGTCGACGGCCACGGTGTCGAGGACTATCAATCGCTTTCCGAGCGTTGACCCGCAGCTGGCCAAGCGCGTCTGGAAAGTGGTCGAGGAACTCGGGTATTACCCGAACACGCAAGCGCGTGCGCTGGTTTCTGGAAAAAGCAGAATCTTTGGACTGGTGGTTTCGGAGATTACCAACCCGTTTTTTCCGGAGATCGTACAGGCGTTTGAAGACATCGCGGTGCAGCACAATTACGAAATCCTGCTGACGTCCACGGTCCATAACGCCAAGCGCATGGAACTGGCGGTGCGGCGGATGATTGAGCGGCGCGTGGACGGCGTCGCGATTTTGACCTTCGGCATGGAGGACTCGCTGGTCGAGGACCTGCGGTTCCGAAAGGTGCCTCTGGTGTTCGTGGATGTCGGCCCGCACGTGCCGGGAGTCAGCAACATCCGCATCAATTATCAGAATGGGATTCGACAGGCGGTGCAACATCTGGCGGAGCTGCGGCACGCGCGCATTGCATTTGTCTCTGGGCCCTTGCATCTGAAATCGGCGATGGCGCGGAAGGCAGCGTTTGAAGGAGCGATGCAGGAGGTCGGGCTGGAAGTTGGGCCGGAGATGATTGTCGAGGGAGACCACCGGATGGAAGGTGGCATGCGCGCGTTGGTGGAACTTGCGGGTCTGCCTCAGCGCCCGACGGCTATTTTGTGCTCTAACGATATGACTGCCGTTGGGGTCATGAGGGAGGCTTACGAGTGTGGGATCGTCATTCCGCGCGATTTGTCGCTGGTGGGATTTGACGATATTCGGCTGTCGCAGTTCACGACGCCGCCGTTGACGACCGTACAGATGTCGCAGACGCTGCTTGCGGAATACGCGTTTCAGGCTTTGCGGCGCGAGGCTGAGAGTCGTTCGGGCGGGGGCGTCGGGAACGAATACGAGTTGATGACGACGCTGGTGCTGCGGAGATCGACAGCGGTTGCGCCAGCGGATGGCATGGGCCTTCCTGACGGACGCGCTAAAGCGCGCCCCTACATTTGATTTGGTGCCGGATTTGATAAATGCTGTCAGTTTTGAGGGTCGGCGGTGATTGTGGCGGGCTCGAGACGGGGCGCGAGGATGTGGATGACGGCGACCGCCAGCAAATATGCGGAGGCTGCCATGAAAAACGGGATCATGTAGCTGCCGGTCCATTGCAGCGCGTAGCCCACTATCTTGGCGATGAGCATTCCTCCGATCGCGCCGGCCATCCCTCCGATTCCGACAACGGAGCCTACCGCGCGCGACGGAAACATGTCGGAGGTCAAGGTATATAGATTCGCGGAAAAGCCCTGGTGCGCGGCTGCGGCGAGTCCCAGCAGCAAGACCGCACCCCACATGCTCTCGACGCGATAGGCGAAGGCAATCGGGACGACGCTTATGGCGCAGATCAAAAGCGCCGTCTTTCGCGCGACGTTGACGGTCTTTCCGTGGTGAATCAGCGAAGATGAGAGCCAGCCACCGGCCACGCTGCCGACGTCGGCGATGAGATAGATTACCAAGATGGGAGCGCCAATCTGCATGAGCTTCAGACCGTGCTGGCGCTGCAGAAAGTCGGGCACCCAAAAGAGGTAGAACCACCAGATCGGATCGGTCATGAACTTGCCAAGCATGAACGTCCAGGTCTGCCGGTAGGAGAGCAGACTTAGCCACTTTATTTTGCCGGGCGGCTCGGAAGGATCGCTGCGAATGTAGTCCAACTCTGCTTTGGACAGGCGCGGATGTTCTTCTGGTTTGCGATAGAGCCACAGCCAAAACACTAGCCAGACGAAACCGAGCGCGCCGGTCAGGATGAAGGCGGAGCGCCATCCCCAATGCACGGTAATCCAGGGCACAACGAAGGGCGTCGCGATGGCGCCGATGTTGGTGCCGGCATTGAAGATGCCCGTGGCTAGCGCGCGCTCTTTCTTGGGGAACCATTCGGCGACGGTCTTGATGCTGGCGGGGAAAATGCCCGCTTCGCCGAAACCCAGCGAGGCGCGGGCGATCGCGAAACCTGTCAGCGAACCGGCGAAGGCGTGGCCCATCGAAGCTAGACTCCAGAACACCATGGCCAGCGCATAGCCTAAGCGGGTGCCTAGACGGTCGATCAGCCGCCCCACCAGGACCATGCCGGCCGCGTAGGCCGTCTGAAAAGCGAACACCAGATTGCTATAGTCGATTTCGTTCCAGCCGAAGTCGTGCTGCAGGGTGGTTTTCAGAACTCCGAGGACTTGGCGATCCATGTAATTTTTTGTGGTTCCGAACAGGAGAAGGGCGCAGATGACCCAGCGAAAATTACCGGCGCGAACGGAAATGCCTGGCTGGGAGTGAGTGGTGGCCGGCACGGATTCCGCAGTGGTGACGGCGGTGGCGGGTGTGTTGGTGGGGCGCCCTTGGTCCATGGAGTACGCGTGCCGTTCTTTTTTCGCGGTCGCAATCTTACTCCATTTCTTGCGGCCGCAATCCTGAGAGTAGCTCCACGCTTTGCGTCTCGACCTTCGTGGTGTAAAACCGAGGTGTAAAACCTAAGTGGGAGGCCGAACTCAAAGATGCGCATTCCTGCTGGTGAAACGGCTCTCGCCGTGATGCTGGTCGCTGGGTTCCTGTTGTGTTGCACTCCGTCGAGACCCCACGCATCGGGCGAGAGAATTCGGGTGGTCCCGAACGAGCCGGCTCGCCGCGTTGATATCTCGATCGATGGCCAGCCGTTCACGTCTTACATCTGGCCGGAAACCCTGGCCAAACCGGTGCTGTACCCGCTGCGCACGGCCGGCGGGATCGTCGTCACACGCGGTTACCCGCTGGAGCCTCGGGCGGGTGAACGCAGCGATCATCCGCACCACGCGGGGCTGTGGTTCAACTACGGCAGCGTGAATGGCATCGATTTTTGGAACAACTCTGACGCTATCAAGCCCGAAGACCGGCGCAAGATGGGGACCGTAGTGCAGCGCAAGATCGCGGCTGCGAGGAGCGGAGCCGAGCAAGGCGAACTTGAAGTGGAGACCGATTGGGTGACCGCCGAGCAGAAGGTTCTTCTGAAGGAACGCACGCTACTCATTTTTCGCGGTGGACCCACGTTTCGCAGCATCGACCGGATCACTACTTTGCAGGCGCAGGGGGGGAAAGTTGTCTTTGAGGACGATAAGGAGGGGCTGCTGGGGATGCGTGTCACGCGGGCGCTGGAAATGCCGTCGGATAAGCCCGAGGTTTTTCTTGATGCGAACGGACGCCCCACAACGGTGGCGAAGATGGACAACACGGGAGTGAATGGCGTGTATCTCACCAGTGAAGGTAAAACAGGGGATGCCGCGTGGGGAACGCGCGGGCGCTGGTGCAATCTAAGCGGACGCGTGGAAGGTCAGCCGGTGACGATCACGATTTTCGATAACCCCGGGAATCCGAATTTTCCGGCGTATTGGCATGCTCGGGGATACGGATTGTTCGCCGTGAATCCATTGGGGCGAAAAATCTTTACAGGCGGCAAGGAAGAAGCGCTGAACTTTTCTTTGGCGGCGAAGCAGAGCGTCACGTTTCGCTACCGGGTGCTGATTTCTTCGGAGATTGCTTCGCCGGAAACTACCGAACTGGAATACCAGCGTTTCGTCGCCGCTTATCATTAAATTACGTCGCCGCCCCCGGCCTCCCCTGCTGAAAGGTCATTGAAAAGTACGGCTGTTGCGCCGGGCTGTTAAACCCGGCGCCTACATAACCTTCGCTGTCGCAAGAGAGCGGGAAGCACGGACGCGGCACGGTCCACCTGGGGAACGAGATTATTTGCCTGGGGCTGCCGGCTGCGGTGTATTCGGGAGCAGGTTCAGGACTACTTGGAACCACCAGTTGGGTTGGTAGCGGATTTGGACGGGGACGCCGCGTAGGGCGCCCTGGGTGCCGAGCAAAATCGTGAAGTTCACCCGCCGGCCAGTCACTTGGTTTGCAGAAACAAAATCAGCCTGGAGAAGTTCGTTGTAGGAGTTCTGGGTGAGTGTACCGCCTTTCGAGGAGTTCACCTTGACATCCAACTTTCGAATCGGCTCGAGGTGTTCGAGCGTTAGCACATCCACTTGCGCGTCGTATACGTAACAGAGCGACTGCGGGGTTTTGCCGCCCTCGATCGCGATATCGTCTAGTTGGGAGACGGCACCGAGGAATTCGCCGGCGCGGGTGCAGCCCGACGCGCTGTCCAGAGTGCGCGCTGGACGGTCTGACGTGCTGAGTTTTTTCAGCATTATCGGCTCTGCCTCGGCGTATTGGTGAAGGTTGTAGTCTTCGCTGGAAGCGAGCGGCACGATTAAGGAGACGGCGTGACCGGCTTCGACGCGACTGAGGATGCCGGTGAATTGATGCTCGCCGCCACTCTTTTCTTTGCGGAGCTCCTCCTGCATTTCGGAGACGGACTTTCCTTTTGAAGACTTCATGAAACCGAAGAAGGCGCTCGCGGTGACGTCGTCGGTCTTTGCGGGATGGACGGCGGGATCTTTGTGCCAGACGACCTCGGTGCCGGCGCCCCAGCGGTTGATGGCGCGCGGCGCCTTGGCGGGGTCGGAGCCGAAGAGCACCTGAAGAAGCTCCTGCCGAGGATCGGATTTGGAGACGCCCATACGGATGTAGCCGCCGCCGACATCGTCCTTGCCGGCCCAGAAGAACAGAATGCGAACGCGGGCGGTCATTACGTAATCAAATTCGGCGACGTCGCGGGGGGCGCTGCGCACCCAACCGAGCGCCTCCACGATGGGAACGCGATCGGCGTCCGTGGTCTTTGCCAATTGCGGAAGGACGAGGGAAAGTAGAACGAGGAGGATCGAAAATCGATATGCGCTGGTCACGGACGGGGAACTCGGCAGCGCGGCGATGTGCGCGAGGATTTGTGCACCGTGGCGAGAGTCTACGGCGAAGTTGTTACGCAGGATTGACGGAAAATTGAAATAAGAAAAATATTTTCGTAATAACTTGTTACAAGGCGGCATCGTAAGCTCAATCGTGCAAATCTCCACACCGCAGGCATGCGCGCCACCCGTGCCGCGTTCCATGGCGAACGCTCCTGCTCCTGCCAGCAATCATCTTAGCGCAAAGCATCTCACCGTAAGGCAAGCGTTTGTTTTGCTCTTGAGGGAGCCCCAGAAGTATCTGTTGCAACGGTGGAACTGGAAATCCGCAGTGCTGAGTTCCCTGCTGCGGGCGTCGTTATTTTTCGCGACCAACCTGGCGGCCGGATTGCCTGCGGCGATTGCGGCGTTGCAGACCGAGCTGGTTTTTCGAGGCATCACTTCGGGCTTCTATGGCGCGCTGACCGAGGCATTTCGCGAGGCAGAGCCGCCGTGGGAAGCGGCGCTGACGGTCATGTTTCTGCTGCCGGTGGCCAATCATTCGGTCGAGTTGCTGGTGCACTGGGTGCGCGGCACGCAAAAATTGTTTCCGAGTATTCTGGCGTCGGTGGTACTGACGGCGTTTTCGACGTTATTTAACTTTTACGTGATGCGCCGGGGCGTTTTGATTGTGGGCTCGGGGCGTCATTCGCTGGGAAAAGACTTGCTGAAGCTGCCGCGGCTGGTGGGGGATTTCGTGACGTGGTTGCCACGCTATCTGATGCGGCGAGCGGGGAGCAAGTCGGTTTCCGGGCGTGCTGATGGCGATTAAGACGCTGCACATCACGAATTCCTACCACCCCGCTTCCGGCGGCATTCGAACTTTCTATCACGCGCTGCTTGAGGCGGCGAACCGGCACCGGCGCTTGGTGCGTTTGGTGGTGCCGGGAGCGGAGACTCGTGTCGAAGAAGTCGGCGAATTTGGACGCATCTACCACGTGGCGGCGCCACATGTGCCGATTCTCGATTCACGGTACCGCTGGATGTTGCCGCATACCTATGCATGGGGTTACGAGAGCCCGCTGCGGCGGATTTTAGCGGCGGAACGGCCCGATCTTGTGGAGGTGTGCGACAAGTTCTGGCTGCTGTACTTGTCGGGGGTGCTGCGGCGGCAATGGATTCCAGGAGTGCCGGTGATTGTGGGACTTACTTGGGACCGGTTGGACGACACTATGCGCACGTATGTGAGCGCGGGGTGGGCGGCGCAATGGGCCTGCGAGAGATATATGCGCTCGTGCTATGTGCCTCGGTTCGATTTTCATGTTGCGGCGTCGGACTATATCGCCACGGAGGTTCGACGACTGCTTCCGGAGAGGCTGCGGGATCGTCTGCACGTTTGCCCGATGGGGGTGGACTTCGAGGCGTTCCGTGGTTCTCATGACGGATGCGGCGGCGTGCGACAGGAGCTGTTGCGGCAGCTTGGCGCTGATGAGGGAACAGTGCTGCTGCTGTATGCGGGGCGGTTGTCGAAGGAGAAGAATCTTTCGGTGCTGCCGGCGGTGCTGGCTAGGCTGGCGGATCAGAGGCGGAAAACGGTAGCTAAAACGGCCAGGCGCTGGGGCACTAGCACATGGGTCGCTCGGGACGGCCTGCTGGCGGCGCTGGTTGTGACTATCGCTTGATCATTGCTGGGGACGGACCGTTCGCTGACGAGTTGTGGGGGTCGCTGGAGGAGCTTGCGCCTGGCCGCAGCTTGTTTATCGGGCATTGTGAGCGCGAAAATCTCCGGGAACTCTATCACGCCGCGGACGTTTTCATTCATCCAAATCCCCGAGAGCGTTTCGGTATCGCACCGTTGGAGGCTATGGCGGCGGGCTTGCCGGTGGTCGCACCCGCGTCAGGCGGTGTGCTCACATACGCAAACGATGAGAATGCGTGGTTGTGCGAGAACACGGCCGTGGGATATGCGGAAGCGGTCGAAAGCGTGCATGCTGACGGCGAGATCTGCGGGCAGAAGATTGCGGAGGCTCGGCGGACGGCGGAAGAATTTTCTTGGACGCGAGTCACGGCGGTAAGTAACCGCCCACTAAGTTTTTCGACATGGGCAATCCAGTTTGTGACACGCGCGCAACTGTGACTCCTTAGGCAGTGATTGACCGAGTGCGCAGCACCTACTAACATCGATGTTTCACATTTCATGGTGGAAGACGGTCAACTCATCGCGCATTACCGCATTCTCCGTAAGCTTGGCCACGGAGGCATGGGCGTGGTGTATGAGGCGGAAGACACCAAACTTGGACGGCGCGTCGCGCTGAAATTTTTGCCGCCGGAAACGGACCGGGATGCCTCGGCGCTGGAGCGATTTCTGCGCGAGGCGCGGGCGGCCTCGGCGCTAAATCACTCGGGAATTTGCACGATCCATGCGATCGAAAACGACAATGGCCGCACCTTCATCGCCATGGAATTGCTGGAGGGATTGCCGCTGGACAAGCTGCTGGGGGCGGGGCCCGTTCCCATTCCGCGGACGATCGAGATCGGTATCCACTTGGCGGACGCGCTGGACGCGGCGCACAAAAAAGGGATCGTGCATCGCGACATCAAGCCGGGCAACATTTTCGTAACCGAACGCGGCACCGCCAAGATTTTGGATTTTGGCCTGGCAAAGCTTCTGAAAGACGTGGATGAGAATGTCGATGGCGAGACCATCGACGACCCCACAAGTCTCACAAATCTACTGACCAGCCCTGGCACGGCTGTGGGCACCATCGCCTACATGTCGCCGGAGCAAGCGCGCGGGGAAGAACTGGATGGGCGCAGCGACCTATTTTCCCTGGGAGCGGTGTTCTATCAAATGATCACGGGCAGGCAACCGTTTCCAGGGTCGACCAGCGCAGTGGTGTTCGACAAAATTCTGCACCAAGCGCCCATAGCTCCAGTCACGCTGAATCCGGAGGTGCCTGCGGAGTTCGAACGGATCCTCAACAAGGCGCTGGAGAAAGATCGCGACGTCCGCTACCAAGTCGCTGCCGAGCTTCGCGCGGATTTGAAGCGCTTGCAGCGTGAGTCTGACTCAGGGCGTACCGCCGCGGCACTCTCCTCTGCGCAGCGCGCGGCGACCATAGACAGCGCGCCGGTACCCGCCGAACCGCCGCAGGCCGCACCGAAGTCCAGCGGCTCAGTATTGGTGGAGGCAGCGCGTCACAACAAGCTCGGGGCAGCGCTCACGTTCGCGTTGGTCGCGATTGTGGGGGCGGCGGCGGTATTCGGCATCTACTCCTTGGTGAATCGCGGGAAGCACGTGCCGTTCGAACATTTTTCCATCGAAAACCTCACCAACAACGGCCACGTTTCGCTGGCGGCGCTCTCTCCTGATGGAAAATACCTGTTGCACGTCCGGGATGAAGATGGGCTGCAGTCGCTATGGCTTCGCCACATCCCCACCGGCAGCAACACGCAAGTCGTGCCGCCGGCGGCGACGCGTTACTCGGGCCTGACGTTTTCCCCCGACGCCAACTATATTTACTGTGTCCGCCGCGACGAGTCCGAGCACACTATCGCCGCGCTCTATTCCGCGCCGGTACTCGGCGGCACTCCACGCCTGTTGGTAAGAGACGTGGACAGCCCGATCACTTTCGCGCCTGACGGCAAGCGCTTCGCCTATTTGCGCGAACATCACGACACGCCAAATTTCGACCTCTTCCTGGTCAATAGCGACGGTTCGCAGGACCGCGCACTTTTCAAAGACACGATGGTGCCCACCGACAGCGACGTCCCGGTCTGGCTGCCCGACGGCAAGACCATCGTCATTCCCGTCGTGCAAACGACGCAGGATTCGCTCGGCGGATTGATGTCGGTGGACGTGCCCACCGCCAAGCGCCAGGAAGTCGCGCTGACTCCCGACCGCATTTACTATGAACCGGCCTGGCTGCCCGGCACCAATGGCCTGCTGGTGTCGACGAGCTCTGTGCAGCGCGGCCTGATGCAGAGACAATTGGGTTTCCTGAGTTATCCCAGGGGCGAGTTTCGCGCGCTCACGACCGACACCAACAACTATTTTCACCCCAGCGTTTCGGCTGACGGCAAAACCATTGCCGCCGAAGAGGTGCAATCGATTTACGCCCTCAATGTGGCGCCCGCGTCGAAGCCGGACGAACTTCGACAGATTCCGTTGATGTCGCATGAGCCGATCGGCGCCTGGAACTGGATGCCCGACGGAAAACTTCTGGTCCCGCAAGGTGGCGAAATCCGGCTCGTGACTCCTACTGGCGGCGAATCGGTCGTGCTATCCGACAAGAAGCGCCTCCCGCTTCAAAGCAATCCTTGCGGGAATTACATCGTGTTTCGGGCGATCCCGAAGACAGGTGGCGCGTCGATCAATCTGTGGAGGACGGACCTCGCAGCATCGAACCAGACGCAACTGACGTTCGGCCGGAACGAGCAGGATCCGCAGTGCTCGCCCGACGGAAAATGGGTTTACTACATTGCGTTGCTTGAAAATCAAGCTTTGAAGCGCGTTCCGGTCGAGGGCGGGACGCCCGAAACAGTGATCGACGATCCGTCCAGCGGATACACCCTGTCGCGCGATGGCAAATTGGTTGCGAATCTCGACGTTCGCGAGGCCGATCACAAGCTGGTGCTGAATGTCTTCAGCATCGCGGACAAGAAAACCACGGAGCACAGTATCGATCCGAGAGCGTCTAACCCCATTCGCTTTGCGCCATCGGGCGACGCGATTGTCTACAATGTGCGCGAAAAGGGAGTCGATAACCTGTGGCTGCAGCCGCTCAACGGTTCCGCAAATAAACAACTCACGCACTTGACCACGGACCGCATTGCGCGCTTTGCGTTTTCGGCGGATGGCTCACAGATCGCTATCGAACGCGGCCACAGCGAGTCTGACGCGGTCCTGCTGCGCGACACACCTCAATAGCGGCGCGAAAGATCCATCGCAAGTTGTGACCAACTATTGGCGCTCGCCGGTGGGGCCAGAACTCGCGCTCGGCGAGGCATTCGCATTCGCCCTGGCATAATATCCGCGCCGCGCTCGCACCTGATAGCCTTTGTGATCCGGGGTCTCGATGCGAATCCGGTGATACTTGCCGTTCAGCGTGGAATTGGTAGGAATGTACGCGATGGAATACTGGTTGCGTAACTCGTCGCCAATATCCTGGAAGGATTGATCGAGATCGTCCACGTGATACGGGAAAAACGCCCGCCCGCCGGTTTCTTCGGCAAGGTCCGCGAGGATTTGGTCGCCTTCGGTGAGATGAGTTTTGCGATCGGCCAATTTATCAGGATTGGTTTGCGATAACTGGATCCACTGCGTGCTGGTGCTTATGGTGTAGATGACCACGCTGTAGCGTTGCGCCATCTCAATGGCTTCGGCGCGAGTGTGATTCGAAAGATTGTCGTCGCCGTCGCTGATGACGATCATGACGCGCCGCACCACGTCGGGCTGATCGCCGGGAGGCCGCGGCGGATGGCTGAGTTCCTTGTCGCAGGCGGTGTAAATCGCATCGTAGACCGCGGTGCCGCCACCCGCACGGGTCTTGACGATCTCGTCGCGCAGCCGCCCGGCGTCGTCGGTAAAAGCTTGCAGGACGCTGGGCTCGTCGTCGAAGGTCATGACGAAGGCTTGATCTTTATTGTGGCGCAGAACGGAAAACAGAAACGATGTGGCGGCATCCTGCTCGAATTTCAGCCGGTCGCGGATGCTATTGGAAGTATCCATGAGCAGACCGATGCGCAGAGGCAGGTCGGTCTGTCTGCTGAAATAGCGGATGGTTTGTGGCGTCTTGTCGTCGGAAATCTTGAAGTCGTTCTTCTCGAGGTCGGGGACGAGTTTGTTGCGGCGATTCAAGACGGTGAAGAGCACGTCGACGAGGTTGACGGTCTGCGTAATTTTGCCCTGATTTTGCTGCGAGGCGTCGGGTGACGGTGGCGCCGGCTGAGGCGGAGCGCTTTGTTCCTGCGTCCCGGACGCAGGGGCGGATTGTTGCGCTCGATCGCTGGCGGCGGTGAAGACAAGCGCGCTCGCCAAGAGAGCAGAGATCCAGAGAGGTCGCATGTGGATCGATTATAGGTAGTTGGCGAGCGCAGCGTCAATTCGTTGCGGATCATCGCCGGCAGCGGCGGCTAGCTGCTTCAAGAAGGTACGCAAGCTTTCCGGTAGCGGCGCCTTCAAATCAACCCAGATTCCACTGCGCGGATGCGTGAACCCTAGTTTCGCGGCGTGTAGGAAGTTCCGGCCGAGCGGCGGCAGCGTCATTTTGCCCACGGGCAATTCGGCGGCTGCGCCGTAGAGAGTGTCGCCCACGACGGGATGCCGAACCGTCGAGAAGTGCACGCGAATCTGGTGGGTACGCCCCGTGTGAAGCTGTACTTCGACCAAGGTGGTCGTGTCGATGCGCGCCAGTACGCGCCAGTCTGTGCGAGCTTCACGGGCATCCGCAAGGACGGCACTGCGCCGCGCGGTCATACGCACGCGGCGCTTGGGATCGCGGCCAATGGCCAACTCGATCCGCCCGCTGTCCTCCTTTAGCAACCCTTCGACGAGAGCGATATACGTTTTCTTCACGGTACGCTGCCGAAAGGCTTCGCCGAGTTTCGCGTGCGCCCCGTCGTTCTTGGCGACTAGGATGATGCCGGACGTGTCTTTATCAAGCCGGTGGACGATTCCCGGACGCAACATATCGCCGCCTTGCGACAGCGGCAGTCCACGGCCCAGCAACGCGTTCACCAGCGTGCCGCGCGGATTTCCCGCTCCGGCGTGCACGACCATGCCCGCGGGTTTGTTCACCGCGACCACGTCATGATCTTCATAAATTATGTCAAGCGGGATGGATTCGGCCTCGGCGCGCATCGGGGGCCGCGGCTGCACTTCGACGGTGACGCGCTCTCCGCCATGGACGCGATGCGAGCCTTTGGCGGCGCGGGAGTCCAGAAGAACGAGCCCCTCTTCAATCAGCTCCTGCACGCGGGTGCGGCTTAGATCGGTGCAGTGCAAGGTAACGACGCGATCCAGCCGTTCGCCGGCTTGTTCAGGAAGAACCACGAAATCGCGCTTCATGTTGTGCTTAGCGGCGGTGATGTCAACTTGCTTCTTGCTCGGGAACCTCGGGCGCGTGGTGTTTGGCGCCGAAGAGCACATCCAGGATGATCAGTGCCGCACCTATCGCGATAGCGGAGTCGGCGACGTTGAACGCGGGATAGTGGTAATTGCCAAAGCGGACTTCAAAGAAATCGGTGACCGCGCCGTGAAAGATTCGGTCGGTAACGTTGCCCGCGGCTCCGCCAAGCAAGAGCGCTAATCCCGCGGCAGTCATCAAGCCTCCGCTGTGACCCGCGGCGAAGAGCCACGCAAGCGCGCCAATGACGATGACCGATCCCCCGATCAAAATCACGCGTGTCCAGGGAGAAGAGGAATCCGCCAGCACTCCAAACGCAATACCGGGATTTCGGCTGTTCACGAGATAAATAAAATTGTGGACGAGCTCGCGCCGCCACCCTTCGAAGGTCTGCGTCTCAAACCAGGCTTTGGTCGCGCGGTCGAGCATCACGATTCCCAGCGTAAGCCAGAGCCACCGCAACCGTTTCGGAATGATCAGCGCCACAATCCCTCGCGTCCCTAAAAAATCCCCAGTCGAAAAGTAATTTGCACGAGCTGTCATCCTGAAGCTACCCGACGAGGGCAGCTGAAGGATCTCAACGTGAACTGCACCGCAAACACAATGTAGGGGCGCGCTTCAGCGCGTCCCTCCTCGATCACGCCGCCTCTTCGTGCGCCCCCTCAATCTCCGCCAACGCCTCCGTACACCGCTCGCAGACCGTTGGGTAACGTCTGCTTTCTCCCACATGCGTCGAGTAATTCCAACATCGCTCGCATTTCGCGCCCTCGGCCTTTTGGACGAGAATCTCGAGTCCGGGGATAGCTTCCGAAGGATGGACAGTCGCAGCACCCGCACCTAAACGTCCGACTTGAGAAACGATAAACAGCCCAGGCAGTTGGTGGTTGTATTTCTCTATTAGGGTTTCCAGCTCACCAGTTGCGCGGAGTAGCACCTTGGCTTCAAGGTTGGAGTTGATGAGTTTCGCGGTGCGCTCGACCTCCAACACCTTCAAAACTTCGCCACGCAACCGTAGCAATTGATCCCAATTACTTCTCACATGGCCAGGGAGGCCAGCTTCAATCGAACTAGGCTCGCTGAACAAAGCCATGTGCACGCTCTCGTGCTCACCCGGCGTCTTCGGCAGATATTTCCAGATCTCCTCGGCAGTAAAAACTAGGATTGGTGCAATGAGCCGAACCAAGGCGCTGGTAATTTTCCATACAGCCGTCTGTGCGGACCTCCGTGATTTGCTCTTCGCCGCCTTCGTGTAGAGGCGATCCTTCAACACGTCGTAGTAAAACGAGCTGAGATCGACGACGCAGAAATCGTGGATAGCGTGATAGACGCGGTGGAATTCATAACCCGCGTACCACTCGCGGCACCTCTTCACCAGGTCGGCGGTTCGCTCGAGCATCCAGCGATCCATCTCCTCGAGCTGATCGTTTGGTAGCGCGTCGCGCGCGGGATCGAAGTCCACTAGATTGCTGAGTCCATAGCGGAAGGTATTGCGAATCTTTCGGTACGCGTCGCTGAGCTGGGTCATCACCCGCTCGCTCATCTTCACGTCGGCCTGGTATTCGACCGATGCCACCCACAACCGCAGTAGGTCGGCGCCCCAGCGTTCGCAAATTTCCGCTGGGTATAGCGTGTTGCCCAGCGACTTGGACATCGGCTGGCCCTTTTCGTCCAGGGTCCAGCCATGGGTGACCACGCCCCTGTACGGCGGATTGTTGCGAATGCCGATGCCGATCAACAACGAGCTGTGGAACCACCCGCGATATTGGTCCGGGCCTTCCAGATAAACGTCGGCGGGCCACTCCGGACCTTTCAGCACCGCGAGGTGCGAAGAGCCGGAATCGAACCACACGTCCAGAATATCGTTTTCCTTGCGCCATTTCGTCGCGCCGCAGGAGCACTTCGTTTCAGCCGGCAAGAGTTCTTCGGGAGTGTGCTTGTACCAGGCGTCCGCGCCTTCCTTTTCAAACCATTTCACGACGTTGCGCAGCGCTTTGAAATCTTCCAGGCGCTTGCCGCAGGAATCGCAGTAGAAAACGATGATGGGCACGCCCCAAAAGCGCTGCCGCGAAACGCACCAGTCCGGGCGCTCCGCGATCATTTCGTACATGCGGTCTTCGCCCCACGAAGGGATCCACTTTACGCCGCGGATTTTTTCGAGCGTTTCCTGACGCAGGCTTTTGCTGGCACCGTGGGCCGCCTGGTCCATTCCGATGAACCATTGCTCGGTGGCGCGAAAAATCACCGGATTGTGGCAGCGCCAGCAATGCGGGTAGCTGTGTTTGTAGCTGTGATGCCCAAGCAGCGCGCCATGATCGGCGAGCAGCTTCACGATGATGGGGTTCGCGGTGAAGACATCTTTGCCTTTGTATTCGGGCAGACCTTCGAGATAGATGCCACGATCGTTGATGGGCGCGGCGATCTCCAGGCCATACTTCTGCCCGGTATTGAAGTCATCCACGCCATGCCCCGGCGCAGTATGAACAATCCCGCTGCCTTGATCGAGCGTGACGTAGGTCGCGAGGACCCCCGGCACCTGAATCGGCAGAAACGGATGCTGGAAATTCATGCCCTCGAAGTCGCGGCCCTTGTAGGTGGCGCGAATGCGAGCTTCTGCGATGCTGCACTCGGCCTGCAAAGCTGCGACGCGATCGGCCGCCAGCAGCAGCGTGCCTCTTTCAGTTTCGACCACGGCGTAGTCGAAATCGGGATGAAGCGCCAGCGCGCGATTGTGAGGAATCGTCCAGGGAGTCGTCGTCCAGATTACGGCGCTGATATCGCTGCCCAATTTCGAGGCTTCGCCCTTGCCGCCCCCGACCACCGCAAATTTCACCCAGATCGACGGGCTGACATGGTCCTCATACTCGACCTCTGCTTCCGCCAGCGCCGTGGAATCGTGGAAACACCAATAGACCGGCTTGCGCCCGCGATAGACGTAGCCCTTTTCCATGAAATCCAGGAACGCACCCGCGATGACCGCCTCGTAGTCAAAATTCATCGTCAAATACGGCTCGTTCCATCGCCCGAAAATGCCCAGGCGCTTGAAATCTCGTTTATGCTGCTCGACATAGCGGGCTGCAAATTCCCGGCACAAGCTCCGAAACTCCGCTGGAGGCACTTTGCCTTTTCCGCCCAGCTCTTTCTCCACTTTTGTTTCGATCGGCAAACCGTGGCAATCCCAACCGGGCACGTAGGGCGCGTAGTGCCCCGCCATGCTTTTGGTTTTGACCACCAAATCTTTCAAAATCTTGTTAAGGCCTGTGCCCAGATGAATTTCGCCGGTCGGGTACGGCGGCCCGTCGTGGAGCACGAACAGCGGCTTCCCTTTGCGCACCTCTAAAATTCGCTCGTACAGGTGCTCCGCCTCCCACGCCGCCAGCTGCTTAGGCTCATTTTGCGGAAGGCTGGCTTTCATGGAAAACTCAGTTTTGGGAAGATTGAGCGTTTTCTTTAGTTCGAGTGGCTCGGCCATGGATCGAATCGGATTGATTCCCTTCTTGCCCGGCATTTCCCCACTGGTTGTCACTGGGGAAACATCGGAAACTTGCGTAATCACGTATGTTACAATGAACGGAAGCAGGTGTCAGCCGGTTCGGGGGTGCAACCATTCCGGCCCCGCTAGAATCGTATCTGCGATACCACCGAATTGGGGATTTCTGCGTCTAAATTTAAGGTAGGGGTGAGTTAGGGGAACACGTGCCGAGCAATTTCATTAACCTTTTACCGCCAGATCAAAATAAGCCAACCTCGCCGAATCCGAATGCGCAGCAATCCACGCCCGTCCCAGCTTCCGCCCTACCGAGTTTTCAGACGCCTGAACGTGTCGTCACCGACGGTTTCTGGTCCAACTTGAAGCAGTTTCTGACCGAGAAGCCTATCAAGCTGAATCCGAACGCGAAGCATTCCACGCTGATGCCCGAAGAATACGGCGGCGGCTTCAGCGAAAACCTGAAGGATTTTTTCAGCTCGCGACCCGTGCCCAAGGGCCCGCTCAACAGCCGCCTGGCTGTCAATTGGGGAGCAAACTTTGGCGGCTTTGGCTATCGCATCAAGGAATTCTTTTCGCCGTCCAAGCAGCCGCCCCTTCCTCCGGGTATTCAGCCGGTAAGAGTGAAAGACATCTGGTCGAAAGATGAAAACTTCGGGTGGACCCAGGTCATTGCCTTTGGCCTGCACATCCTGGTGATTGCGCTGCTCGTGGTTCCGCTCATCTGGTGGAAGGAACAACCCACCGCCGCGAAGAACAAGCTGGACGCTACTCCGCTCGATATTTCGCCGTACATGGCAAAGTTGCCGGCTGGCGCGACCAAGGCGGGTGGTGGCGGCGGAGCCAACGATCACACGCTGACTCCTCCGAACAAGGGCCGGCCGCCCAAGTTCAAGTGGACGCAGTTCACTCCACCGCAAATCAAGATTCAGAACGAGCATCCTAAACTCGCGATGGACCCCTCACTTCTGGGCCCACCGGACCTCAAGATTAACGGCCCGAATGGTCTTGGCGATCCGTTGGCTAACGCGCTGTCGGATTCGCTCGGTCATGGCAATGGCACCGGTATCGGCAGTGGTTCCGGCGGCGGTCTGGGTCCCGGCGAGGGCGGCGGCACCGGCGGCGGGGCGTTTCGCGCTGGCGTCAACGGCGTCGGTATCCCCGTTTGCCTGTACTGCCCGATCCCGCAATACTCCGACGAAGCCCGCAAGGCCAAATACCAAGGCACCGTGGTCCTGCAAGTAACGATCACAACGGATGGTCGCGCCGTGAACATCTCGGTCGTGAAGGGCCCTGGCCTGGGCCTGGAAGAAAAAGCCATCGAAGCGGTGAAGGGCTGGAAATTCAAAGCCGCAGTGGGCCCTGGCGGCAAGCCAGTAGCCACCATCGTCCCCATCGAAGTCACGTTCCGCCTGTACTAAGCGTCTGGCTTGTTGTTCGGTTTGTACTGGGCCTCTGCTTTTGAGTCAGCGAGCCCTTGCGCTGATTACAAGTACTCCAAACAGTAATCGGCAGCTACAGCGAACCTAAACCATCTAGAATGAACACTTGCAAAAGTGTATCAAAACAAACGACTTGATGTCCCTTTAGAATGAACACTTACGAAAAACCCTAGGGGCTCCTCCCCTCGTCTTCGCCCTCTCCCAAAATGGAACGTACGGATGGCGGACGGTCGGTTTGCGGCAAAGGATTCAGTCCAATCTTGTCTACGCGCTTGTCGAGGTGACAATTAAAAAGTGGCTTCCCTGTCTCTTCTCGTCCCGAAGCCAACGCGCAGACTAAAGAGGACACGCTTACGCTGCCTTTGAAACTCCATCGCCGCTCGTCCCCAAGCCAGAAAGCCAATCTGCTACGATGAGGCCATGAAAAAAGCGTCCCTGCTTGTCATGGCTTTGCTGGTGTGTTGGCCATGCACCGCTCGACTTGTGACCGCGCAAAGTGCGAACGGCACTCTCGATTTCATCGCGCGGATCTCGCCAACGGCGGCGCGACCGGAGCCTGCGCGGCAGGTCACGTTTTACTTGCTGACGAAAAGTTACGCGGACATTTGCAAGGACGTGGAAGCGCAGGATGCGCCTCCCGACCGCGAAAAATTTATTAGCGACCTCAAAGTTTCATCGGAACTCAAGGATTGGCTAAAGGCTCATGAAGTCTTCGATCTCACCGCTCCGAATTTGGACCAAATGCTCACCCCAGGCGAGATACTGCGTGTCCCGGAATTCTTGCTGGCGTACCAGCGCGCGAACAGTGGCGGCGTCACCAATGGAATTCCCAAGCCAAAATATGCCGACGCGGACAAAACCGACCATCCCGACCGCTACGAGAAACAACACGATCAGTATTTGGCGGCGCTGAAAAAGTTTATTCAAACGCATCCCGAATCGATGAGTGGCATGGAACTGGAGCTCTCGGGCGTAAATCCGCAGGCTAAGTGGTCGCAAATTCAATTCGAGCACAAGAGACGCGTGCTGCGCATGGCTCCCGAGGTGGCGCAAACAAAATATCTGGCCGCTCAGACGGATACCGATCTTGACGGGCACGCAACGGTCATCAATCTTCCCGCCGGCAAGTATTGGCTCAGCACACTGAACCTGGACGCGGGCGCGGGCGATTCGCGTTTGCGTTGGGATGTCCCCGTAACCATCCAGGCAGGACGCAGCACGCGAGTCGAGCTCACCAACCTGAACGCCACAGACTCGCGCGGTTCCACGCCTTAGCTCGCATCGCGCGACGCCGCCATGGGAACGCCCCTTCTTTGGATCGGGTTCAATGTTTTCGTGCTGGGATCGGTCGCGCTGGACCTCGGTGTATTCAGTCGCCGCCTCCACAAAGTTGGTCTGCGCGAAGCGTTTTGGTCGTCGGTCCTGTGGATCGGTTTGTCGGTGCTCTTCGGGCTCGGTATCTGGCGTTTCTCCGGCTATCCGCACGCGCTGGAATTCTTTACCGGCTACCTGATCGAAAAGGCGCTGAGTGTCGACAACCTTTTCCTTTTTCTGGTGATCTTCCGCACCTTTGCCATTGATGAACGCTTTCAACATCGCATGCTGGAATGGGGAATCATCGGGGCGTTAGTGATGCGCGGCATGATGATTTACGCCGGTACGGAGTTGATCGAGAAGTTCTCGTGGATCCTGTACCTGCTGGGCGCGTTTCTGGTTTACGCGGGAATCCACATGCTGTTTGCGAAGAAAGAGAAGGCTCGGCCGGAAAAGAGCGTTATTTTTCGCTTTATGAACACTCATCTTCGCTTGACGCGCGACTATCAAGGCGAACACTTTTTCGTGCGCAAGGCAGGAAAATTGTTTGCAACGCCGCTCTTCCTGGTCCTCCTGGTCGTGGAAATCACCGACGTGACTCTGGCGATCGATTCCATCCCCGCCATTTTCGGGATCACGCGCGACCCTTTCATCGTATACACGTCGAACGTTTTCGCGATTCTGGGCCTTCGCGCGCTGTACTTTCTATTGGCGGGATTTCTGAACCGTTTACGGTATCTGACGGTGGGACTTGCGTTCGTGCTGGCTTTCATCGGCGGGAAAATGATCGCCGATCCGTGGTTGCATATACCCGCGTATATTTCTCTGCTGACAGTCGGCGGGATTCTACTGATCGCGGTCGCGGCTTCCCTGCTCTTCCCGAAACCTTGACGAACGCAAAAACTTGGTAGTGCCGACATCCTGCCGGCGTTTTTTTGATCCTTCATAGGAATCAAAGAGCCGGCAGGATGCCGGCGCTACCAGTCGATAGGGACTTAGTCTTCCTCGAACATTAATTCGTCGACGTAGCACCACATCCAATTCTCGCCGGGTTCAATGGAGCGGACAATCGGATGCTTGACGGCGCGATAGTGCTTGGACGCGTGTTTGTTCTTGGAACTGTCGCAACATCCAACATGGCCGCAAGACAAGCACAATCGCAGATGAACCCACGTGTCGCCCATCTTCAGGCATTCTTCGCAGCCCTTGGTCTTAGGTTTAACATTATGAATTTGATCGATATGCGTGCAGACTTCCGCCATTTGCGCCTCCGTCGCGCTCAACGCGCGGGCTTAATGGGAATCCTTATTTCAAAACGCGTGTCGCCGGGCACGGACTTTACCGTGATTTCGCCCTTGATTTTCTTGATGATACGACGAGCGATGTCGAGGCCGAGACCCGTTCCTTCGCCGACTCCCTTTGTCGTGAAAAATGGGTCGAAGATTTTCGACTGGATTTCCTCGGGAATGCCCGGTCCATTGTCGGAGATTTCGACCAGCACGTAGTCGTTGTCGAGCGCCGTGCGAATACCCAGCTTGCCGCCTTCTTTCATGACGTCGGCGGCATTGTCGATCAGATTGGTCCAAACCTGATTCAGTTCGCTGCCGTAAGCCAGAACTTTCGGAATATCCGGGGCATAATCGCGCGTCACGGTGATGCTGCGCTTGAGCTTGTGGTGCATGATCGTCAGCGTGGTATCGAGGCTCTGGGCGATGTCCACCTCCTGCATGGACGCCTGGTCCATGTAGGAATATTCCTTGATGGCGCGGACCAGATCGGAAATGCGCGCGGTACTATTGTCCAGCTCGGCGGCGATGCGGTCCATTTCGAGCAGGGTGGCAAAGCGTGTGAGTTCCGGCCCGAGCGAATTTCCTGCGACGCTCGCGAACGTTTCCAAATTTTCGTCGGTAAGATTCGCTTCCGCCAGAAGCGGACCAAGCTGCCAGGCGTCCTTGACATTGTGGGCTTCCAGCCACGACTGAATCGCTTCTTCGCGCTCGACGCGAGCAAACTCATCCTTATATCGCGCGGGCTTGAGTGAGGCGCGAATTTTTTCCTCGCGCTCCGCCAGCAAAGCACAATCCTCGTGGTTGATGGCGGAGGCCCGGACCGCCTGACGCAACCGCGCCAGGCACTCTCGCAACGTGCTGGCTGAACGGCGTGCCGCAGCGGACGGATTATTCAGCTCGTGAGCGAGACCCGCCGAAAGTTTCCCGAGCGCCGCTAGTTTTTGGCTTTGCTGTTCAAATTCGGTGTAGGTGCGGACGCGATCAGCCAACATACCGACGAGGTGTTGCGTAAGCTCCGGCAAGTGCTGCAAAAGGTCGCCAAACCTAGTGTGTGAATAGGCCAGGCCCCAGGTCGGCAGCGTGGCCCGGATGGTTAACTTGTACTCCTTCGCTCGAGAAAATGGCAGAAGTCCGGTAACGGTAGGCGCTTCAACGGTGATCACCGGGGCATCGCCGCCGCGCTCTTTGCGCCCCCGAATTTCGCCTTCCAGAAGCACGAACATCAATTTGGCCGGATCACCTTCCGCCAGCATCACTTCGCCAGGCTCGAAACGAAACTCGTGGGTTCGTTCGACGAACCAATCGAGATCGGATGGAGGGAGGTCGGAGAAGGCTGCCACCTTGCGAAGCGCGGCGAAGATGGTGGCTTTGTCGGATGGTTGGCTGGGGGCCTTTAACGTACCGTAGAGATCTGCGGTCTCTGCCATATCGGTCATTTGCTCGTCACTTTCACGTAGGTACTGCTACTGTTGGACCGCGGCAAACGCCCTCACTGTACCTTGGCCAGATACTGATGCATGAATTGAACGACCACGGCGCCTTCGCCAACGCCGGACGCTACTCGCTTGACGGAGCCATGACGGACGTCGCCGACCACGAAAATTCCCGGCACACTGGTCTCAAGCAAACCGGGATCGCGATCGAGCGTCCAGGAAGCGGGCCGCTTGCCATCGCGCAGCAGGTCTGGGCCTGACAACACAAACCCGCGTTCGTCGCGTTCAATCAAGTCACCAAGCCATTCGGTACGCGGCTGCGCGCCGATAAAAATGAATAAGCTGCTGGCTGCAAGTTTCTCCGGCTTGCCGACGGAACCTCGACAAATGGTGATGGCCTCGAGACGGGCATCTCCATGTACCTCGGTAACGACGGTCTGTAGCCAAACATCGATGTTGGGAGTTTTCTCAATCTGCTCGATCAGGTAGTGCGACATGGTGCTTGCCAGCGACTCGCCGCGGACCAGCATGATCACCTTGCCGGCAAATTTCGAGAAATGCATGGCGGCCTGGCCGGCGGAATTTGCGCCGCCGATAATGTATACGGTCTCGCCCTTGCAGGACAATGCTTCGGAAGTTCCGCCGCCATAATACACTCCGGCGCCCTGAAACCGGTCGACGCCAGGGATATCCAGAGTCCGCCATTGAACGCCCATGGCGAGCAGCAGGGCGTGGCAGGAAATCTCGATACCGTCGCCCAACTTGAGGTAACGATACGGCCCATCGATGCGTACGCTGATGGCCTCTTGCGGCGAAAGAATTTCGACATCGAAGCGTCGCGCCTGCGCCACAGCCCGTCGCGCGAGATCGCTGCCGGAAAGCCCGGCTGGAAAGCCTAGGTAATTTTCGATTCGCGAGCTCAGGCCGGCCTGACCGCCCGGCGCCTCGCGCTCGATCATCACCGTGCGCAAGCCCTCCGATGCGCCGTACACGGCTGCCGCGAGACCCGCGGGACCTCCGCCAACAATAGCAAGGTCGTAGAAGTTCGTCTGCGCGTGAGTCTGCAGACCGATTTTATCTGCGATGACTTGCTGCGAAGGCTCCGCGATCCGCTCACCGTCAGGAAACAAAATCAGCGGCATCTTATCCAATTCGGACCCGAGCGATTCGATGAGCCGGCGAACCTCGGGATCGGTTGCCGCCATTTCCACATCAATCCACTGGTAAGGAACCTGGTTGCGGGCCATGAAATCCCGCAAGTCGTAGGAGCGCGAAGACCAGCGGGTGCCGAGTACGCGAATGCCTTCATACGGCGGACGAAATTGCGAGTTCCAATCGTGGAGCAGGTCGTCGAGCGCCGGAAAGAGTTTTTCCTCCGGGGGATCCCACGGTTTCATCAGGTAATAGTGAATTTTGGCTTCGTTGATGGCGTCAATCGCGGCGTTGGTGTCGGCGTAGGCGGTGAGCAATGCACGCTTGGCCTGCGGATGAATGTCCATGGCTTGGGCGAGAAAGCCTACGCCATCCATATTCGGCATGCGCTGATCGGCCAGGAGCAAGGCCACCGGATTGTTTCTGGCTTTGAGTTCGCGCAGGGTGCTGAGGGCGGCGCCGCCGGAATCGGCGCGCATCACTCGATACTTCTGCGCGTAGTGGCCGCGCAGGTCGCGCTCAATCGCGCGCAGAACTTCGGGATCGTCATCAACGGTTAACAGAACTGGTTTCGGCATAGTCTTCGGATGAAAATATCGCTATTCCGGTTACGTAGATTCTGCGGCAGAAGATCGGATTCAGCTTTTACGCTACAATTTTGAGGCCGAACATGTCCAGTTCATCTCCTCTCTCTATAGTTGGACTCTTTTCTTCCGACGCCGCTGTTCGCAATATTTCTGCGGCGGCGATTTACAACCAGGGTTTATCGCTTACGGGTCCGGTGGTTTCGTCGTGGCTTGCGAACCGGGAATTTTCCGGGCTGTTGCAGGGGCAGCTGGTTACGGTTGGTTTGGCTGTTTTTCCCGAGACATTTGCCCGCATCTGGCAAGCAAACGGAAATCCGCGGCTCGCGAACGTCCCCCCCGACCAGGACGCGGAAGAATTCGAGCTTCACTTTCCTGCCGGGATATCACTGGATATTTTGACCAGCCGAGATGCGAACAGAGAGGGAGCGCTCGCGCGGTTTCTGAAGCGATTTGGGGAGGGAATTCAGCAGGTGGAATATCGCTGCGCCGATGTGGATCGTGCTACTGCGATTCTGCGGGAGTATTTCGGTGTGGCGCCGATTTATCCAGAGGCTCGCGGGGGAGCGGGGGATACTCGCATCAATTTTTTTCTGGTGCCGACGGGTGCTGGAACAAAAGTGTTGATCGAGCTTTACGAGGCCGGCTCGAACCGGGGCGTCGGCGGAGTTACTGGATAACGTTTTGGCAAGGGTATAGGAACACAGTCAGGAGTGACTGTGTTACCCGGAGTAATTCTGAATTTCGTGCATTGCGCGCAACACTTCGCCTACTGTCCAGGCCTGCGCGATGCAGCCATGCGGCATGAAGGGGGGCTCGCCCTCGAAAATTTCCCCCAGCGTTCCCAGCCCGTACATGTATACGGAGATTCCGAGCGGCTCGAGGAAGCGCATGGCTTCGGCGCGATCACCGTAGACCCGCAGGTGCGCCAACACAAAGGGACCGATCAGCCAGCCCCACACCGTGCCTTGATGGTAGGCGGCGTCGCGATCTTGCGGTCCGCCGAAGTAATGACCCAGGTATCCCGGTTCGCCCGGAGCAAGACTACGCAGCCCGTACGAGGTGAGCAAATGTTGCGCACAAACATCCACGACGGACTTGCGCTGCTCGTCGGTCAACGGACTAACTGGCAGGGAGACAGCCAGGACTTGATTGGGTCGCAGCGCGGGGTCGTTCCCCCCGCCAGGAACATCGATCACATCGAAACAAAAGCCCCGTTCTTCATTCCAGAATTTTTGGAAATTTTTCTGGGCCTTCGCGGAAAGCTTTTCGTATCCTTCGCCCGGGCGCGCCAGAAGCCGTGCGAATTCGGCCATGGTTTCGAGGGCGTTGATCCACAGAGCGTTCACTTCCACGGGCTTGCCGATGCGCGGCGTAACCACCCGGTCGCCGGATTTTGCGTCCATCCAGGTGAGCTGTAAGCCTGGCTCACCGGCACACAAGAGTCCGTCGGCGGGATCGGCGTGAATGCCGTACCGCGTGCCTTTGACGTGGGCGTCGATGATTTCTCCGAGCGTGGGGAAAAGTTGAAGGAGCGTCCGGCCATCCTTGGTCGCCGCAAAATACTGGCGCACCGCTTCGAAGTACCATAGGGCCGCGTCCACCGAGTTGTATTGGGGCTGTCCGCCAGCGTCTGGAAAATTGTTGGGCAGCATCCCGCCGTCGATGTATTCGGCGAACGCCAGCAGAATCTGCCTCGCCACGTCGGCGCGTCCGGTGGCCAACGTCAACCCGGGCAATGCGATCATGGTGTCGCGTCCCCAATCGGCGAACCAGTGGTAGCCCGCAATGATGCTGCGCCCGTCCGGAAAGTCCGGCAGGATGCGCTTCACGATGAATTGATCTGCGGCCAGCACGAGTTGAGGCAGCCAGTCCGGACATTCGGACGCAGTTTTCTCATTCTGGGCCAGCCATGATTGACAGAGTTTCGCTTCGCGTTCCGCGATCTCGGCTCGAGCGCTGGCGCCATCTGACGCGGCTGACGCTTCCGTCGAGGTCACAAAATTGACGCTGGCCCCCACCGTAAGCTTCGTTTTGAACAAAGCTGCAAACAGGTGGTCCTCCTGATCGTCCAGGCCCCGTTCTTTTTCGACCGGCAGAAAACAGTTGCGATACCACTCGTGACGCGGTTGGCAAGCGGCTCCCGCGCATTTCAAATAAAACGGTGTCGCGCCGTCGAAGGCGATTACCCGAACGCCACTCTCGACGGCGTCAATCTTCATTCGCCAATCGCCGGCGTGCGTGGACCCGTGAAAGTCGCGGTAATTCACCAGCACTTTCAGATCCAGTTCAAGGGGACCCGTGCCACGCAGCATGGTGTATTCCACGTATGTGGTGTTTTCGCCGTAGCGCATCGACACGCGCTTCTCCAGCAGCGCATCCGCGAGCGCGTACGTCCACACCGGAGTCATCCCGTCCAAGCGAAAGCTTTCAATGTTCAGAAATCCCTTGGGATCTACCACTCCGCTGGCCCATTGATGCGTCGCCAGCGAGTATTCCGCGCCGGCGTAGCGGGCGATCTCATCCAGGCCGGCCACCAACTGCGTGCGTCCAACCGGGGGATGCAGGGCCGCTATCAACAATCCGTGATAACGGCGCGTCGGGCACCCCGCGACCGTTCCCGATGCAAAACCGCCGAGGCCATTGGTGACCAGCCATTCGCGCGATTCCGCGGCATCCAGGTTGCCGCAGACTTCGCGCCCGAATTTGATCTTCGCGCTCTGTAGGGCGGCAACGCGGTCGGAGTCCACGGCGGGTTTCTTACGCGGTGTCCGCACGCTTTTCGCCGGCGGTTTGCTCGGCGCCAATGCCGATGCCGAAGCCGTGCGCGCGTGCGCCTCATGGGCGCCCCGCAATTCGCGCGAGGTCAGCTTTTTGTGCAAGTTTTCGGCTCGATTCAGCACTATCGTCTCCGCAATTGTTTCGGACCCGCGCGCATAAACCGCAAAGCTAGGATTCGCCGCGCTCCAGCCATTTCGTCATCAAGTACCGGTCGTGATCGACGTAACCGATTCGCCTGTAAAGCTCCAACGCTGCCGTGTTAGCCCGAGAAACTTCCAGGTGCATTGCGTTCACGCCCAGTTCGTGGGCCATCGTTTCGACAAAGGCCATCGCCCGCCGGCCAATGCCCCGGCCGCGATGCTCTTCAGCAATATACAACTCATCGATGTACGCGTCGCACCCGCGATACTCGAAGCTGAACGAAATAGTCAGCACCACGTACCCGATGGGGTGTTCTCCTTCGACGACTAACCAGGCCCGGCCGTAGGGGGAATCTCTAACGAACTGATCGAAAATTACGCGCCGGCGCGGCTCGTCGAATGGGGTGGCGCCGGGATCGGCTTGCTCCAACGCGCGCATCATTGGGATGACAGCGTCCGCGTGGTAGGGTCGGGCCGGTTCAAAGCGGATTGCCGGCGTGTCACTCACCGCTTTGTTCGATCAGCTTGGCGACGAGTCCCGTCCACCCGGTCTGGTGGCTTGCGCCAATGCCGGCGCCGTTGTCGCCGTGAAAGAATTCGTAGAACAAAATCAGATCCTTCCAGTGGGGATCTTTCTGGAATATTTCGGTGCCGCCGTATACAGGCCGGCGGCCATCGTCTCCGCGCGCGAAAATGCGCACGAGCCGCCGGGAAATCTCCGCGGCCACCTGCCAAAGGTCGCATTCCTTCGCGGAATGTGTGGGACACTCCACTTTGAAATCCTCACCAAAATAATGATGGAACTTTTGCAACGACTCGATCAGCAAGTAATTGACCGGGAACCATATCGGGCCGC
>Ga0185299_10002097_pt1 | contig 32722 bp, 35 predicted proteins | sample PaiPotPPA55metaG_FD_128002 | JGI IMG/M metagenome (GOLD analysis project Ga0185299, IMG submission 128002) | Iron sulfur acid spring bacterial and archeal communities from Banff, Canada, to study Microbial Dark Matter (Phase II) - Paint Pots PPA... ...
CCCGAAGACTGAGCGAATAGGCCACATACCATCGCACGCACAGCAGCATCACATCCAGCGGATAATGAAGCCGCTTCAAAACCTTGGCAATGCCTGCAGCAAGGGCCGTTCGTGGTCTCGCGATCTTTTTCATCGTGTGCCGAAGCAAAGTTAGTGCAGCCCGAACTTTACCGCGATATCGTTATTGCGACAGAACCTTCAGCAGTGGGTTTGATCGGACCGCCGGAAAGGCTTAACTTTCCGGTGCGTCCGATTTTTTTACCTGTCGCTTATCAATCACGCTTACGCATGGAAAGGGCGCATTCCACGCACGTCAGGAATTTCCAGGCGGCTAACGCAACGCCTTTAACGATTCCACCCCGCGCAGGGTATTGCGTTGCCGCCACTGCAGCGTGTCGAGATTCGTGATGCGCAGACCCGGCAGCCGCGAGACGAGGGTGCCTAGCCCCGTTTCGAGTTCCAGCGTCGCGAGTCGCGCGCCCAGGCAGTGATGAATTCCGGCGCCGAATGAAAGCATGCGGCCCTGAAGCGGGCGTCCGATGTCCAGTTCATCCGGCATCTCGAACTGGTCCGGATCGCGATTGGCGGAACCGGCCATCATGAACACCATCGTGCCACGCGCGATCGAGTGGCCTGCCGCCTCCAGGTCTTCAAACGCCGTACGCACGATCATTTGCACCGAGCTGTCGAACCGCAGGCACTCGCCGACGGCCTTGGGCAGCAGCGACGCGTCGCCCTTGAGCAGCGCAAGTTGCTCAGGGTGGCGATGCAACGCTATCAGCGCATTACCCAGCATGTTCGACGTTGTTTCATGCCCTGCCACGAACAGCAGCAGCACGTTCGAGATGATCTCGTCTTCGGTCAGCGATTCGCCAGCTTCCTCCGCACGAAGCAGTGCGGACACAAGGTCGCTGCCGGGTTTCGTGCGCCGCTCCTCGACCACGCTTTTGAAATAGCGTTCCAATGTTTGCGTTGCTTCGTTTGCCGAGGCAAGGTGTGCGGCGTCCAAGGGCGCTACTTCCAGCGCATTGCCGAAGTGGCTCGCCGCCGAGCCCAGTTTTACGCCATCTTCGACAGGCACATCGAGCAACCGGCAGATGACGTTCACCGGCAACGGCAATGCGTAGTCGCTGACCAGGTCGAATTCAGCGCTTGGCTCGAGCGCATCGATCAGGCTGTCCGCCGTGCTCTGTGCGGTGTCGCGAAGCAGATCGATCTGACGGGCATTAAAAGCCGCCATCAGGAGACTGCGCAGCCGCGTGTGCACTGGCGGGTTCATCATCAGGAACATGCGGCTGAGCGCCTGGAACACCGGCTGCTCGGGTCCGCTTTCGCCGTAGCGCGCGACCACGCTGGGCATATACGTCTTCCCCACGCGCCGGTCGCGCAGCAGTGTATCCACCACTGCGTAGCGGCCGGTGATCACAACGTTCGGCGCCAGCGGAATCAGCGCGCCTTGGGAGCGAAGCTGTTCGTAGAAGGGGTAGGGATTTTCATAGAAAGCAGGAGATGAAAGGTCGCTGAATTTCATTGGAGGCGTGGATGAGTGGGGATACTGGGGACCGAGGCAACGTGTCGGCCCTACGCACCGAGAACACGCGCGCGGGCCGGTTTATTCCATCGAGTTTTTCCCGGCCGGGAGAGCGGTTGAGAAATGGAAAGGCAGATAGATAGAATGTTGAACGTAAGTAGCAGGGTAACGCTGCCAAAATTCCGCGTTGGCGATCGGCACGACTGCTTTCCTGGCTGCGGCCAAGCCGCAGTACCTAACGTTAAACAATAGCTCTTGACAGGGTGGATGATGGGCGGACAGATTCGAGAAATGGTACTGGCTCACTATGACGCTGTTGTTGGTCAGCACGCCCGCGAGCTTTGCGTAATGCACCCTCGTGCCTTGTTGGGCTGCCGCTATCATTCGTTGCGGCGGTACTCGCCAGGCGTTACACCGACCAGTTGGCGAAAGATCCGTGCGAAGTGCTGCTGGGTCTGGAAGCCGCACAGGAGCGCGACTTCGAGGATGGAATGGTCGCGCCGAGCGAGTAGTGCTTTCGCCCGCTCGATCCGCAGATTGAGCACGAAGCGATGCGGTCCGATATGAAACGTCTCGCGAAAGAGGCGTGAAAAATGCGACGGACTGTAAGCCGCGCAGTCCGCAAGATCCTTGAGCATCAGCGATCCGTCCAGATGCGCTTCAATGTACTCGACCAGACGTCTGGCACGCGACGCCGGCAACCCGCCAGCCGCCGCTTGAAACTGGAGTTTCCGCGTGCCATGGTGGCTGACAAGCAACGCGGCCAGTGCCTGTTCTATGCCGTCGACGAACAGGCGGCCAGACGCATAGCCACTCGCCTGCTCGACATAAATCGCATTCAACAGTGAGGATAGACGCGCGTCGTGCACGCCGGAACTCGGCAGCAGTTCGAAGTTCTGGGCCTCGAATAAGTTTTGCGCAGCGTCGGCAAGCACCCTATCGTCGATTTGCACTCCCAGCACGTGCGCCGGTTTCATCCATTGCACGGTTTCCGGTTGGCCACGCAGCGAAAAAACAACCGCCTGGGCGGGGACAGCGATAGCGGACGGGGCGGAGCCGTCCGCTGCATGCATCACCGAGCCGGGCTCCAAAAATAGCGTAAGCACCTGATTCGGGATCGTGCGGGTGTGCCAATCGTTGGGCCGACACCGGTGAGCTTCGATCAACAGGGTCGGCGACGGCGAAGGCAGATTCTCAGCAGCGCTGCCGTACAAGGGCTCCGGTTGGTCGTTGCAGATTGCGACGATGCGAGCAGATTCCATGAAGAGCGATGATTCAATAGAACACAAATGTGCGAGGGGCCTTTCTTCGAAAGGCCCCGGATCAAGGCAGCAGGATACAAAACGAGAAGTTCGCCGGCGCAAAACACCGTTACGCGCGGACCGGTCCACTGTCAAACCAAGGTCCAGCGAGCAACGTCTAGCGAGGAAATAACCAGGAACAACTATAAGCCTTCGGCTCGTCGTCTGCAGAGAGCCCCGTTCGCGACCTTCGCCGTTGACCTGTGGGCCGCGTGCTGCCGAACCACCGAGCTTGCACACCGTAGCTGAAATGGACACAACGTAGTAGGAACAGGCAAACCGCGTTCGAAGCGCTGTGGCTTAATCGATACTCCACTTACTTACGAAAGCAGGAATCGACAAATGTCAAAACCTAGCACCGTTCACAACCGAAACCCGCAGACCTACGTATTCCTCGGAGTCGAGATGCGGATTTTATTGTCCAGCAAACAAACAGACGGACAGTTTTCGATGATCGAGGGGATCATGCCGCCAGGAGGTGACGGCGGGCTGCACGTGCACTACCGAGAAGACGAATCGATGCATTTGCTGGAGGGCGAGCTCGAAGTGACGATCGGCGAGCAGGTCTTCACACTCGCGGCTGGCGAGTCCTACTTTGCGCCGCGCGGTATTCCGCAGCGGCTTCGAAACATCAGCACCGCGCCGGCGCACTCACTGCTCGTCTCGACGCCCGGTGGGTTCGACCAGTTCATTGCGCGCGCCGGTATGGCGGTAAGCGAAGACGCTCCGCCGCCTGTGGCAGTGCCACCTACCCCTGAGCAGATCAAGCAATTGGTGGCTCTTGCCGACACATTCGGGATCGAGATCATCGCGCCACCCGCATTTGGTCCAGCCTGATCACGCCATTAAGTGACAGTCGCATGACAAGTAAACATGACGTAGCGTTTGCAGGGACGTCGTGACGTGGAGCGAATGGGTATTCGTGCCCGGAGGCCACGTTGAATGGGACGCGATGGGCGCAGAAGGGCAGCAACAATTGATCCATCGCATTGCATTAATGCGGCTCGGCGTGCCAGATGATATCGCCCATGCGGTTCTCTTTTTTGCCTCCGATTGGGCGAACTGGGTGAGCGGCCAGATATTGAGCGTTGATGGGGGAAAATAGCGCTGTTTTTGGTTTTGGAATTTTTCGGCGACTGCGAGGCTCGGGTCGCGTGCAGCCACTCGAGACGGGTTGCTTAGTGGAGGCGCGCTGAAGCACGCGGGGCGTTGTCAGGTTCTTTGATTGGTCGCGTAAGAGCAGCATCTCACGCGCTAGCGGTGCCTCAACCTCGTTCAGTCTGGATTGTCGGCGTCGATCCGATTACTCTGATCTGTATCACTCGACTATTGCAGGACGATTCTGTCGTGAAGGTGATTGGGCGCGTGACGGCTTCTGCCGCGCCGGCCTGGTCGAAACAGTGCCGTCACTTGTCTTTCCTGCAACTGTGCGCTTTCTGAGGCGGCATGAAAATGGCCAACCGGTCTTAGTGATCTGGCAGGCACCCCCGGATAGTATGCTCAGATCGGTTCGCATTCGCGGGCGCGATAAGAATGGCGGCTGTGCATGCAACAACGTCGATATGAATCGATCCGAATGTCCCTTCTCCTAACATGACATCCATCGGCAGGATCGTATGGAAGTCATATTATGCGTATATACTCATATCTCGGGTGGGAAAAGATCCTATGGTCGGTAAAGGGGATAGAGACGACTCACTGTCTCGATGTGCTACTGCTGCCGGCTTGTCCGGCGCGACGGATTTGGCGAAGAGCACCAAAGCTTCGCAGACTTTATCAGCGCCTGGGCACCGGATCCTCATCCCACCAGGTTCAGGCGGTGATAGTTGAGTGCAATGGCCCCCGATTTGATAAGCGTATTACCGGAAAAAATTTGACCCCGAAGTATCCAATTGACTTACGATGGTCGCGTTTCTCCCGCAAAGGAATGACACTGACACAGCTATGACAGCAGACAACCCATCTTTGGAAATGCGACTTCGTCTTCGCGCGTACTACCTATGGGAAGTGGATGGTTGTCCCGAAGGTCGTTTAAGCGAATATTGGCCGAAGGCCCAGGCAATGCTAGATGACGAGTCGACAATTTGGGCACCCGTGGACGAGGCCAACGCAGCGGGTGCATTGCTAACAAAACGCCTTCGTTACCGCTACTGACAACAGGAAACCGCATCAGAAGCAGGTGGTTCGCATCGGCGCTCTGAGGCCTGGAAAGAAGGGTTGAAGTTGCTTGTCACTTAAGTACTCTTTCTAAGCTATCGAGGCTTCGTGCGAGACTGACTGGGTGCGCGTCATAGGCGACGCGTATCGAGACTTTCAGTCAGCCACGCAAACTTGCCGGCTTTAGCTGGTAGTTGTTTAGTTGCATATAATTTTGACTGGAACACATATGATGCAAAGTACTTTCTCGCTCCGATCTAAATTGCCAAGCGGGATATCCATCTTTTCCGTTATCGGCCAGCTTGCAACCGAATACCAGGCAATCAATCTTTGGCAGGGCGCGCCCAATTTTCTGCCAGATCAGCAATTGATTGATTCGGCGACGATGGCAATGAAGGAGGGCTTCAATCAATATTCCCCAATGATGGGAGTACCAGCCCTGCGTCAAGTACTGGCGGAAAAGACAGCGAAGCTTTATGGCGCACGATACGACGCGGACAAAGAAGTTACCGTAACCGCCGGCGGTCTTGAGGCCGTCTACGCAGCGATCACCGCACTCGTTCACCCTGGCGACGAGGTCATCTTTTTCGAACCAGCCTTCGAATGCTACGAGCCTATAGTCCGTCTGCAAGGCGCGACGCCTGTCGCAATCATGATATCTCTCGAAACTTTGAAAATTGACTGGGAAGAGGTGGCAGCGGCCATCACACCCAGAACGCGCATGCTGATCATCAATACGCCCCACAACCCGACCGGTGCGATATTGGAAGAGCGTGACATCGATCGTCTGATCGCCGTGACACGGAACACCAATATCGTTATCCTCTCCGACGAGGTTTACGAGCATATGGTCTACGACGGGATGACACACCACAGCATGTCACGTTACCCGGAGCTGGCGGAGCGCAGCGTCGTCGTTCTTTCGCTGGGCAAGACCTATCACGTAACAGGGTGGAGAGTTGGCTACTGCGTTGCGCCGGCGGAGATCATGGAGGAGATACGCAAAGTTCACCAGTATCTGGTCTTTTCCGCCCCCGCACCGATGCAGGTTGCCCTCGCGGCGGCAGTGGAAAATCCAGAAAGCTACCTTGCTTTGGCGGAGTTCTATCAACGCAAGCGCGACATCCTGTTAAGTTACTTGGCCGAATCTCCGCTGGACGTCAAGCCCTGTAGTAGCGGGTTTTTTATGCTAGCCCGATTCAGCGATTTCTCCAACTATAGCGATAGGGATTTCGCATTCGATTTGCTGCGTAGGATGCGTGTCGGTACCATTCCTATGTCCAGTTTCTACGGCGATGGAACTGATACTGGGACGATTCGCATTAGTTTCTGCAAGGACGACGATACTCTACGCGAAGGCGGGAGGGCGTTATCGAATTGGCGGCAATGAGACGAAACGCGACAAGGCAGGACGTTGTCGCATGGACAGGCATTTAGAAGGTTGAAGCGTCGACCTCTTCAACGGTGCGCTGCAATGTCGACTACTCGAAAGCACGATCGCGCGCGACGCCGAAAATGTGGGCGGCAGGTGCATGCAACGTATTAGTCGAGTTATGCCTGTCGACTATCGTTTTATGCCTGGCAGCATATGCGCGGGATGGCGGAGCCCGGCCAGTTCGCGCGACACAGGTGCAAGCGCATTTTGACTGCGCTGAAAAAGGTCGAACAGCGGACGATAGATTGCATCGGTCCGGCGATCAGGCTCATGGCGATGCACAACCCGCACGAGCCGCGCTTGCGCTTCGGTTAGCGAGCCGAACACTCCAAGCCCTGTCCACGCGACCGCGGCGGCGCCCAGAACTCCCGCTTCGCGCTCATGCGTCGCGACCACCGGCCGTTCGCAGATATCGGCCTTGACTTGACGCCACAGCGCATTGGCGGCAGCGCCGCCGCCCACGCGGATTTCCTTGACCGGATGCCCGAGCGCGCCTTCCGCTCGACCCAGAACCAGCCTGTTGTGAAAAGCGACGCCCTCTAGTACCGCCCAGGCCATATCGGTCGCAGTGTGGTTGCGGTGAAGTCCCACGAAGGCGCCGCGAAGACCAGGGTCCCAAAATGGAACGCGTTCGCCTTGCAAATACGGAAGAAAAACGAGCGGCTGTTCGTTTCGCTGGCGACCGAGCAACTCGGACAGCGCCGTGCCGATCGAGTCGGCGGATTCACTGGCAAGACCCATCGTCGATAAAAACCAGGCGACGGTATCGGCGCCGTTTTGACCTGGGCCGCCTAATTGATTCAGATCTTGCCACTCCACGGATACCAGTCCTTCGGCTTGCGCGATTTTCTCGCTAAGCACGCCGAATACCTCGGTAGTACCAGAAATGTTGTAGGCATGATCGGCTCGCATTCCACCCAGCCCGACGACAGCGCTCCAGGTGTCGTGCGAACAACTGAAGACCGGCACGCCGCTCAGACGGTCCAGAGGCGCGGGAAGATTCGCCACGATCCGGCCGACGCAATCGCAAGGCCCGCCCACGGCCGGTAAAATCCGGGGCGATGTCCCAATGGCCGTAAGTAGATCGATGCAGCCCTTCCCGCGAGTTGCCGCGGCAAGCAGACGTGCCATCGATATGCGATCGGTCGAGCGCACTCCCGTCAGGAGAAAGTTCAGATAGTCTTTCGGTTCGAGGACGGTATCGAGATTCTCGAACACGCTTGTTTCGTGATCGCGCAACCAGGCGAGCCGCGCAAGCGGATGAAAAGCGTTGACTTGGATTTTTTCCGGATGCTCATCGGGTAATTGCTCAGCAAGCCGATCCAGCGACGATTGCGCGCGTGCGTCTTTCCATGTTATCGCCGGACGTAATTGCTGACCATCGCACCCCAGAAAGACCTGCGTTCGCGTGATCGCGCAAATGGCGACTCCACGCACGTCGTCGAAGAGATGCGGGGCCCCTGAGGCGATCTCGTGGACGAGGCGGATCAGCGCTTGCCACCAGTCGTTGGCATCAACCTCCGAGCGGCCGATTCCCTCCGTCGTGACCGGCACCGTTTCGCCGCGCTCCATAAGGACATTGCCATCGCGATCGACAAGCGATGCACGCATGCTTGTCCCGCCCAAATCACAGGCGAGCACGACACTCATGCGCCCTCTCTCGGGAAGTCGCAGCCGACCGCACGCGCTGTGCTCATGAGAACATGCGCGCAAGTTCGGTGCCGGGATCCGCGGCGCGCATGAATGCCTCGCCCACCAGGAACGCGTTGACGTCGCGCGCGCGGAGGCGCTCCACTTCGAGGCGCGTTGCGATTCCCGATTCGGTCACGACCATCCGGTCCGAGGGTACCTCCTTCAGCAAGCCGAGGGTGGTCTCGATGGTCGTTTCGAAGGTGCGCAGGTTGCGATTGTTCACGCCTATCAAAGGCGTCCTCAGCGTGAGCGCCTGCTCGAGTTCGGCCCTGTCATGCACCTCCACGAGCACCGCCATTCCGAGCGCATGCGCGAGTGCTTCCAGGTCGCGCATCTTCGGCGTCTCAAGGGCAGCCACGATTAGCAGGATGCAATCAGCCCCCATCGCACGCGACTCGACTACCTGATATGGCTCGACCATGAAGTCCTTGCGCAATACCGGCAGCCCGCATGCGGCGCGGGCTTCGGAAAGATATGCGGCGCTGCCCTGAAAGAACTGTGCGTCGGTCAACACCGATAGACATGCAGCGCCGCCGCGTTCATACGACTTTGCGATCTCGCGCGGCACGAAGTGCTCGCGTATCACGCCTTTGGACGGACTCGCTTTCTTCACCTCCGCGATTACGCCTGCCTTGCCTTCTCTTTGTTTCGCTCGCAGCGCACCGACAAAATCGCGCTTTTCCTGCTGCTGTGCGCGTTCGCTCAGCGCCTCAAGTGGAGCGGAGTTCTGAGCGAGACGGATTTCTTCCCGCTTGACGGTCAGAATGCGATTCAGAATGTCATTCATGTTTGTCTGTTGGTTCATTGGTAGCGAACGGCACTCCCGTTAGCTTGAGGGGTCGCTCGCTGCGATACTCTGCTCGAATCTTAAGGGCGCGAAGCCTAGCGATGCACCACCGGCAGGCTGAGCTGGATCAGTGCATGCGCTAACCACTTACAATCTCGCGCTCCGCTAAACGCAAGTATACGCGTGAGTGCATCAGATGGACTGTCAGCCGACCGACATTTCTTCTCAAAGTGAATTCGGACGAGATGGGCTATTCCGTTGGAGCCTCTCCGGTGCAGACAATGTCAATCGCTTACCGTGGACACATTCGATACCGATGGTTGAAAACCCGTGCCGCGTATTGAGTGTATGGCATGGCGCAGTTCGGACGCGGCTGCTCGTCGTACGCTCCCTCAAATCTAACTTTCACGCCTCAAGAGCGACCAGCCTCTTTCGTAGCGCTACCGCGCAGGGCCGGCCTTCGAAATTGCCACCAGCTTCGCGCGGCGATCTTCTCTTGGCACGATACCGATCAGGCCATCACGCTCCAATAGCTTCAGATTCGACGAGAGGGTCGTCTGATCTTCGTCATTTTTCTGGCCAGTTTGCGGACGACAATGGATCATTCTTAACCAGCTTATAAGGCATTGAAACTGAGTTATTCCCAACTCAACCGGACTCAACACATGGTCGCCCAGAGCCGTCAAGTATCGCAATGCCAGGAGGACCACGAGACAATTGCAAAGCTAGCCACCTGTTGACCCGGATCACCAGATCGTACGTCGCTCCGAGGAAGAGCGTCAGGCTGCCGTAGGCGAAAATTTCCTTGTCAGAAGCGGGTGAACAGAATATTGTGAGTATATGCGCCTAATGTAAAGATGAAAAATACGCAATGATCGATACGCGCGATGTGGTGGCTTTGGCGGACGCCTGCATGGCGCCGCGCGATCTCGATGGGCCATGGCTTCGCTGCCGTGAAGGAGCGCGGGCTTGATAGTTTTCGCGTGCGCATTTGCTCGGTGTGTCTCGCGACCCAGTGAACACGTAGATATCGTGTATTGATGGTATGAGTCGTTATTCCCCAACCAGGAAAAAGGGAATGCTAAAGTGACCGTTATTTCTGTGATCGACGAAAGCGCTCGTGAGGCCGCTGGTCTGAGAGGTCCATGCAGCGCGTCCTCAAGTAACTCAAAAAGCGCGATGGCCTGCTCGATCAATACGACCAGTGGCGTACCTCAAGGAAAAAAGACGCATAAATTTCTCGTTCGAAGTCGACTATGGTGGGTGAAAATCGAGGCCGTCTTGCGTCCTGCCATCACGTTCACTCAACGGCGGTTCGGATGACATTCCTGGTGCTCATCGTAGTGATTGCAGTCGCCGTCTGTTGCACGGCGCTCAAATGGCGTCGCGCGAGCAGACCGCTATATGCCATATCGGTCATCTTGACTCTGGCGGTTGGCTGTGGTCCTGTTCCGGTATGGCTGCTGGGAGACCTGCAATCGGCCTATGCCGCGAACCCGACCATTGAATGGGGTAAGCACAATGCGATCGTTGTGCTGGGCGCCGGCACAGAAAAAGTCGCACGTTTCGATTTGGTTGAACCGGGAACGTTCTCATACGCGCGCATCGTCGAAACAGCAGAGCTTTACTACGATTGCCGAAAGACCGAAGCGGATTGCAAGATAGTCGCGAGCGGTGGTGATCCGAGGCACAACGGCTCGCCAGAAGCTACAGTCTATCGGAGTTCTCTTATTCGACTCGGCGTAGATGCAGCGGATGTGCTTCTCGAGCCTAAAAGCGTGAACACCTGGCAAAACGCACAATTCACCAGCGCAGTTCTGCAGCGAGACAACGCGGACCGCGTACTGCTGGTGTCGTCAGGTATCAATCTGCGACGCAGTGTGCTGTACTTTGCACATTTCGGTACCAGCACGACACCAGTGCGCGCGGATTATCTTCGTGCGGTGCTATCTCCGCTGCCGCTGTCGTACAACTTCGCAGTCGCGGATTTCGCGCTTCATGAATATATTGGCATCGCCCGTTACCATGTCTATAACGCGTTAGGCTGGAATCCTATTAGAGGGCGTCCAGGCGAGCAAAACGCGGCAGGGGTGCAACCAACGCCTTAAGCATTCCGGCGTGCCGCTATGACAATTGTTGTTAATGTCGTTCCTATCGGGCGCGTGTGCTGGCACATGGACTAGCGTCGGCGGCGCAAGATCGATGGCATCTATCGCCATCCCGCTCCTCAGTCGAGGATCTTAGAATGAATGGCAAAAAAATATCTGTCTACGGACTTGCGCGCAGACAATTCTCTGCACTTATCTAGATTGTCAACGAGGCCTGGCGATAGGGCGAACGTTGCCCGCGTTGATCGTAAGCGCCAGTTAACCTATGCCTCGCTGAAATAGACAAGCCAATGCAACTGCGAATACGGATCGCTGTAAGGGGTAACCATCTTTGACTACCCGCGCACGTACTCTGATCGCATATAGCTGACGAGTCCGCTGAATATGCAACCTTCATTCTGCTCCCGTGACCGATTGGGCGGCAGCACGTCGCAGCACAAGCGTTAGAATCATGGCATCTGCGTTGGCCGCTATGTTGCGGGGGACCGGATGAAAGACGTCATCGCCCACCGCAATCATTGCGCCACTCATCGCGCAAATGCCTGCGCGTTGCGTTTTCAATCGGCACCAACGCTGGTCTTCGTAACGGCAAAGCGTCGAATCGTACCAACAGATTGTAGCGGACGATTCCGTCACTTCTAGCACCTTAATCGTTGCACAAGCCCAGGAAAATGGCGTAACCGGCAATGCGGGACTTTGCGACTTCATAGTGCGGTCACGGCGGGATCCCGCGGCAATGATCGACTCTCTAGTTAGCACTGGTCGGGTCCCCGCACTTCCGCACGCGCCGCATCCGCTCAGCAAGTCAACGATCTTGGGCCAAGGGTCGGATTTTGCAATATTTGAGTTCATGAGCGCGGCTCCGTCAAGATGTATTTGGGCACTAAAAACACGGATGGAAGCAGGTTGATTGCGAACATTGATTCACTATTGGCGGTGCGGCTCTGTCACCGCAAGATGCTAAGAGCTGTACCATCATCGAACACCTTGTGTCCTTCCAAAACCGGAATGCCTTCGCTTGAGTTTCAGAGCGAATGTCTACCGTTTCTGGCGGCGATTGCTATGCACGATCCTCCTCGAGGCTTAGTTGCGGTCCTTCCCTGTTTTAGAAGGAGTTGACCGACTACTTAATAGGTTGGTGACCGTCGACAACTCGTTCCGTCCTCGTTCCTTACTTTGCACCTGGAGTGCGACGCGGATTGAGGTGCGATCGATTAGGGACTGTCGCGAAGCGACGATCCTTCTTGCACTGATCGTCTCAGCCGGACGTTGCGGCAGACAAGTTAATCGGTGTAAAGCAATAGTATTTGTTGTCACAACGAGAGAAGCAACGGCGTACCGATCGGCGATTGTCGGAGCATCAAAGCAATGACGTATTCTTGCTTCGTCCACTAAGCACGTCTCGCCGTGCTGAGGTGTCTGAATTCGAAATGGAGCTGCCGTCGCATGTGCTCGACTCCGATAGAACAGCATGCCGTTTTTCCCTCCAGTCAGGGACAGTCACTTACGTCTCTAGACCATAGTTTGCGATCTTTAGCGTAAACTCACACGTCTTAATACGTTTAGTGCTATTAGCGAGAGACGTGATATGCGGCTAGGCTATGTGAAGATGTGTGGTGTCTAATTTCCTCGGACAGTTCGATAGGAGGACAACCCGAAAATCGAAGAGGAAACGCGATGACAAGACGGCGCTGACAATTTGACGCCAGCTTTAGGCTGGAAGCGGCAAAGATGGTACGAGAGCAAGGGCTTTCGGTATTCGAGGGCACTTACGACATCGAGCGATTTGAGATGCCGCGTTAGCGCCAACCGCCGTCGATATCGAGGATGGCCCCGCTCATGAAACCGTTTTGCATCAGAAATAGAATGGCCTGTGCGACGTCTTCGGCAGTTCCCGCGCGGCCGACTGGATGGGATTGCGCAACTCGATCGAAATATGCCTTGGCCTCGGTTTCGGATAAACCCGCGCCAAAGGGGAGTATCGATCTGTCCGGGTGTGATTGCGTTGACGCGTATCGGTGCCAACTCGAGTGCCAGATTCCGCGCCAATGCTTCGATAGCGCCGTCGACCGCGGCCAGCGTCGACATTTCCAGCATGGGCTTTCGACTGACCCAACCGGAGAACAAAGTGATCGATCCGCCTGGACCGATGTGTGGCGCGGCGTATTTCACGCAGTGGTGTTGCCCCCCAGAATTTGGATTCGAACAATGCGCGGGCGCGTTGAGTGTCGAGATCGACGATACGACCACGCAGGCTTCCTGCTGCAGCGGTAACGAGATGATCTATTCGTTCGAGTCGGGCGAAACTATCCCTTACCATTCCCTCGTCCGTCACGTCGATCTAAACCGTCGACGCCGTTGAACCGAGCTCCTGGCAAGCCTGCTCCAGCCTTTCGAGAGCACGGCCCAATAATACGACCGAGACTCCCTTGGCAATCGCCATGGCCAGACCGATACCGGAACTACCACCAGTGATCACCACGACTTGATCTCTCAAACTTTCGTGATCTACCTTGTTTTGCTGTGCCATGAATCGTGTTCCTTAAAAAGGAGCTCTCCCGATTTCGTCAGGCTGGTGGCGATATACGAAACTCCGACAACACTCGCTGAGCGCCAAATCGTCGGTCCAATGCGTCGTACGCGGCAAGGCCGTTCAGTAACGGGACGATGAAGGTATCGTTACCGACCGCGGCGGCAACAGACTCGGTCGCGGGTTCCAGATCGTACGCCTTGCATGTCAACAGAATTGCGTCATACGACTGCGATACTTGGTCAGTAAAGATCACCGGAGACTTCAAGTATCCTCTGTGCGCCGACATCCTCGAAAGCGGTCAAGGCATAATACATGCATATGCACGTATATGTACAAGTCGAATGTTGAAGTGTGGTGCAACTTCGCCAATCGGTCGTCCAGGGCTCCGGGCGTTTAACGGTGAGCATAGTCAGCAGGTGTTGTTGGAGCGTGGCTTGGCCAAGGCAGAGATTTGACGACCTAATCCGCAACAGTGTCATAACCTCCGACCTGCCCAGCGGGAAGACATAAATGCATATACGCGTATACTGTCAGTTTTGAAAAAATTCGCCTGAAGGAGATTAAATGGAATCGCTGCAATGCAATTGTTCGTCGCTGCGCAGCGCAACGCGAGCACTCTCTCTTGCCTTTGATGAGGTCTTGCGACCGAGCGGACTTCGCGTGACGCAGTTTTGGATTCTGTCGCGTGCCTCGGCGGTTGGTGAAATGCCACTAAGCGAACTGGCGAATTTGATGGCCATGGACCGTACAACACTCGGTCGCAATCTGCGCCCCTTAGAGCGGGAAGATCTTATTCAGGTAAAGGTAGGAACGGACCGCCGCGAACGCCTGATCAGCATCACTGCTACCGGCCGGAAGGCACTCGCGCGCGCGATGCCACTCTGGGAAGACGTGCATCGCCGGTTTGAGCAGAAGGTCGGCAAGCGCGAAGCAAAGGCGCTCCGAAACATGATGAAATTGGTCGTCAGGGTCGGTCGTGAACTGTCGGCAGAGAATGCTGAGATGACTTGATCCTTTATAGGTATCGCGACGTAGTGGCTCGCGGCACCGTTGTTGGGTCGGCCATGCAGGCGAAGAGAACATTCGCAAATGACGAAACCTAAACTTGCAGATATCCCAGGTCAGCGGTGTCGGATGGACGGGTCTCGATGCGGATAACCGCCGCCGGAGTTGCCCACACTCGATTACGCCATTGTCTCTGGATGCTTTGTTGACAAAGGCGGCTCTCGTGCCGGGCAACGAACGGGTCGACGGTGGAGAGGGGGACGGAGACGTTCGGTTTTCTGATGGTGCTCGAGTGATGTTCACAGGCCTATACGGCGTCTTTTAAAACGAAGCGTTCAGTAAATCGTCGCGATGAATGTGGAGCATCTTTGGCTGATTCCCGAGAACATCGGTGGCTCCCTTATTGACGTTAGTTAGTCAACATCTTCGTCGCGCTGATTAACGAAAATCAGCAAGCCGAGGATGCCAGTGTAAAACCTGAAAGCGGCCTCCTGACCATTCCATATCTTCGATTGCCACATCGAGAACCATTCGCCACCTACAACCATGAAACCGAAGAACCAAACGATAAAGCCGATGCCGCAACCCGCGATCACCAGACGTTTGGCGGCATTGAAGACCGAGCTGCGCGCCCGGCGGGCGCGCCATAGTGTGACGGCACCTGCGAAAAGCAATACAAACGTTACCCCTTCGCTAGCGATGATCAGCCAATAGGCAATATTCCAGATCGCGTGAGTGGTGGTTGAACGGTACATCAGAGCGTTGTCGCGAAAAGTCGTGTCCATGCTTAATACATGCTGCACAAAGACATAGTTTGACGCGTAGTCCGTGATGTTGTCGAAGGTCACTAGGAATGCGAACGCGGCGAATACGAAGGAAAGCACGATTTTTGTCAGACGAACAGTCATTGTGTGAGCTCGCAAAGATACAACTGAACAGGCTGGGCAGGAGGCCCCGTTTCCAGAGTGGCGTCGCCGAGGCAAACGACATGCCGATTCGCCCAACCGCACGAATCGACTATGAATCGATGACTCGGCACCTGAAATCGATCTAGCCGGCGGCACGCAGTTCAGTGAGCAGCAACTCGTGCGACCGACTCCAAGCGCCACCTTCTTACCAGGACTTCAAACGCTGCCAACAGGTCACGATCGAGCCATAGTTCCTTTTAGAGGCAGGTCGCTCGCGCGCGATTCCGGGCGGCACAAACTGCCATGATGGCGCAATGGCTAGACCTGATCGACGCAATGCCGCCGATTCGGTACCAGCGCGGCCGCCTCCCATAAAAAATCGCAAGCTGTCTACGCCGATTCCGCTACGACTCCCACCCGCATCGACGAAAGCTGCGCGAGCACAGCATCGAGCCGATGATCGCCAAGCGCCGCACATGACGGCGCTCTGGCCAAATATCCTCGGATCGACGGACGCGCCTGGCTCCATCATTTCCGTCGTCCTCGTATCCGCTTCGAAAGCCGCCGCGATTTCCTCGAGACATTTCTCGAACTAGACTGCGCCATCATCTGGTGGAGCAAAGCGCCATGATGCTTAGCCGTTATAGAACTATCTTAAATGGCACTATGATCGAACGTCGGCATTATGGCGCGTTATTTCTTGTGAGGAACTGCAAAGACAAGTCATCGCCGCCCTGGCTTTGAGGTTTTTTAGTATGGTAGGGGCTGGCGCCCGGTGCCCGTCGTAAAGATGTCGACTCGAGGGCTCGGGTGACGGTCAATCGACAGTGCAACTGCCCTGAGATCCGACGTTTCGAATCCTTCGATAAACCGGTCATGAATCACAGCAAGCATGTCATCACCACCAGACCGTTGTTCGAGTGCTGATCTATTCCACCAAACTTGTCCATGCCGGGCCTCCTTTGCGTCAAGTCGGTCTAGACCTTGACTCCACCCCGGCCGTTTTTACGCGGCCCCAGAACCGGAAATCGTCAGCGCCATCCTCAGAAAATTCGGAATGTTAATGGAATAATCGCTCGATTCAGGTGTCTAGTTAGGACGTCATGCCATCCGGCGAATGAGAGCAATCCGTTGGAGTTCATTCTCTTGCTTGCACGAGAAAAGTGCTTGCAATTGATTTTCGACATCGGTGTTTCCCGCTGTGATCCTCTTCATTAATGGAGTTATATTTCTATGCAGGCCAACGTTTTGAGTGACACCCTTGCTCGACTTGACGCGCTGACCAATTGGGAGCGCCGCCCGCGGGAAGATATGAAAGTGGGGCTGGAGCCGATCCAAGACCTTATGCAGCGCCTTGGAAATCCACATAAAACGTTCCGCGTTGTGCATGTGGGCGGCACTAAAGGAAAGGGCTCGGTGTCCTCCCTAGTCGAATCTGGATTGCGGCGGGCCGGCTTGAAAGTGGGCCGCTATTCATCGCCTCACGTAGAGCATGTAACTGAACGCATCAGCATTTTGCAGGAGCCGACCAGCGAGTCCAGCCTTGCGTACGCAATTTCTCGCACGATGGATGCAGTTGAAGCGGCGCGCTTGGAGAACACGGCCGCTGCTGACGCAACCTGGTTTGACGTGTTTACGGCCTCAGCATTTGTTCGGTTCCGGGACGCTGGGCTGGATTGGGTGGTCGTGGAGGTCGGCCTGGGAGGAAGACTGGACTCGACGAATGTGGTGCACGGTGAAGTCGCCGTAACGACGAACATCGAGCTTGAGCACACTGAAGTTCTTGGGACTTCCCGCGAGGCTATCGCCATTGAAAAGATCGGCATTCTCAAAAAGAACGCAACACTTGTCACTACGCTAACGGCCGAAGACAGTGCCGGACGCATCTTGCAGGACAGGGCGGATGCTCTTGGTTGTTGTGTGCTCCGCACACAACAACCGTCGCACGCACCCATTGAACAGCGAAATGTTGAAATAGCAGGGCTGATTCTCGACAGCCTCGGAGACAAGGGCGTATTGACAACCCATGTGGACTTTAACGAAACGCCTGTCGGAAAGTGGCTACTGGATCGATCAACTCGAGAGAGTGCTCGACTACCGGGTCGAATGGAGCGCTTCAGGTTAAATGGGTCTTCTGTCGTGCTCGACGGCGCTCACGTACCTTTCAATCTGCAGGCAGTGTTGCACGATCTTACTGGACAGGCTGGTCTGGACGGCGCCTGCGTCGCCGTGGTCGCGCTGGGCAGCGACAAGGACGCAGTCGGGTTCTTGAATGTGTTATCGCAAGGTGTGGCAAAAGCCGTCTTTACCGAATTGCCAGCCCCGGGTGGGAGCTGTTCCCCCGTGGAGCTCAAGTCGTTTGCGGACCAGATTTTGTTGAGTGGCGAGATCGTTGCTGATTCCATCCAGGCGTTTCGTCGCGGCGTTCAGTTGGCTGAGGAGATGGGAGGATGGGTTCTCGTAACAGGGTCGCTCCGTCTCGTTGGGATCATCCGTGGATTGATAGCTCCAAAATATTAACGTCAAAGGATCTGGACTCAGGCTAATTGCCGAGCGGCCATTTATACTTAGGTGATTGTACTTGTGCATCGTAGCCTTGGTTTGAGCGTTACATCGATAGTTCGGTGCGGGCTTCGCGCATCGCGTTAAGTCCGCGCGCGCCTTACCTGCTGTGACGAGCAGTTGGTCAGCATGGTGCCGAACTCGATATCCTGTTGCAGAAGCGTCGCGACAAGGCTGCAGCCAAGCGGTTTTTCAAGCGCGTCCTCGCCTCTTGTCTCGGAGTGCCGCACAAGATCGTGACCGATCAATTGCGCAGCTATTCGGCGGCAAAGGTTGAGCTCCCGTCACTGCCCGAAGTCAAACATGTCCAACAAAGCCCGTGCGAGCGCGGTATTGCCGCGGCGTTATTCCGAGAAATCGTCGGAACGTCTCAGTGAAGTGACTCTGGCTGGCGAAGCCGCAACGTTGCGCAATCTCTACAATTTCGGCACTTTGCGTCCGAAGCATGACTATGGCACGTGCGATTCTTCTCGACAGGATGTATCGATGGACTGGTACATCAAAGGTGTTTTTAAAACAAACCGCGAATCGGCTTGCGCTCAGCTGCACCAATCTCGCCAGATCGCCGATGCTGATTTCGTCGTCCAGGTACGTCTCGATGAAATCGGTGACGCGCCTAACGGATGCCGTAGAGAGGCGATGTCGGCCTTGATCCGGTATGTCCGCACCGCATCCGCCAAGAGCATCGACGCGTGCTACCAGGGCGAGGCTCAGAGACTCCGCATACATGCGTCCGGAAAGGCAACCGGTCTCGAGTTCATGTCTCATGTTCCGCGATGACGCCCGTGATGCCCGGATCGGTGCTGGAGCAGAATCTGGCCTCCAGGCGTGGCCGTCGTTCGAACAGCACATCGATGAACTTCAGCTGATTCAAGTCGAGGGAGATGCTGATCGACTCCACCGGCTGCCCGTCCCAACGCTCATGGTCCCAGTGCCGTCCCGCAGGGTATCCGCAGAACGATCCAGCTGAACATGTCGCCACTCGGTCTTCGCGACCAGTACGGAAGTGCACCGAGTTACTGCCGGAAACGATGACTGCCATCCAGTACTGATCGAAGCAGGAGGCAAACAATTCTCCCGATGCAGGAGCGGAGTTCATCTCGAGGGCAAAACCATGCCACTGCGGATTGTCGCACGATGTAAGAATTGCTCCCTTTCCCAACGGCTTGACATATTTGCAGACTCGCATTCGCTCTCCGGCTGGGTTCGTTGCGGTAAGCGGCGCTTCGCGTGTGTGAACAGCTCTCGACCTATTTGCACATTGGCGCTATAACGAGTCGGCAACTGTACAATCACCGAATGGAGACTATCATGACTCTGCACGTTTGCAACAGCAGGGACGCGGAGAAACCCTTGTGTTGCCATCTTCCCTATGCCGGGGGGTACCATCGTTCTAGCCTCCGTGGGCAGCGAGAACCTTAGCGAGTAATTCATTCATGATGTCTTCTCCGTTTCATCGCGATGCGGCGCACGCCGCAGCGATCTATCGACGCGGGCGTCAGCGCCCCATGATGATGAATGCCGGACGGTCCCTCTTCGGCCACAGCGTGATGTCCCCGCCAATCAGGAAATGCGAGCTTTCTGCACGAAAGTGTGAGGCCTTGACCTCGCCGTGATAAACCACATCGAAGGGGCGTTGTTGCGTAAATCGAGCGTGAAGACACAGCTTCTCCTGTGATCTTGAATTCAAGCGATGCGAATGGACTGAGGGCGTGCAAGTGCCGCCATTCGGTTCACGACGCCGACGCGGATCGCCATCTCGGTCGCTTGCGAACCGATGCGGCGCGACCACAGACGATTACCCGTAAGTATCTTAAAACGGTACATCGTGTTCTCGACAAGCGAACGCCGGTGATAGCCGCTGCGCTTCTTCCATTCGCGTCGGCCGTCTCGCGCGATGTCTCTGATCGCCTCGTTGCGCCAGCTTGCGCCGGGCGTGCGCTCAGGCCAAGGCTGCGCCCCTTCGCGCGGCGGAATCGAGGACGTGGCGCCGCGCACGGCTATCGCTGCATGGCAGTGCTTTGCATCGTACGCCCCGTCACCGCCGATCGTCTCGATGGGTTCGTCGACGGGGATCTGGCCCAGCAGCCCGGGCAATACGCTCGCGTCATCGACGTCCTGATGCGTCATCAGTGCTGCACGCACCTGACCGGTCTTCACGTCCAGTCCCAGATGGACCTTACGCCAGGTGCGCCGCTTCGAATAGCCGTGCTTGCGCACCTTCCATTCACCTTCGCCGTAGAGCTTGACGCCCGTGCTGTCCACGACCAGATGCAGTGGTTCGCCGCTGGATGTTACGGGTAGCGCCACCCTTAGATCTTGTGCCCGCCTGCTCAGCGTCGTGTAGTTCGGCGCAGGGAGCTCGGCGAACGCCAGTTCTCGCAGACTTTGCGCGAAGCCCTGGGTGGCTCGCAACGTCAAGTGGTACACCTGCTTGAGCGTGAGCAGTGCCTGAATAAGTGCATCCGAGTAGACGTGCGGCCTGCCGCGCATGACAGGCTCCGCTTCGTTTGCCATCGTCAATGCGCTCTCATTGGTCCACATAGTCACGCTGCCTCGTGCGATCAGCCCCGCGTTGTACTCTGACCAATTCCTGACGCGATAGACCCCTTGGGGCTCGCAGTTGTTGCGTTTGTTGTTGCGTTTGTTCTTGCGCATCTTCCCGCCAAATATCGAGAATCTACGCAGTTCCACAAAGAGTTCACAGAGACACCGCCCCGACCGTTGCGCGTAAACGTCACGCCTCCGCGCGACAACCGGATTAATGCAACAACGCCCATCGAAGGCCACGCCAAGATGATCAATGAGTAAGGGCGTCGGGTGACGCTGTGGTTATCGTCGCGCATGCATCTTCGATCATGGACCGAAGAGGTAGAGATTCGGCACAGGAAAACGTCTAGCTTCAGGTTGGGCATGCACTGTGTAGCGGTCAAATTATTTCCGACTAGCAGATACCTTGTTCGAATGTTGGTTGTGCCCGTGCGGTCAGCGAGTGGAAGCTAGCCCAAGTCCAGCGTGGGTGCGGCAACTTTGCTTTATCTAAAGTTCCGAGAGCTTTCAGATGACCGCTTGTCCTGACGGCAACCGGAAAAGTTCAGTTCCGTTACGTGCCCGATTCTTCTCATCGTCGTAATAAATTGATGTACTTGGCGGTATTGAGTGGCTGTATGAGAGCCACTACTCTGTGCACACGCCTGCCTCGTCTGGACTGGGCGATGAATTGTCATTGGTCGCCACGCTGTCTAACACAATGTGTGAGTGGCTTTGTCGGTAATGGGGGCGCTTGGTTCGATACCTTGGCTTGGCGTTTGAGCGCAACACTGCGCAAGTTCCGCGAATAACCGTGCGGCGAGCTGCGCGGATTTGAAAAGCCGTGCAATGGTAAGTGCAACATATTCGGACCAATGGACGTCTATCGCGTTTGGATCCCAGTCCATCGAGAACAGCTCATCGGTCTTCTCGAAGCATGGAGAAATTTTCTTGCAAGATGTCATGCCTTCATGGGAGAAGGGTCTTGAGGGCTTTAAGGCACTATGGGAGCAGGTGAGAAGGAACGGTAGCCAGCAGCGAAGAGGATCGCCTTATTGACTATGAGCTGCAGACCGAAGATGTTCACGAGCAGGTTTTTCTGAGACGGAGTTGATGTTATGAGTCAGCGAGAAATCGGTGCCTTCGGCGGTGCGTTAAAAGATACGCCGGCATCCGAGTTAGGTTCAGTCGTTGTACGCGAAACATTGAACCGGTCAGGGCTGAGCGCGGAACAGATTGCCTCGGTGGTCATGGGTAACGTTATTCAAGCCGGCAATCGGATGAATCCAGCACGCCAGGCGGCGCTGAACGGAGGACTGCCCGTATCAGTGCCCGCGCTTACCGTCAACCGCGTCTGCGGATCAGGAGCACAGGCAATCGTGTCTGCGGCACACGAGATTATGCTAGGTCTCACCGACGCGGCTATTGCCGGCGGAATGGTGAACATGGACCGGGCACCGTATCTTCTCGACGGCGGTCGGCGGGGCTATCGGATGGGCAACGCCGAAATCCATGACAGCATGTTGCGTGACGGTTTGGTTGACGCGTTTTCAGGTGAACACTGGATGGCATACCGAGGATTTAGTAAAGAAGGCAGGTCTTTCGCGCGAGGAGCAGGATCAATGGGCCGCGCGCTCCCAACAACGTTTCGTCGCGGCGCAAAAAGCGGGCCATTTCACGGAAGAAATCGCCGCAGTTGTGCTGAAGGGAAAGAAAAGCGACATACGGTTCGACACAGACGAGCAGCCACGGCCGGACACTACTCCAGACACGTTGAGTAGGTTGCGGCCTGCGTTCCGAGAGGATGGAACCATCACGGCTGGGAATGCGCCGGGCTTGAACAGCGGCGCGTCTGCAATGATAGTTGCTGAAGGTTCTTTCGCCGAGGCTCGGAGCCTTGTTCCCTACGCGCGTCTTGCGGCCTTTGGTGTGGCTGCTGTCGAACCCGGCATGTTTGGCCTTGGCCCGGTACCTGCAGTAAAGCTCGCGCTAGAGCGGGCTGGCTGGAAAAAGACAGATATCGAGCGGATAGAAATCAACGAGACCTTTGCAGCAGTACCTTTGGCGGTATTTAAGGAACTTGATTTGCCACAAGACATATGCAACATGGAGGGGGGCGCAATTGCTCACGGCCATGTGATCGGCGCGACTGGCAGTGTTCTTGCCACTCGTCTGATGCATTCGATGCGGCGTGACGGCGTCAGACGAGGGGTAGTGACGTTTTGCATCGGTGGTGGACAGGGTATTGCGCTGGCACTCGAGGCCATTTGACACGAACTCTGCACACGTTCTCACCTGTGCCCGGTCCTGCCTAACGAGCCCATTCTTATCGCAAACACTTTCGCCGCTAAATTTATTCTATCGCGTGAGACCAAAGGCTCATCAATTTGACGAGCCTTCGGTCCACGTAGAAAAGTGGCCACATCGATCGCGCTACCGCAGGTCAAAAGCTTAGTAAACCTAGACTTGGATAAGTATGGTGCTGTCAGTTGCAAAATAGATGATTAGGCCAAAGGTGATGCTTCTACCGGTGCCACAACGGCGTTAACCGTGAAACGCGCGATTTAGCGTTCAGCGATCGCAAACTGTAACGTGGCCAATAGAACGTATAGGCTATGTCGGTTTGAGAAGGACGTCTGTCTTGACGTACCGATGCTCATACTACGATCGTTTATAACTAAGCGGCACTGAAGTTTGAGGTGGCACATAGCTAGACCCCACGCTCTTGCAAGAGTAACGAAAACGTCGGGAATAAAGGGACCCGGTCCGTTGTTATCGATCAGACAAGGATGACAAGCCTCAAAAGTGCGATGTCGTCTTCTTCTTCAACTCATGGCAAAGGGAAATTTTCTATGGATGCATCCGTTGAGGCGCAATCCGCGAGTGCAACAGGTTCGAACGACGATCTTGACTTGAAGATTTGTGTCGCAGGTGTTGGGGCGATCGGCGGCGCAATAGCTGCACGCCTTGCAAGCACCGGTCGAAATGTCAGTGTTTTTGCACGCGGCCATTCGCTAGAAGTCCTACGGAGTAGGGGAATTCGCTTATCCGACGCAAGGGAAACTGTAGAAGTGACTGTGAGCGTGCACGATCGCGCGGACTTCGGTGTTCAGGACATTGTGTTTCTCTGTGTGAAAGCCGGCGCGCTCCCCGATCTCGTCGCCCAAATTCTGCCGTTGATAGGACCAGATACGATTGTAATTCCGGCGGTCAACGGTGTGCCTTGGTGGTACTTTCAGGATGAAGGTGGCCGCTTCGACGGGATCAACGTTGACGCCGTGGACCCGAGTGCGACTTTGAGGAATAACTTGTCGACTAGGAATTTGGTGGGATCTGTCGTCTACATGGCTGTCCATTCACTTTCTCCAGGTGTTGTAGAGGCTCTTGCACCGCATCGTATCGTGCTTGGAGAGTTGGGCAATCGCCAAAGTGCTCGTGTCGAACTCGTGTGTTCCTTGTTATCGAGTGCGGGAATTCAAGCCGTTTCTTCGCCGAGAATACGCGATGACGTGTGGACGAAGATATCAGCGAACCTTAGTTCCAACCCTATCTCAGCATTAATGGATGCGACACTGGCAGAGGTTTACGGGGCAAAAGAACTGCGAGAAATAGTCTCAACGATGATGCGAGAGGCAATTCTGGTCGCGGCTTGCTATGGCGCCCGTATCAATGCGGATCCTGAGAAGCTCTTTGCACTTGGATCGTCGATGGGAAACTTCAAAACATCGATGCTCCAAGACCTGGAAGTCGGTCGTGCATTGGAACTCGACTCGATCTGCGATGCCGTGCTGGAACTCGCAGGACATTTTGACATCCCCATGCCAGCCACCCGGTTAGTGCTGTCATTGCTTCGGTTTAAGATGAAGCGTCTGCAGCGGCCACCCCAACCAAATATATCTAATGTTACCTGAGGAGCGCTTAAGTTCGATTGAAAAGTCCGTACCCCCACTAACTCAATAGCGCTTACCGTTGAATAATATCCTGTCGTTGGTGGATCGATCGGCTCTATCATCTCGCGTTGCCTATAGCGCCTTATAAAAGCAAAGCAGAACTTCGATATCGCTGTCCAAACGCTATGTTTTAGCGTCGGCTATTCTAACAGTACGTAAGGGATGTGTTAATGATAAGTACACTTATGCTTTTACAACCATCGTCGGCTGCATTCGACGCTAGGCTATATCAGCCCAATGCAGTTCGAAAGCGATTGGCGTGCCGCTCAGGAAAAGTACGCCGGATGAACCGCTAAGAGATATGGAACCCAGTGCGAGCTCTGTCGAGTGTTGTCCGTGATCGACGGCATACTCAGCACAGACGATCGCAATCGCGCCGCCGCCGTGACTTTGCCATATTTTTATGACCCTACGTTTGAAAGGTACCACATGTCGAACAATGGATATGTGCTTGGACATTCTGCAACGGAAATTGAACGTCTTAAATTTCAGGCCACATTGGTGCGACCCTATACTCAGCGCATGTCGGTTGCGGCCGGTCTCCGCGAGGGGATGCGCGTGCTCGACATCGACTGTGGTACGGGATCTGTTAGTTTGCTTGCCGCGGAGCTGACGGGCCCACGAGGACAGGTCGTCGCGATTGACCGCAGTGCAACCGCGATCAAAGTTGCCGTCGAGAGCGTCCGCGACGAAAATCTGTCGCATGTCGACTTCCGGGTTAGCGCACTTGATGACTTGAGTGACGTCGAAGGGTTCGACATGGTCGTTGGTCGCTATGTACTAATCCATCAACCAAACGCGGTGGAATTCTTGAAGAAGGCGGCCCAGTTTGTGCGTCCCGGAGGCTGGGTGGCCTTTCACGAACTCAATATTGTCGACTACTTGCCGTCGTTCCCAACGATAGAGTTATGGGATGCGGTGCTAAAGGAAGTGTTCACGCGATTCCAGAAAACGTGTCCCGAGCCCGGTGTCGCTAGAAATATGGTCTCTGCGTTCGTCTCCGCTGGTTTGGGCGTTCCGGACATGTTTTGCGAGATCGCCGTGGTAGGCGGCTCGAATACGGGATCGCCGGAATGGCTGATCAATACGCTTCGCAGCATGTCTGATGGTGCTGAACAAACACGCCTAGCAGACGGCAGAGAAATTCAGCTTGACGCGACGATGGTCGAACTCGGACGAGCGATTGATGCGGTGCATGCGCAGGTCATGGGGCCATATCAGGTCCGCGCGTGGCCCACGCGTGAACACGCGGTGCGAAACGATCGGTTCTACTTGGTTGGTCCACGCAAGCCGTCGTATCTGCTTCCACGGCAATCCAACACTCGCAATCGATCAATTTCAGCGATACCGCCGCGCTCTTTCCTGCACCAAGCCAATACGTCTCGTAAGTGGGGACCGGAGATGAAACCACTTCTAAGTCATCCTGTCGATTGACCGCCATGCGAGGCGCGCGGTCAGTTCTTTTGGGACGTGCATCGGGCACCAACGCCCGCCCGGTCTGCAAATTTCGCAGCCATGGCATGCCGATTTACATGTCTTCGCATTTTTTCACAATGCATAACTCGTCAATGCCGACATTTTGTTATAGCGTGTCCTGAAGAACGACTCGCCGCGAGTGGTACTCACTCACATAGCCGCCACACTTTCCATGACTTACTCGAACCTGCCTGCATCGGTCGCGGACTTTCTTGGCGCTGCGCAGGCGCACGATGTCGACGCCTTGCTCGCGGTTTTCACCGACGACGACTTCTTGAACTACCGGGGCGAAGAACAGCGCGCAACGATGTCAAAGGGTGGGTCAACCATTACCCGTTGTGCGCCAGTGTCCGCCCCGTCAACGTTGCGAGGCGCGATGGAAAAGCCATCGTAAGGGTCGTCGTCTGGGACGCCAGGCGGCAAAGCGTTCGCCGAGTTGTTTGCGATAGAGCGAAGCGCGCAGTAGATGTCGCTTGAGCGCGAAGTGCTCCGGATCACGCCCTGAGGGAGTCGGTCAAAGTTTTTCATGTGCCCGTCTGGGGAGTTGTCCACCGCGGGTCGGCGTCGTGGTCATAACAGATCCTATGCAGGGGGGCACACAGGCCAATCCTTAAAATCAGCCTGTTGAGCCTTACTGAAAGGAGAGAGGATCATGCGCACAATTCAGACATACGCGACGCACCACCCGGAAGCGCTCGTGCTGGCCGTGTCACTGGAACTCGCTGCCGCCTCGTGGAAGGTCGCGCTGCACGACGGCCGGCGACCCGTCGGCCCCGCCGTGGACAACTCGGGACATCACGTCAAAGGGAGGCAACCCACCGATCCGGAATCCAACTGCGTAACCGTCGACCGAAGCGGGTTACCCCGGAAACTCGAAGTTCCTCAACAGTGGCGAACCGCGCTACCTCAAGGCGTTGAGGTAGGTGGTCTCGTCGTACGGGGCTCGGGTCTGCCAGCACCGGTACAGGATCCGGATCCACTTGAACGCCAGGGCTCGGACAGCAGCCTGGTGAGAACTGCTCCTCGCACGCTGCTGCCGATAGTAGGCGCCGGCCCAGAACTACCTGTTGATCGTCTGTGCCGCCCACTCCACGAACGTCTGGCGCAGGAACTTCGGGCACTGCCGGCGCCAGTTGAAGGCCGACGCCCGGCAGGCCCTGGAACAATGCGTAGTCAGGTAGCGTACAGCTCAAGCGACACCGCCAGGATGACCTCCTCAGCATGGCGCCCGGCAACGTGATTTTTGTCCATGATGCCCTCCATTGAACAAGCCTTGACCCCGTCAATCTTATAACTCGGTCCTTGGCGGCTCTCACGCTACATAGCTTCCCAAGGCCGCCAATCGTCCCCGGTGTTCCGGAAGAAACGCTGCTGCGCGATAACACAGGTGGCAGCGCCTTGATGACCGGAAGATCACTGGTGCCCGCAAGCGACGTCACCGGACGCCGCGTGGCGAGCCCGGCACATAGCATGGTCCGGGAATCGTCGGTGACATTGGTGAGCGGCGCGAGCCGCATCCCGTTTGAGAGATCGAGTCAATTCAGACGCCTCCCCTTGGTGCTGCCCTGAACCAACCAGCCAGGAGCAGGCCATGGCCATGCGCAAGCGGGAAGACGATGAGGTGTATCCAAACGCGGCGGGAATCGATGTGGGCGGTTTTAGCCACTGGGTGGCGGCCCCCCGGACGGCCGATGACCAGCCGGTGCGCGAAATCGGCACGATGACCGGCGACCTGCACGCGATGGCCGACTGGCTGCTCGCGTGCGGCGTCGATACCGTGGCGCTGGAATCCACCGGAGTCTACTAGATACCGGTGTACGAGGTGCTCGAGCAGCGCGGGCTGACAGTCTGGCTCGTCGATGCGCGCCAGATGAAGTGCGTGCCGGGGCGCAAGAGCGACATGCAGGACTGTCAATGGCTGCAGAAGCTCATGAGTCCCGGACTGTTTCGCGCGGCTGGCGCCCCGATGGCGAGGTCTGCGTGGTGCGCGCGGTGGTGCGGCAGCGCGAGCTGCTGCTCACCGAACAGGGCAGCTGGATACAGCGCATGCAGAAGGCGCTGGTCCAGATGAACCTCCAGCTCACCGAAGTACTCACTGACTTAATGGGTGCGACCGGACAGGCGATCATCCGCGCGATCGTGGCCGGCGAACGCGATCCCAAGGTGCTCGCGCAGGCGCCGGCGATGTTCGACAGCCTTGCCGAGCGCATCCTCGAGTGCGATGCGAAGACCGAGGCGCTGCTGGTCCCGCTGGGGCGTCACGACGTGGAGCTGACCGGACCGGACAAGAAGCCCAACAAGAACACCCCGCGGTTCGACGCGCGTGCCGCGCTCGCGCGCTGGGCGGGCGTGGACCTCACGCGCATCAACGGCCTGTCCGTGGTAACCGTGATGACGATCCTCTCCGAGATCGGCCCAGACCTGAGCCGCTTTGCCAGCGTTAAGCACTTCTGTTCGTGGCTGCGCCTCTGTCCCGCCACGAGGATCAGTGGCGGCAAGACCCTGTCTTCCGGCACCCGACCCTCCGCCAACCGGGCCCGCCAGGCGCTCAAGCTGGCGGCCATGAGCCTGTCGCGCAGCGACTCGGCGCTCGGCGCCTTCTACCGTCGGCTGTGCGCCCGCATGGACAAGCCGCGCGCCAACACTGCGGTGGCCCACAAGCTCGCCCGCATGGTGTATTTCATGCTCACGCGTGGCGAAGCCTTCGTCGACCAGGGGCAGCAGCGTTATGAGGAACAGCAAAGGCAGCGCAGCATCGCGGCCCTCAGGCGACGTGCTTCCACCCTCGAATTCCAGCTCCAGCCAAACGCGCCGACGCCCTGAAAACCGATCTTTTTGCCGGGTTTCTTGAGAGAGGAACTATGGAAGGTTGGGATCGGACTGAGTTTGGGCCAGGAACGGACGGTCGCGCTGCGCAGCCATTGCCGGCGAGAAAGGGTGCCGATGGAAGCGCGACATGCGTCAGTGCATCGATCGATCGCCTGAAATCATGTCGAGTGCTTCCGAAGCGAGTCGCCGTGTGAGTTCATTCGCTGGCATCTGTCGCGCGAGACGCGCGGCCTGTCCGGCCCACAGAGCCGCAAAGTCGTCCGATCCCAATGGCTCGGATTTCGCACGCAGCGGAGCGAGCGCACGCCCCGCAAGGGGGAATTGAGGGATGCCGGAAGCCATCGGGCCCATCTCCCGTACGACGCGATTAACAATCGCGCGCGCGGGGCGTCCGGAAAATACATTTGTTAGCACGGTCGAATCGTCCTGCGCATTCTCCAGTGCCTTCCGATGGACTGCGGGGAGATTGACCTCGGGACAAAGAAGATATGCCGTGCCCATCTGGACGGCCGACGCGCCAAGGGCGAAAGCGGCGGCGATCCCACGGGCGTCTGCAATGCCGCCCGCAGCAATCACAGGCACCTTGACGGCATCAACGATCTGCGGAACAAGCGCGAACGTGCCGACCTGGGTCGAGATATCGTCGGAGGTGAAGGTCCCTCTGTGGCCGCCGGCTTCTAGACCCTGTGCAATGATCGCGTCGCAACCGTTAGCAGCAAGCCAGCGTGCTTCGGCGATGGTTGTCGCCGAAGAGATGACTTTTGCGCCCGTCGCAAGCACGCGTTCTATCAGCGAGGCGTCAGGCAAACCGAAATGGAAGCTCACGACTTCGGGCCTCACTTCTTCGATCAGCGCGCAATAGTCGCCGTCGAACGCATGGACGGGGGCGCCAGGCAAAGGTGCTTCAGCGTCCAGTTTCAGTTCGACATAGTAACGGGCCAGCTTTGCACGCCATGCGAACGATCGGGTGGGATTGGCGTTGGGCAGCTTGTGGCAGAAAAAATTTACACTGATTGGTCGCGCCGTATGTCTACGAATCAAGGCAAACGCCTCGCGTGTCTGCTCGACGCCCAAAAGCGCGCATGGCAATGATCCAAGGCCGCCTGCCTCCGCGGCGGCGATCGCCAGTTGTGGGGTACCGAAACCCGCCATCGGGGCCTGAATAATGGGGATTTCGATACCGAGCAAATCGAGGATGCGGTTGTTGGGCCACGCGGTCATGATGATTCTCCTGAAACTGAAACTGGAAGTGAAATCGGACATGGCATCTTACGGCTCGCCGGCAAGATCGTGAAGGGCGTTCATAACCTTCAACAGCACGACGTGCGAGCGTGTTCTTTAACACGCCCCGATACACCTGCTGCTCGCGCGTTTACGTGCGTAAGTGCGTCAAGGGTACTCAACGGTGAGGCCACGATACTCAAGTAGAACGACAGTCTTGGCTTTCCAGAGTTCGCGCATCCAACTCTGATTGTCAGTTAGGTTATCGTGAACAATTCAACGTGACAGAGCCATGCCAAGGTACAGATCTTAAAAAACGATTCTTCGTGAACATCGGTAGCCTGAACCTGCAAGTCAAATTTGCAAAATTTAGCGTGAGTTCACACCTGCGAACTCGCGGAAAACTGCCAGTTCGAAATATGATGTGCATTCAGGCAATACTGGGAATTTTTCTGGAGACATACGGATGGACAGATCATCGTAGACAATCATCGCCTCTCTTGTCGAACCAGATTGCTGGTTGGCGCACTCCGTCTTTGGATACGTCGTCGTTACCGATAGCGAGTTTTTGCCGAGCGGAGTGACTCGAGCAGGATCGCGACCAGTTGGTGTTAATACCGGCCACGAAGATGTCGTCCGAGAAGGGCAACCGAGATTACTATGCTAGCCAAGTGTTGGCGATTGCCGGAGACATGGCTGAGGCTACGATAACTGCCGGTCACGCGGAAGCGATCGCGTTAAGTTGCTCCTTTGTCGCGAATCCGGACCTAGCGCAACCATTGAAGCTCGGAGTTCCGCTGAGTCCGTCTAACCGCGCGATCTTCTATTGCGGCGATTCCACTGGTTAGGTTAACCAAGCAATACTAGGTTCAGCGATGCAAGATGAACTGGCCAATCTCTGTCGTCATTGACGTTGACACTGATCTCGGCTGCTTGACAGCGCAACGCTGGTGGCTTGTCGATATTGGCTACCAACTGGTGACTGAAAATTTTGATAGACGAGCTTTTTGACACGGAGTTGATGTGTAATCGTGTCTGCCGCACTCGAGACAATGCTAGGTCTAGAAGACGCGGCAATTGCGGGCGAGGTAGAGAACACAAACTTGGCCCGTATCCACTTGACGGCGACCGGTGCGGCTATCGGATGGACAACGGCGAAATTCACGACAGCATGCTGCGTAACGCTTTGGGTGACGCTGTTTTAGGTGAACACTCTGGATGGCACACCGAGAATCTGATAAAGAATGCAGGTTTTTCGCGCGAAGAGCGGGATCAATGGGCCGCGATCACAACAACGTTTCGTCGCGGCATAACAAGCGGGACGTTTCGTCGAGGAAATTGTCAGCCGCTGAAGGAAAAGAGCGGTGATATCCGATTTGATAAAGACGAGCCCCACGGCGGGATACATCCGTGGAGACGTTGAGCAAGTTGCGGCCTGCGGTCCGAGAAGATGGAACCATCACGGCACGAAAACGTGCCACGAGATGGATGTGATTGACCCTCTTACGGCAGGCATTGCCGATGGACTCTTGAAATCTTCAAACCATGTCGCTTTGGTCAGTCTTTCTTGAGCAAGACCTAATGTTGCAGACTTACCAAACCAACGAAGGCATCGCCTATCTGCTGTCGCGTGTCCAGTCGCTGCTGGCCCATATGGTTACGCAACGGACGCAGGTCGAGCTTGGCATCACTGGCACGCAAGCCAGCTTGCTGTTCATGGTGGGGGGCGGCCGCTGCTCGACCGCCGGCGAACTGGCGCGCGGGTATGGAATTGACGCGAGCACCGTCACGCGGTTGCTCGATCGAGTAGAGAAGCGAGGATTGTTGTTGCGCAAGCGCAGCAGTGATGACCGGCGTATCGTACGGCTTGAACTGACTCGCACTGGGCGCGAACTCGCTGATCGCATGCCCGAGATATTTGTCAGCGTGCTCGAACGTGCGGTGGAGGGCCTCACGCCCGAGGAGGTTGATACTCTGAAACGCATGCTGCGACAAATCCATGCCAATTGCAGTAACTAGGTTTGCGAGGTCACCTAGATAATTGGTAAGTAAAACATGGTCGGAGGAAGCCAGTGAAATTCTGGCCGGCAGCGACATCCCTCCATGTGAAACAGGAAATAGCGATGAATACTTCCCCGATTTCGGCTCGTATGGGGGACGGGCCGCGCAGGCGCCGCGCCGCGGCGCCCTTACTGAAGCTCGCGGCGTGAATGACATCTTTATTGAGAGTGACACACGGATGAACCATGCCAGGATTGTTGCATCCAGCTCTTGATTCTTGTGCCCGTCGTTAAAAATTGATGCGCCGGTGAGCATTGATCGCCCACCGCAGTGTCACTACATTTGTGCACATGCACAGTCAAACACCCGAAAACGATGATTGCTTTGCGGTTCGTCAGGCGGCCCGGCACATTTCCCAGTTGTACGACCGGCGCCTGTCCCAAGTGGGTATGACGACGACTCAGTTCAGCATCCTTAGCGCGCTCAGAGGTGGTTCGAGCTTGACGATGATCGAACTGGCGCAAGCGATGATGATGGATAGAACGACGCTGGTGCGCGCGCTGAGGCCATTGTTGCAGAACGGTTTTGTCGCCAGCAAGCCTGACCGGTGGGTGAATCGTCGTCTCCAACTCGCTCTGACCGGAAGCGGCCGCGTGAAGCTGGATGAGGCAATGGTGCATTGGCGTGCTGCGCAGGA
>Ga0185299_10002099_pt1 | contig 32684 bp, 35 predicted proteins | sample PaiPotPPA55metaG_FD_128002 | JGI IMG/M metagenome (GOLD analysis project Ga0185299, IMG submission 128002) | Iron sulfur acid spring bacterial and archeal communities from Banff, Canada, to study Microbial Dark Matter (Phase II) - Paint Pots PPA... ...
TGCTCGGCCACACGTCCCTGGTCGCAACGCAGAAGTATCTCCATCTTTCAACCGTGAACCTCAAGCGCGTTCACACGAAGTTCTTTCCGAAAGGCTGACCATGAAGAAACTAGCGATGGCTTTACCGCAGCCTAAGCGCCCACCAGGGCGTCCTAAGAAGATTCTCGACCACCGGAAACTCGACAGCATCGTTGACGTTCTGCCGGAATCGCCAGTAGAGATGCTTGAGACTCTCCTGATCTTCGACGCCCGCTGTCTCGACAAGGAAACCCGACAGGAATTGCTGCGCATCCTGCCTCAACTTGTTCACATCCGGCACGCGTGGAAAGCCGAGTACATGGAATGCGGATGCGTCTCCTGCCACAAGAAAAAAGCCGAGTACGGAGCCGGCGGTTTCTGCAATGCGTGCTGTAAGCGCATCTACATGCGGATGCGAAACCGCTACCGAAAGGCCGTCGAGGGCCGCGACCTCGCACAGGAGTTCGCAACGTTCACGGATGCCCTCAGCCTGCGATACAACGCCGCACAGCGGTTATTCAACGGTGAGGATTGAGATAGAATGCGTCCAGATATAGGAAGCCCCGGCGGACACCGGGGCCGGGTTGGAACGTGGAGAATCAAAGCAAGGGTAAACGCAAACAGTCCGTTGGCGCAATAGAAAATGCGCCGCTTTGCTCAAACGCCGATGAAATTTGGAGATATTGGGAAACGGCGGTGGTGTGCGACGGACGAACAATCGGGCCTGACGTTCGCTACGTATTGGGCGGCACGCGCAGTGAGCATTACCTTGCCGAGCGGGTGTGGTTTTGTTGGCTAGCGGACAACCCGGCAGCATACCTAGAACACCCAGAACGCCTAGCGAATCTCGAAGAGTACGCTCCTCGATTGTGGGAGAGTTTCAACAAACACATCTCTAGTGTATTCGCATCTCTGGCGTATTCGCATTTGACAACCTCTATCCGTGTCGGGGTGGCACACCTGATTCGGCCCTTCGCTAGTCTTTTATGCGGCTATTTGATGGTTTTTCAATACGAGCAGCCGCAAGGGAGTGAGTACACCTTGGACGGTAAGAAAATGCCCCGCAGGAAGAGTTACACCAAGAGAGCCAAGCGATTTCTGCCGTCCGTCTCGCCCCGAGATGCCGCGGGACAGTCAGCCGGCGAACACTTAAAGACTCGTTTATGGGCCTTGATGCTGGATGACCTAGCCAAGGCTAGGGTTCACAGAAAAGCTGCGATTTTGATAATTGCTCGGATTTGGGAAATCTTAGACCAAGACACTGACCCCGAATCCGTTCGCCGCTCCCTGCTAAGAATCAGACCAATCACGTAATTCCTTCCTTGGTTGCCGCTGTCCGCTAACCGTTTTTTAGAAGTGGTGTACTTATGCCATGAGTGGAGCAGTCACCACGGCGCGCGCCATTCGGCGGTGGCCTTGTGCAGGGTGCGGAATTGATCTTGGGCAAACTCAGATTCCCGCCACGCCGGGGCAGGAAAGCGTTTGGGTCCCAGTACATTGCCGCGAATGCGAAGCGGATATTCGGCGCGAACAGCAAGCGAAGGAAGAAATTGCGGCGCAGGTTGAACAGATCAAGTCGGAGGCCGAAAGACGATTCGCCGCTGACACCGGGCTTGAGCAACGAATCAGAGACGGTGCGGCGGCTGACTTAGTGGAAGAGGTGCAAGACGAAGTAACTCGATTCTGTGCATTGCGGCGGCCGCAACTGGAAAGCGAGCACGCTGACCTTGAGTGGAATCGAGTCGTCGCGGAGATCGAAGCGGAGAAGCGAGCAGAAATTTTCCAGCAGTTAAAGGAGGCGAGGTAAAAATGGCGACGGGGACGGTAAGAGAAGTAACTTTTAGGTATCGGAAGGGCGGCGTCGGCACTCCTCATCTTGAAAGTGTAGCTCCGCAGACCGTCGAAGTGATAGCGGCGTCTGACAATTACGACGTTATCAATTCAATTCTCACTTCAAACGGATTCGTTCCTGGTGCGGGGCAAGTCGGAGCGCAGCGAGAAATTCTCCACGTCGGCAACAATCGCGATATGGAGAGCACGGCAGCGAGTGGCTATCCGTGGCTTGTCACCTGGCACTACGAAAAAAATGGGCAATACCTGCAAGCGTACGGGGAAAAACAGGGGCTCGTTATCGCAGGGCTGCAAGGGGCAGCACAGGCAGGCCAGGACTCGCGCCCGGACATAAACGCTATCTTGACGGGCATCGGGAATCTTTTTCCGACGCCAGCGGGGGCATCGATTGTGACGACATTCGCGACGATAGCGGGCAGGTCGCCGATTTACAGGTGAAATCTTGGCGGTCAACTACGTTTTCCATGTTCTCTGGCGCTACACGATAGGCGGGAAAACTCTTGAGCAATTTCCCACACAGTCGGCGGACGTGATCGCAACGGGAATAACTCAGCCGGGAGACGGAACGTTGCGTCCAGATCCTAATTCAATCATCACGGTCATCGGGAACAATTTCCCGACACCAGCAGGAGCGACAGTAGTGCTTCTCGGAGTCAGCAGCGCGCAGTGTGCAGCGGTTTATTCGTAGCGAGGTGAGATGTGCCAAGAATAGAAGATTCTTTAATCCAAGATGAAATTGCGTCGAGCTTGCTCAGCCCAGCGGAGCAGGCAGAAGAGCAAGCTGGATCGGAACAGGAAGAGAGCGAGTTTGCGGCGAGCGGCGCGGACTTGCTGGATGAAGCGATTAGTGAACAGCAATCCGAACGCTTGCAATTCGATGAAGGCGATTCAGCGGTGGAACGCTGGCGGGCTGAACACCCCGACGAGGAAGCGCGGCAAGAGCAACCCCCGGAGCGGCTGAGATCGGAGCGCGCGCCCCAAGAGCAAGAGAGCGAACAGCAGGCGGCAGAGCCTAGCCCTCAACAGGTTCAGGAAGTAATCCAGCAACTCGACACGGCGAGCGAACAATTCCAGCTAAACGAAGGTTCCCGCGAGTTTGCGGACAAGATGGCTCCGCTACTCGGCCCTGAGATTTATAAGAATGAAGCCCTGCTATCTAACACGGTATCGCGGTACACGCTTGCGGCTAGGGATGCTGTGCTGGCAACCAATGGCGACTTAACCCAACTTCCGCCACTGAGCAGGGCGATGGGCCATGAAGCCGCGCGCGCCGTCGCCGTGCTCTTCGATATGAATCCGCAAGAGAATCCTGTTTACGATGAAATGCACGTAGCGAATACGATGCGCTTCGCCTTCGCCAATCTTATAAATACTTACGTTCAATCTGGCGGGAAAACGGATGTAACGGAACTGAATGACAAACAGATGGCAGTGTGGGTTGTTCAAAATCTCGCAAAAGGTTTGACGGGGACAGACGAACCTGTGAACCCGAAATGGGCTATCCAGTTTACCAACGCTATTGCGGGGCGTGTTCTCCCGTTGCTTCCAAAAATCAAGCAAGGGTTTGAGGGGGCAGGCCAACCGAGACAGACACGAGCCCGCGGCCAGCGTGTTCCGGCTGCATTCCGCGAGGGAATGAAAGGCGCGAAGGCTCCGCGATTTGGAACAAACAGCGGGCCGGATGACCCATTCGATGCCAAGACGATGCAGACCTACTACGAAAGGACCGCGCGTCTGTGAGCGAGAGAGAGCAAAAAATATTTTACGGCGACCAAGTGCGAACGCCTTTGGTTACGCTACTGATGAATCTCTATAAGCTCACCGGGAGCGAGGAATGCACGAAAGAACTAGTTGAGGCCGCGGACGAAGTAGAGCGGACCTGCGCGGGCGCGGCTCTGACCGCAATGCCGGAATGGGTTCAATAAAATGGATGCTCCTTTCATCGACGATTCGATGGCGGATTCTGGCACGGCGGCAGACCTGCTCAAGAAAAAGTTTCCCGGTATGTTTACTGATTCCGCGGCGCCAACAGCGTCGCCGAATCCCGCGCCAGCGCCACCTACGCCTCCAGACATCGGCGGCGATCCGAACGCCAGCGCGCTGAACCCGAGTGCCAGTGGTTTTGGTCCTTCCGTTCAACCGGCTTCTCCAGGTCCTGCGGGTCCAACCAAAGTGCAAAAGTTGCTTCAGATATTGCAGGGCGGCATTCAGGGTGCTTTGGCCGGAAGGGCAAGTTCTGAACAAGCGTTACTTGCGAGTGGTGGACACCGATCGGGCGGCGTGGGGATGGGTTTTGAATCAGGCTACGAGTTGCCATGGAAAAGACAAGCTCAGCAACTTGGTCTTCAGCAGCAACAGGCGCAGATAGAAGCGACAAAATCGCAGGGCCAGATGATTAACACGCCCAGCGGACCTATGCCGGCGTGGTTGGCGAAAGCGATTCTGCCGGCGAGTATCCGCGGTCAATCTGCTGAGAACGTCGCCGACACGCAGGCGGGCGCTAAGACTGACGTAGCCGATACTGCGGCTGCTGCCAAAGTACAATCGGCGCAGATTGGCCAGCGATTCAAGGTTACTCCTGCTGGATTATTTGACACACAGACCAGAACAGTAATGCCTGAAACAGCGGGAGGCGTGATTATAACTCCGGAAATAGCGAAGGATCACGACTTGCCACCACAGTTCATCGGTAAGCCGCTGAAAGTTTCCGACCTTAACGGGCTCAAACGCAATGAAATTTCCGCTGCTCCAACAGTCAAGAGTTCTACCGACCCGCTGGGATTGACCACCACTTCGACCAGCAGCAAGGTGCTACCGCAACCGGGCGGTGTTCCTGCACGTCCGCAAGTTAGAGGTGGTGGCGGAGGTGCGGCTCCCGCTGGTGGCAGTGGTTCTAATCTTGACCAGATGGCCAAGAATCTAGTCGAAGGGAATATTGATCCATCGCAAGTTCCAAAGCGTGGTTCGTCCTACACCATCATTGCCAACAAAGCGGACACCTACTCGCGGAATACCTACGGCAAGCCTTTTGACATGGCTGCGGCAGCTTCCGAGTATCAGTATGCGAAGAATCCGCAAACCCAGAACGTTCTAAAGTTGATCGATGGCATAACGGCCAAGGGCGGTTCACTTGAAATTGCAATGGATGCCGCGAAAAAACTTCCAAAATTGGACAGTCAGACATTGAATAACGTGTTCAATCTAGGAGCAACAGAGTTTGGAAGCGATGAAGCCTCAAACTTCCATACCGCTATGTTGGGCTTGGCTGACGAATACTCGAAAGTCATGGGCGGTGGTGTTTCTTCCGACACTGGCAGACAACAGGGATTGGATTTACTTAAGGCGAAATATTCCGCAGGTCAATTCTCGGGAGCGGCAGACATAATCAAGAAGGACGTTGCTGCTCGGAAATCGGGGTTGATTGGGGACAATCGCTATCTTCAACGGCAATATGTAAAACAAGCCGCTCCTGCTGGTGGTGGCGGCCAGATTCAGGAAGGTGCAACGGCCACAGGGCCGAATGGCCACAAGATAAAATTTACGGGAGGGAAGTGGACAGATGCCGCAAGCGGCGCCCCAATCCAATAGCACTTCTTCGCTCCCTCCGGGCTACACGCTGGATTCTGATAATGGACTCCCTCCTGGCTATACCTTGGATGAGTCGAAGACTCCTGATGCTCCAAAGCCGCCTTCGCTGTATCAGCGATTAACGCAGCCTGACCAGACCACTGCTAATCCTGTAGCGCGGTTTTTTTCTAATGTTGGTGGTGCGGTGATTGGAGCGCCAGGCGCAGCAGCTTCCGCGATTGCTCATCCAATCGACACATTGAAGGGTATGGGAAATTCCGTAAATCAAGCGATAGACGCTTACGCCAATCCTGCGACTAGGCCGACATTCAAAGGAGCCATGAGTGTTTTGCCGGAAGCGTTGGGAATGGCTACGGGCAATGTCGCTGCCGGTGAAGCTGGTGGGGCCGTACTGGGCAAAGCGGGTGACGCGGTTGGTGGTGTGAGAAGCGCAGCGCGTGATGCTTCTTTTAAGGAATATCCCACAAACGGGCCGCAGTTGAATAAAGGCGCTGCACGCCTTGGAAGAGCTGGCGGGGCTGTAGCCGGCGGTGGCATAGGAGCAGCGTTACCCATCCCCGGCGCTGGTACGGCTGGAGGTTTCGCAGGCTTTGAACTTGGCCCATCCATGATGGAGAAGGTTCTGGGTACTCCTGAACTAGGAACCACTCGGAACCCCGGCCCTTTCTCAAAAATACCTGCAAGAGTTCCTGCGGCAATGCGCAGTGATCCATTTTCACCTACTGAGATAGCTGCGCCTAAGAATCCTAGTGGAGTCTCGCTTTACCCCGAACCTCGTGAACCATTACCAGGGGACAAGCCTGGAGCAATGTGGTCCGTTGGACGTGAAAAGAATCTTCCGCAAGCCGCGCAAAGAGGAGCACCGGGCGCCGCTGATGTCATGCGCAACACCGGCAAGCCCATTATCTTTTCTCCCAAGGAAGGCGTTGGCTATCCAGGTCCACGTCCTAACGTGGCTCCTGAAGCTGATGATCCAGCACAGGCGCCAGACGCGAATCAAGGGCCGATCGCATCGCTTCTGGATTACGATCCTGTGCAGGCGCGTCAAGCATTCCAAAATCCCATCGTGCAGCACGCGCTAAACACGCTCAACCCCGGAGCGGCAAATTCTGTGATTAGAAAATATGGTGTTGCGGACACCAGGAAGTACTTTTCCAATAGGGGACGCAATGGCTAAGCGTCCAGCGAAGCTTGAGAATAGTTTCTTTGATGACAGCGGGCAAAACGCCGGCGCAGGACACAAAGGAAATTCCGTTGATTACAGTCAGAGGTACGCGGAGAGCGATGCGGATAACTCGGAAGAGCCAGATGAGGCGGAAAGGATGGCGCGCACGCTGCACCGCATGCCCGAATTTCGGTACGCTTTTTTTTTGAATGACCCAATTGAGCGGCAAAAGTGGGTGCAACGCTACCGCGAGGCACTGAATGGGCAGCCGAACTCTACAGCGAAAAAGCTACAAGAGCCGGAGGAAGAGCCCTCCCTTAGCCGGGCAGCGGATGACAAGTTTTGGAACTCCGAGGAACCTAAAAAGGTAATGCCCCGGAAGCTCTGAAAAAGGAGAAACACAGAAATGCTACAAGTAGGAACGATAGTGCAGTACAGGCCCATAGAGATGTTGGGCTGCCCCGAATGCGGTACGCCAGTAAGAGAAATGAAGCGCAATCGATCCAACGTCCAGGGGAACGGCAACGCTCTTCCGGCAATCGTTCTCGACAATAATTTCCCCGATGGCGCGGTTTCTTTGGTTGTTTTCAGTTACTCCGGCCAAAACAAAATAATCCCCAACGTGAAAGAAGGAACTACGCCGGGGACGTTCTGTCTAGTACCTGAGAAAGTCGCAGGGGATAGGACGGTTGCAGGTCAGGGGTTAGCGGCGTAACGCAGTAAAAATTCTGAAAAGGAGAAATACCAGCATGGCAAAGTACAGCACACCATCAGGACAGACAGGCGAATCGCGCAACACCGGCACGCGGACTTACACGACTACGCCAAAAACTCCCGGCCACAACGTAACAACCAACGCAGCGCGGCACGCGACAGGGCAGAACCTGGCCAACGTAGGAGCAAAGCGCGGCGGGCAGTCTGAACCGTCAGGGAATCGTCCGATCACGGGCGTTTCGCGCTCGTCTCCCATCAGGACGCAGGCACCGCGCCCACCTGTTCTAACCGATCAGGCGCGAACGAGCGCCGGAGCGCAGCGCATTATCCCGCGTCCGCCGATGCCGTTCGAGAATCCGCAGGGCTCGGTCAACGTGCCGGCGCCGACGAATCGAACCGAACGATTCAGCGGAAACAACGCAACGGAAGGGCGGACGCGCTTTCTCCGTTCATCGAGCGCGTCCATTCACAGCGGTACCTCGCTCTCGCGGGAAGAAATGGCCGCAGTCGGCTATGACCCTGATGCGACCAAGGGAACATGGTCACTTATCAGCGGCCATGCCACCAAGAACAGCCCGCGGCAAGCAGGCAGGCCAGGGAAGGTGAACGCCGGAACTTCTTCGCGGGAAAACTCGCGGATGAGACAAGGGAGCTGACATGCGAGATTTTACAAACCATCAAACAGCGCTGAATCTTGCAGGCGAATACATAACCACTCATTCGAGCGGGTTTCGCTCTTCCGAAGAACTGGGCCAGGCTTTCCGATGGCTTGCGGCTCGGCATATGAAAGAACTCATGGAAGAAGTAAACAAAGCGCCAGCGCCTACAACTGCGCATGAAGGCGGAAAAGCATGAACCACACTTTTGATCCGGAGCTCATTGATTGGAACAGCGAAGAAGGGAAGCAGGCGACAGAGCGGCTGAATAGCTTTATCCGGAACATCGATAAGAGCGTGCCGGAAGGCCATGTGCGGAAATTCGTACCGCTCGGCACGAGTGATAACGGCGAACCATTATGGATGATCTCTTGGGGGAAGCCGTGATGCTCCGAGAGGGCATCATCGACCTAGCAGTGAAGCCGATTACTACAAGGCTGTGTCCGTCCACGTCGATCCGGGAACTTTTTGCTCAAGCTCTCGAACCGCTGCCCGGATGGTGGTGGTGGCGGCCGCAAAAACTGGATCCTTTTCACGGATCGCCTGAATCACGGACTCGGGAACGCGCTCCAGTTCGTCAGTCGGAATGCCAAGTTTGGAGTGAACAACGCTAATCAGGGATATGTGCGAGGCATATAGGACCTCAATTTGCTTACGTTGGGCTTCGATCATTTGCATTGCCAGTAACAAAAATTCATCGGTCGTATGACTCATTTGATTGACCTCCAAGAAGGCATAGCGGCGCGGATTATATGCGGATCGCGGGAATTACCAAGAGAGAACGTTAAGCGAAGCTCACTAGTGAGGGAAACATGGCGACGAAACTCTGGAAAAAGGGCGACCCTTCGCCCAATCCAAACGGGCGACCCCGTTCTCTCTTTTCGTTCAAGCGGGAACTAGAGATGAAGGCGTCCGAGGTAGACCCGCGAGACAGACTCGGGCGCACTTACGGCAAGCAGGTGATAGATCGGGCGTTTGATCTTGCGCTTCGCGGGCCAAAATCCAGCCGGCAGGTAAACGCCATTCGGGAGATTCTCGACCGCGTGCTCGGCCGACCGATTCAAGCCGTGGCCACTCTCGATTTGCACGTGAGCCGCGAGCAACGCCTCGCCATGATCGAAGACTTGCTCACAACCCTGCCGAAACCAACGGAAGAAGCCGATGGATCTAGCGACCCAAGAGTTAATTAAGCGTCTGCATCAGCTTGGGCCAAACGGCCGCGCCGAACTCGATGACGCCCAGATCGAGAGAATCGAAAACCTGCTCACGGCCGCAAGATATGACGAATTGGAAGCGCTGTGCAGGCAGGAAAAAGCCTCTTTTGAGTGCGGACCGCTTCTTTGGCTCACGCGCCACACAAAAACCGAAAACCCGCAGTATGAGGAGCAGGGCGTATCATTCCTCGCCGGATTCCCTCGCAAGACTTACTTTGTCCCGCTATTCGACGCCTTCCTTGCCCGTCACCGGCAACTCTACATCCCAAAATCAAGAACCATGATGACCTCATGGGCAGCGGCAGGCTTCGCAACGTGGTCAGCGCAGTGGAAGCAGGAAGAAACCGTGATTCAGACCATGAACGAGGACAAAGCGCTGCATTTGATCGATTATGTCAGTCAGCTACTCAGATATCAGGAGCCTGGACTCTCGCGCCTTCATCCCATCAAAAAGCAAAACGCTTACTCTATCGTCTGGGAGCATGGCGGAGCGGTTGACGCAGTTCCAGGCGGAGCAGATGCCATTCGTTCATTCCACCCGTCGCTCTTCATCCAGGACGAGGCAGCGCACATCGCAGAAGGCGAGGAAAGCCTCAATGCCGTCTTACCGTCACAGGCGCGCATTATTTCCATTTCAACGGCTGCACCAGGTTGGTTTGAGTCAGCCTGCTCGCAGACAGATGCACCTGCGCTAAACGTGGAAGAGGTAATGACAAAGGCAGAAAAGGCCTACCCGTACCCAATCGACAGAAGAGAGTTTGAATATTGAAAGAAAGGCTCGCGGCTTAAACGTGATGGAGCACACCAAAACAGGGGTTTGCGCGCAAGTCTTACACGGTCAACGTGCTGCCCGAAAAATCGAGTGAGTCGTCCAGAAATGAACGCAGGTTAATGCAGGCAGCGTTCTCTGTAAGCTACTGAGTCCACAGCAATAATAAGTGCAGTTATACTCGCGTTGCACAAGCGCGATGGTTGCCGCTGTCCGTTCACCTTCACTCACAAGTGCGATAACGGGAACACCTGTAGCGCCGAGAGCGCTTGCAGGTGATTTCTTTGGAAGGAACAACAGGACCGTGCCGAACGTACCACCAGAAGCCGACTCCCGTCAATCACGTCCTACGCTTGAGGAAGTCGCTACAGCACGTCCCCACCGCGCCAGAGGAGCGCCAGCACGCTCCCGCTCGCACTACGCAGCCATCCTGCAACTACTCCGTGATCGTGGAGCGCAAGGCGTTCTAGGCTCCGAACTGTACGCACGTCCAGAGCTTTACGGACGTTCCCCGCGTAACCGCATCTCCGAACTGCGCAGAGACGGCCACCTCATCGAAGGCAAGCCCCAGGGCTCCGCTGATTGGTTCTACTGCCTCATCCGTGACAGTTCTGGCGTTAAGAGCGGCGATTGGTACGAGAGACTACATGGGCCGCGTCCAGCAAGCCATCCGTGGAAGCAAGCGTTCTCACCTAATCGTCTCGCTGAAGAGCCTACGTTGCCGTTTGAAACGGGCAGGCGCCAATGATCGAACTCCGCATGCACGTCGAGGCTCTCGATCCGTCTTCGCTGTCACGCCGTGACTTGGTAACCATCCTGCGAGGGCAACTCACACTCATCCTCACGCGCGCAGAGCGAGGTATCCCGGTATCGGTGGAAGCCATCGCAAGAGCCGAGAACCTGGCGCGACAGCTCGAGTCTCAGGAACTGGCCGCGTGACACACGGACGCAAGTACGGCGATAAGGACTCGCATCCAATTCCTCTCTGGAATGGCATCTTTGAGCACTACGGCCGCATTGGTGACGCGCTTTGGGAATTTCTGTGGTGCCTCGATGCCATCACCAAGGAGAAGGACGGCATCGGTTTGGTCCTCGGCGGCTCACCAGTGAAACTCAAGCGAATCGTCGCCGATCTGAAGGCCGACAAAGAGACCGTACGTCGCCATCTGAAGAACTTGGCGGATGAACACTACATCCGGGTACGCCGTACGCCTTACGGCCAGGTCATTGAAGTTTTGAACTCGAAGAAATTCGGTATCTGGCGCAAAGAGAAACCGCAAAACACAGTTTCTCTACCCCAAGAGAAACCCATCTATGAGTCAGAGAAACTCATCCATGAGCCTGAGAAACCGCAAAATGCAGTCAGCAAAGAAGACTCAGCAGTGACTCAGCAAGAAGACTCTGCAGTAAGAGCCGCCTGCTCCGTCTGGAAAGAAACCGGAGTCGCCGCGGCTTCGGTGCCTGGTCCGTTCCGCAAGCTCGCAGAGGAGCATTGGCCTACCCGTAACGGCTCATCGCTTTTTGACTTCATGGGGACGGTTCTCGACGCTTGGCAATTCCTTGGCGAAAAGCGTTACCCGCCGGCATGGGTGAAACGCAAGGCAGAACTCGGCCGATCATCCGTCAAAGCCGAACCGCAACGCCCCGAGTTGGAGGCTATCCCGTGGCAGAAATAATTATTCCCCATGATGATTTGATGGAAAGAGCCGTCTTGGGCGCCATCCTCGCCGGCCATTCGCAGGCCAGCGAGCTCCTAGACACTGTGAAGAGTGATGATTTTCTCCACGATTCGCACAAGGTGATTCTCACCTCCATTCTCTCCCTGCACGAAGCTGGAATCCGCCCGGACCTACTCGCAGTCCACGATGAACTTCTAAAGAACAACGCCGCTGAAAAAGCCGGAGGAGTCGCCTACGTTGCCGGTCTGCTCGATGGCATAGTCCTTAAAAATGACGTGCTGTACGTTCTCCGCGGTTTGCGTCGGATGGCCGCGTTCCGCATGGCTGCGCATCTTGCCGAAAATATCAGGAGCCTCGCCTTGAAGCAGGCTTGGAGCGTTGAGTCCCTGTTAGATTCCGCCGTCGAAAAGTTTTCCGGCTTGGCGCGTGACCTGGAAAGCACGGAAGATGACGGCACGCCCTACTTTGACTCCGCATCGCAAGCGCTGGCCGTCGCCAGAGAAGGCGCACGGCTAAAAATCTATACGGACGTAGACAAGCTCGACCAGTGGACCGGGGGATTCCGCGAGGGCGAGTTAGTGGTGCTCACCGCCGAGACGGGGACGGGCAAGAGTCTCTTCGCCGCGCAAATCAGGGCGCGTGCTTGCCGTGACGGATACCTTGCGCTGTTCTGCTCCGGAGAAATGAGCCGGACGCATCTTGCAAGTCGGGAACTAGCGACGCAATCAGGTGTGCAGCCGCTGAAAATGCGCCGTGACGATCTACTCACGCCAGCAGACTTTGAAGCGCTGGTAGCCGCGGCATCCCACCAGTGCCGGAAGTGCCGCATTCTCGACGGTGAGTTGTCGCTCCCTCGAATCCGCCGCTCTGCCCGAAAGATGAAAGGGCGCGGCGGCTTGGACCTGCTCATTCTCGACTATGACGAATTGATCGAAGCCGAAGGCAAGACGGAGTTTGAGCAGCAACGCATCATTGCGCGGGCCGCAAAATCTATCGCCATCGAACTCAATTGCACCGTGATCCTGATTTCCCAGCTTAGGAAAACAACCCAGGGGGAAGATGCCGGCAAGCCCACTCTGCAACGTCTGTACGGAAACGCCGCGAAACAAAAATTTGCTTCGTTCATCATTCTGGCCGACCGTCCTTATGTTCGCGAGTTGGTAGGGGATGAAAAAGAAGCCGAACTGCAATTACTTAAGAGCAGGGATGGCAAGACGGGCCGTATCAAGGCGACGTTCAATATCAAGAGTTTGCGTTTCGAGCAGGCGGAAGAAGACCCGAGCGAAACGCAAGTTTGGCGAGATTACACGCAGCCGCACGAAGACTAAATGAATACAACCGCTAAACTCGCACCAGTCCAGTTCTCTCAAGCAACGCCGCTTGACCCTAGCGACTTGCTAACCCCGGAGCAGCTTGCCGAGAGGCTGCAGGTTCCGAAATCCTGGGTTTTCGAGCAAACCCGCAACCGAGCCAAGGTTCGAAACAAGTCGCCCTTGCCGTGCATCCGCCTGGGGAAGTATCTTCGCTTCTCCTGGATACAAGTGTGCGAGTGGATGGCCCAAAACAACCGTTGACACTACACAATTAACTTGGTATAACTAATACCAGAATAGAGGACGTGATGCGGAAGCGCGCAGGCAGACCGGAAGTAGCAGCGAGTCAGAGAAGGGAAGTCATCTTGCGGTTTGTGGCTACAAAGGCTGAAGCCGGAAAAATTCGCAGCATGGCCAAAGCATCAGGTATGACGATCTCCGAATACTTGCGCAGCGTTGCGATTCCCAAAGATTGAAGGGAGTAGGAAGATGGCCCAACAAGGATTTGTATATCGGAAGGGCAGTAGTTGGTTCCTGCGTTATCGGGACAACTTCATCCTAGACGGAAAACTCGTTCGCAAACAAAAATGCGTGAAACTCGCGGACTACGGCGACCGCTACAGGTGCGAAAAGGACCTCGATGAATTAGTGGCGGAGAAAATGTCCGGCGTTCGCCAAGCCGCCAGGTGTCCGCATTCTTCCGATTCATTTGCAAGCTACGTCGAGAGTGTCTATTTGCCGTTCGTTCAACGCACCATGAAACCCTCGACCTACAGCGGATACAAATCATATTGGGAGCGCTACCTAAAGCCGAGAGTAGAGAAGTTCGCCCTTCGTGATTTTACCGTCGCCATTGTATCCAGCCTGCTCGATGATGTGGCCAACGCGCACAGCTTGAACACCGACACAGTGGGGAAGGTTCGCTCCATCCTTTCGGGTATCTTCACCTATGCGATGGGCAAAGGACACTTCCCAGGCGCCTCGGCATCGAGCAATCCGGCCTCTCGCGCCCTCATCCCTGAATCAGCTACGGAACCCAAGCGCACCGTAGCCGTTACGCGCGAGGAAGTGCAAGCCATCCTTGTAGCGCTGAAGGGGATTCCGCTGGCGCGCGCCGCGGTTGCGATTCTGGCCTATACCGGCGTGCGGCCCGGTGAAGCGCGCGGACTTCGTTGGGAAGAGTGGAATCGAGCGGAGAAACATATCGCCGTCAACCGATCCGTGTGGCACCGTGAAGTGGGAACGACCAAGACGGAACAGAGCGAACGGTTTGTCACCGTCACCGATGAATTGCGCGAAGTATTGCTCGATCTCTGGAAGGCGCAAGGTTCACCGTTGGGCGGGTACATCTTGGCCGGTGGAAGGAAAGGCCAGCCGATCATTCTCGACAATTTGGCGACACGCGTTATCCGGCCGGCACTCGAAAAGGCAGAGATTACCTGGAAGGGTTGGTATGCGCTGCGTCGTTTCCTCGGAACTGCGGTACGGATGAGCAGCGACGGCGAGACGATGGCGACGGCTCTTGGTAACTCTAAAGATGTTGCGAAGAAACACTATTTGAAACCCACGGCAGTCTTGCCGGATGTGCGAAAAGCGGTGAACGATGCGGTTTCCGGGCTCGTGCAGTGAACAACGCGTGTGCAACGGTACTACAAATGAAAGCCTGTAAGTGTTTGAAAGGAATGGCGGGGACGACGAGACTCGAACTCGCGACCTCTGCCGTGACAGGGCAGCGTTCTAACCAACTGAACTACGTCCCCAACCGTGGAATCAACAACTTAGCGTAAAACCCTGCAAATAATAGCTTTGCAAGATTTGCATACAGCGCACTGGCTGCCTCGGGTGCCCCTGACTGCAAGCTCTCCTGGCAAAACCTCCTGTAAATCTCCTGTAAAAATCAGTGCGCTCATGCGGAAATCATACTAACACAGGTGTGTCCGTTCGTCATGCCCGTTACCCGAAACTCGAAATCCCCAAATTGTAAATCACGTAGAGCAGGGAATTGCGGAGACTAGCTCTGCGAGAAGCGAGAAAATGAAGCGGCATCCGATAGGGGCTCGCTTGCGCGCAGCTGAGACTGGCAGGAGATGAGAATTGGAGATCGAGCCCGACGGGAATGTGCTTACAGGGCTACAACGGTCTAGGGAACCGCTGACCTTGCGCCACGACGGTCTGTGCAACCGTTGCCTTCTCGCTTTCTTGAGAATGTTGTCTTGATTGCAAAGCGCGCAAACACACCGTGCTCGTGTGTGCAGCTTGCCCACTCGCGCTTCCGATACAACGCTAAGACTGCCCATTACCAATCCACGCCCAAACTACCCATAACCGCGTTCTATAAAGGGGAGAGTCAAGAGAAAAAACTCCCCGGCGACTGGGAGGAGCAAAGATTTTTGCCCGGCTCTCCAGCCCATGTAATGTTGGGAGGCTCTTGGGTTTTTCTTTTTTTCGCAGAGTCATGTTGCTGTCGTGACGACGCCTTCGGTTTCTGATGCGACAAGCAGTGCGGTTGCAAAGTGCCAACCATAATTCTATCTGAGGCTCGAAGCCTATAGCTTTTTCTGGTTGTCCGAGGGGGCATATAGTTAACCAAGAGATGGTTGGTGCTCGAAGCACAGTCTCCACCTAACGTTCGGGCGGTGTGTCCGGATGAATCTCGAAAGGAAGCCAGCGCGAATCAGCTTGCAGTTCTCGCGCCGCTTGTTCGGCCCAAACTGAGCCGAGATAACAAAACGGTCAAATAACATCAGCCCAGATATTGATGACGCGATTTCCGGCACTAAACATTACGACTTCTTCGCCTTCGTGGGAGGGACCAAGGCCACAGCGGCCTCGGGGGTGAGTAGCAAGAACGTAAACGTCTCCTGTAGATACAGTTGCACCGCAGGATCGGTGTGGTCGGAATAGCCGATCGAGACATCCTGGCCAATGTGTAGCGAAAAATCACCGCCTCGTGTGGTTAGCACAAAGGCGCCCTCTATTGCGGGTGCCCAGATAATTTGATCTTTCACCAGCCGCTTGACGTGCTCCAACACCGGGTAACCGTGATCGCTGGTTTCGGCAAGCGCAGTGTACGCTTCGGCGCCCAGCAGCACTGAGTACGGGCCATTGACACCGACGAGCCGGAGCCGGCTCAAAGCTTGGGCGATGGCTTCCGGGTACTCGCGGACATCGGCAGGAAGCGTCAAAGTCGGATTGCTGGTCCCCTTCCGAATTCCGACAATACCAGCCGCGGTGTAGCCCTCGAACACAGCTCCGTCCTCGGCAAATGCGATCTTGCGTGCGGCATCCTTCGCCGGCTGCCAGTCGGAATCGTTCGCACCACGATCGACGTCGTCGATCGCTTGGCGCTCCAGCTCGAACGGCACACGCAATTCGACCAGTACCTTCACTTCTCGCTGTCTGGCGACGATGCCGTCCTTCGGTGGCGCGATCTTCTGCAGGTGGCCGGTGCCGACGGCAGAGAGACCGGTGCCCCCCGGAGCTTGGACATCCACGACGCGCCGGCCAGCGAGATAGCGCTTGAGCGTGCGCGTAGTTTCCTCTTCGATCTGGGCCCAGGCCACATCGGAAATGGGAGCAAGCTCGCGATGCAGATTATTCATGGGAGATTTCTCCTTTTAGAGAACCGATATCCAGCGAACCATCGTTCTCTCTCCGCCGGGACGGAGAGGGTTCGATCACCGTCGGGGCGACGGATGTGTCCGCAACCGCAGGCTGGTCCTCGGCAACTGCTTCTAGAAATGGTGCAGATGGTACGAAGAACAGGCTTCCGGTGACGGCACGGCTGAAGTTGAGCAACCGGTCGTAGTTACCGGCCGGACGACCAATGAACATGTTTTCGAGCATTTGCTCGATCGTTCGGGGCGAACGACTGTATCCAATAAAATAGGTCCCAAACTCTCCCTGTGAGGCCCGGCCAAAGGGCATATTGTCGCGCAGGATCTTGATCTCCTTCCCGTCTTCGATAATCGTCGTTAGGGCGCTGTGCGCTGAGGTCGGTTTTGCCGAATCATCTAATTCAATGTCGGATAGTTTTTGACGACCAATGATGCGCTCCTGCTCCTCCGAGGACAGAGCATTCCATCCGTCCATATCGTGAAGATATTTCTGTACGATGACGTAGCTACCACCGGCAAAGTTTGGATCCTCCTCGCCCACGAGAACGGCGCCAACCGCCTCCTGCCCCCTGGGGTTTTCCGTTCCATCGACAAAACCGATGAGATCCCGGTCATCGAAATATCTAAACCCGTGTACTTCGTCTTCCGGCGAAACAGCGTGACCGATGCGCGCCATGATTTGTGTCGCAAGCTCAAAGCATAAATCCATGCGCTTTGCACGAATATGGAACAGTAAATCGCCTGGCGTGGACACCGCATGGCGCGTGTCGGCATGAATCTCACGGAAAACGTGGAGTTCCACTGGCCGCGGCGCGCCAAACAGCCGGTCCCACGCGTCGGACCCAAACCCCACAACACAGGAGAGGCCCGCCTCAATATCGCGAAATTCCACCGCACGCATGACTGTGGCTAAGTCTCCGCAGAGCGACCGAACGGTTCTGCGGTGTTCGGAACCGGGTTTTAGCGTGACGATCAGGAAGATCGCGGCTCGCGTAAGTGGTGCGGCTACCGGCTGCGCGAAACCAACAATCCCGCTCGCTTGTTCGGGCGCACTCATCGGATCGGACTCCATGGAATTTCGTCGTGGCGTGCGGAATTACGTTTCTCGAGATACCGTGCTCGCCAACCGTGTGAACAATTGGACCGCAAGCGTAACACCGCCTGACGATGAACGCCCATCCGGGTTCCGCAGATGCCGTATGAATTCTCTGGAGCCGAACCTCCAGGCGGTAAGGTAGTCGTCATAACATCCTCTGTCGAATGTGGAGAACCCTCCAGATCGTTGCATTTCCCTCATCGAAAGGCTCCTCATTTGGCTCCATCGCAACGCCATACAGGGGGATTTCTTGCCAATTTTCCCAGGATGAGGTCAGGGTCTTTTGCGCTGCCGGAGCGGGGAATGGGTCCCGTCAAAGCTTCGGACTATGCCGAGCTTCTTCATGCGGAAATAAACCGTGGAACGCTTCATTCCCAAACTCTTCGCTGCCCCTCTCGGGCCTGCAATAACCCATTTTGTTTGCTTCAATGTCGCAAGGAAGTGCTTACGCTCCGCGTCTTCCATGGTTTGGCACCTGTCAAAATTGGGCCCGACTGAGATAAGCGACCTAACATCCCGGCTTGACACTTGCAGCACGTGGCCCCGGCTGAGAATCACTGCGCGTTCAATGAAATTTTGAAGTTCACGGATATTGCCTGGCCAGGAATGGCTGACAAGATCCTCCCTTACTTTGCTGGGAATTTCGTCGATCTGCTTGCCCATTCGCTTCGCGAATATCTTAACGAAGTGCTCTACAAGGAGTGGGATGTCCTCGAGACGGTCTCGCAGGGGAGGCACGGCGATAGGAAACACGTTGAGCCGGTAATAAAGGTCACCGCGAAACTGCTTCTTCGAAACCATGTCAGTTAGGTCGTGATTGGTGGCAGCTACCAGTCGGACGTCAGCGCGCAGCGTTTGCGTGCTGCCCAGCCTTTCGAACTCCCCCTCCTGAAGCAAGCGCAGAAGTTTGGCTTGCAGTTCGAGGGGTATGTCGCCAATCTCATCCAGAAAGAGAGTGCCCCGGTCAGCGGCTTCGAAACGGCCGACTTTGCGCGTCACGGCTCCCGTGAACGCTCCTCTTTCGTGGCCAAAGAGCTCGCTCTCCAAGAGTCCCAGGGGAATGGCCGCACAATTCAGCTTGACGAAGGACCGGTCCCGCCGTGAACTGTGTTGATGAATGGCGCGCGCGATAAGTTCCTTCCCTGTACCGGTTTCTCCTTCGATGAGAGCAGTGGAATTAGTTGGCGCGACGATTCGAACGAGATCCAATACCGCTCGGAGAGCGCTGCTTACTCCGACCATGTTCTCAAAGCCGTTGTTCACGCCTTTGCTGCTGGTTGCTCGACGCTCCATCGCGCGAGTTGAAATGTCGGCTTCATATTCTCGCTTAGTGAGACAGGTTTCGAGATCGTTTTGAACCTCAGAAAGAAATGCACTTTCCCAAGACATAATGGCTCCTTTCACTCCTCGCTGGCCCTTCGCTCTGCTCCCGTGGCATTACTCTCCTCACTGTCGTAATTCGAAGAAAACTGTAGAAGTACCAGCTCTTCGGGCCAGGCGGAACACATGAAGGAGTCCCAGTAACTGTTGTTGAGTTCAGCGGAAGTGTTCCTCTAGCGCAATTTTTCCTTCCGTCGTACGGTTCCTTTCCGATGGGCCATCGAGGAGAACACAACACTCCATGAATCTCTAAGTATCGTTGTCACGAGGATGTCACTCATCTCACGGAACATGCCGCGTTGGGCGGAATGGCTTCCCGTTCATTCAAACAGAATTTTGGCCATCATTCCCTTGTCTTCGTGATTCAAGAGATGACAGTGGAAGACCGACATTCCCCGTATCACCGGGTTCGTGAAATCCATAATCACGTCAACGGAGCCGCCGTAGGGAACATTGACCGTGTCCAGCCATAGCGGGTCGACAATAGGCTTGTCGTTTTCAGCGTACGTAAGAAAATGCACCTGGTGGATGTGCATGGGGTGGAGTTCCTTCGTTGCGTTGACAATTCTCCAGTGCTGAAACGTTCCCACTTTTGCGTGTAGCATCGGAGCCGCATTGGGTGCGAATTTTTCACCATTGATGTAAAAGTCGCTCTTCTCCTCCGTGAATGTCACGATGAATCGAGGAGGAGCGTTTTCTTCAGCCGTCAGGTCCACCGTTTTGAGGACAGGCTTGAGTGGGGTATTCGCGGCTTTAAGGGTTGAATCTGCTGCCGGTCCCGGAACGACGTCTGCCAGTATCATCGCCGGATTCGGATCGCCGTCTGGCCCGGTATCCACGCAGCGAGAGATGAGCCGCGTTGGTGTGCCGGCCTCAGGACCCGAAACAATGGCTTCCAGTCGCCCTGCGGGCGGCAGCAAGACATGGCCGGCGCTACGAGTTCGACGATTCGGGTCGTGCTCGGCGATGGGCATCCCATCCATGGCCACGATCTCGAATGTTTGTCCTTCGAGTTGTAGATCGACGTAGCGGTCGGCAGAAGCGTTCACAACACGCCAGAACTGGCGCTGACGAGGAGCAATATCTATTTCAGGCCGCACAGCCCCGTTTACGGTCATGATCTCGTCCGGCGTTCCCGGCACGCTGCGGCAAACATCAGAACCGAGTTCAACGCGATGCTTCAAAGTAGCAGCCTCTGGATCGTTCACAATGGAATGTCCGCGCAGAACCAGGACTCGCTCCGGCAAGCCTGCCAGAGGCGGGAAATAAGATTCCATTCCCTCGATCACGAGCGCTCCGGACATCCCGTCAAGCACTTGTCGGTGGCTCTCTCCATGAGGGTGCGTGTGGTACCAATACAAGCCAGGCGGGTGTTCCTTCGGAATCTGCACGCTATAGCGGAGCGCTTGTCCGGGCATGGCCATCATGTTCAAGACGTCGTCCTGCGGAGGATCAGGAGAGACCGTCAGTCCATGAAAATGCAGATTTGTCATATCCATGCACGGGGTAATTGCACAGCTCTCGCTTGGGTTTGCCGGGAGGTCATTGATGTAGGTGATCTTGAGTTGGTCCCCCGGTGAAAGGCGCAACGTCGGAGCGTTTGGTTGGCCGTTGAAGTAAAACGAATTCTTGCCATTGGCCGCAATGGCTGCGTGCAAAGTGAGGGAAAGCGTGTGATCTTTGGCGCGAAGTGACAAAGGAAGCGGAAGCAGGTTCTGCGGTTCCCCCGTCATTCCCAGGGACCACAAAAATGCGACGGCCATAATTGCAATTGCGGGAATTGTGCTTCGCGGGAAAGTTGTAGGGCGTAACATAAGTGAATCGGAAGTTGCGGATACATTTCTCGGCATAGTCTGTCCTTCTCAGGTATTGGGATCAAATACAAGCCACATCATGCATAGTCCGAGGCCGACCCCAACGATTCGGTCCCTTGCCGCAGCGAGCGAGGTCTGCCTCGCGAACTCCTGAAGGTTAATGAGGCAGAAGACCACAGCGATCTGGAATCCGAAGTATGAGAATCGCGAGCTTGAGGTCATGAGCCACGAGACCAGCGTCATGACAACTACGAAGAAGAGTGTGAATCCGCCAATGGAATCGAGATGCGGCAGAATGAAAATCTCCGAACCTATCCCTATCAGCAGCCCGCCCAAGACGAAGGCTGCGAAGCGCAGAATCTGCCGTTGTTGCGAGGCACCGACAGCGGAAACCGCCGTCAAGAGGCACGTAGCTATCGCGGGAGCACCGATGCTCGGCCATGCGATGGAGTTATATATGATGTAGCAGCCGCTCGCCGCTAGACACCCACGTATCGCAAACCTAAGGTGCTTTGGGTTGCCGAAGGCATCCGGAGCCAGGGGTTTCGATTGCATCATTTCGCGCAAAAGTGCTAGGTGCGCTTTCGTGGACGCCGAATTCGTGAACGCTTTTGGGGTGAGAGAAACTGTATTCTGCATTTCGCTTAATATCGGAGCAGGGGATGGTTCCAGCTCTATTGCCGCAGTAACCAAAGCTCCTACCGATACGGCCAATGTGAGCCACAGCGTATCTGCCACATTTGTTTGGGCGGATACATGCCGTTCCCATATCGGTATGCCGACAGCGATCACCAGGGCGAATGTCGAAGCCGCGCTGTAATTTGCCATCGCGCTCAGTGCGTAAAAAGTCAGAAAAAACGAACCAATCACCCACAGAAAATGAAGGATCGGAACGGTGATAACGAAGCCCGCTGAAATCAAAACATAGGCTCCCCCAATTCCGACAAACAGTAGTGTTGTTCCAGCCGATTGCAACGTGGCCTGTGGGCTCTTTCTCGAAATGATGAGTGTGTAAATGACCCCCTCGAAGGCATAGGGAATGCGAAAGGTCTCGCAAATAATCATGACCAGAGTGGCGGCAACTAGCATCCGCACTACTATTCCTGTCCGGCCCGGATATGGAGCTAGCTCCCTTTTGAGAAATTCCAGAAACCAAGCGGGTGCGCGAGTCGATTCACGTAGGCTTTGCTCAACCGTAGCCATTTTCAATCTCCGCGAACCGTGACAATGGCGGACTCGCCGACTCGAAATAATTCGGGGGAAGGGTTTTGCACACGGACCCGAACCGGATATCTCGACGCCAAATGCACCCAATTGAGTGTTCGCTGCGCGTCCGGAAGGCCGGGTTCCAGGCGGCCAAAGACATCCGGATCAGGAGTAACGCCAAATCCCACGCTGTCCACAACACCTTTGAATCGCAAATTCGGTTTCGACATAACGTAGACGTCGGCCCGCATGCCAGGCCCGATGTGTTGGAGTTCGCCTTCGCGGAAGTTACCAATCGCCCACCAAGTGCGTGCGTCAATTAGAGTGAAGACCTGTTGACCGGCGTGGGCGTAGGCACCTTCGGAAAGATTGAGATTTGTTACGAGCGCATCGAACGGCGCATAGACCTGGCAATTTCCGAGGTTATATCGCGCGGTTTCTACGGAAGATGCTTTGGCGCCGCGTTGATTCGTTAGTGGATCAAGAGTGGTGACAGCGTGCTGGGCTTGCTCGTGATAGGCCTTGCTTTCGTCCACGACGGATTGGGACCGTTCGTATTGCGCCAAAGCCGACTGAAGTCCAGCCTGCGAAAGCCGTAGTTGTGACTCTGCTTGTTTCAGAGCTTCTGCCTCGGCTGTTTCTGAAGTTCTTGCTCGGTCCACCTGGTCTACCGTGACGAACTGTCTTGTGAGAAGAGGTTCGAGACGATGCAGGTTGTTACTCGCATAGGTCGACTCTGCCTTTGCTCGGTTCACACCTTGCTCAGCATTGGACACATCCGCCCGGGCCTGATCGACAGCGGCTGCCCATCGGTTTACGTCTGACCGCGAGCTGTGGATGCCTGCCTGCGACACGGAAACCGCACTCACCAGTGCTGCAATTCTGCGCTGTTCGTCTGTAATCTGCCCTTCGAGAGCCGCCTGTTCGGAGACGGCCCGTTCGAGGGCATACTGATACGGCCTCTCATCGATCTCGAACAGCAGATCGCCCTTTCTTACAAACTGGTTGTCACGCACATTCAGTCGCACGATCGGCCCGTCGACTTGTGGCGCGATACCAATGAAATTGGCAAACACTTCGGCATCATCAGTCCGTGGATAGTGGTTGGCGCGGTAAAGTGCCAGCAGCCCGAGCAGGGCTGCGGCTACTGCAATGGCCACGCTAATTCGGCGGCTAAGCACCCTCTGCGGTCTGGAATTTGTCTCGAGATTCATAGTCCCTGTTCCTGCCTACCTAGTGAAAGAAAATCAGCCACAACGCAAACGTGAACAATGCAGCGAGGCTCGGATAAGCCAGTACCGCTAAATCAAGATTCATGTGGAACCGCAGCAGCACCAATCGCGTGAGGGCGGTGAGCAGAACAGCCAGGGTCAAGCAGACGAGCCACGCCGGGAAAAACGACCCCAGGATATCGACGGAAGGGGCCCGTGAGCAACTGGCAAGTGGCAACGCGGAGAGCGAGACTAAGAACCCGAGCCTCACAGGTCGACGTTTTCCAGTGGCGCGCATGGTCAAGGCCGCGTCGATGCTGGTTGAATCGAATCGCCCGTTCGGAACGCCAGATCCGCCAAAGCGATAAGCACTTGGGTGCGGGCAAGTACGTCCGTTGAGCGGGCCTGTGCAAGTGTCCGCTGGGCGGCCGTGACATCCAAAAAGTTGCGCAGACCGTAGTTATAGGATTCGAGAGCGGAATTGTAGGACTGGCTGGCGGCTTCCAGTAGCGCGGTGGCTGCCTGGCGCTGGCGAAAAGCGGTGTTCAGGTTTGAGTAAGCTGCCCAGACCTGGTTGGCGATCTCGTCGCTTGCGGCGTTGGCTTGCGCTTCTGCCGCGCGGACGTTCGCTTCGGCTTGCACAACCTTGTTTTTTCGAGTACCTCCATCAAACACCGTCCAGTTCAGACTTAAACTCAATCCGCCCGTGAGGCCGGCTGTGTGTCCCCAGGGTAGGGTTTGCTGCAACCCATACAGGGACTGCGCAACCGGGCTGACATTAACACTCAGGGAAGGATAGTAGGCCGCGCGCGCCTCCTTCACCCTAGCGTTCGACGATCGTATCTCGGCCACCAGCCGCATGAGGTCGGGACGTTGTCCCAGGGCGCGATTGATGGCCAGGTCCACCGAGTCGCCAATCGAGTCGGGAGTCGGCAGCTCCATGAGAGTTTTCACGTGAATCGTCGCCGTTGGAGAGGTTCCGAGCGCGGTTGCCAAATTTCCTTGCGCAATCTCTTCCGAACCTAGCACGGCTTGCAGTTCGTATTCTGCCTGTGCGGTTGCACTTCGGGCTTCCAGTACATCGGGAAGAGTCGCAAGTCCATTGTTCAATCGCTCCTCCACAGATTGCTGCACGGCCTGGGCATTAGACAGACTGGCTCGGGCGGCGTCCTCCTGACCTGACGCATTTAGGAGCTGATAGTAGGCTTGCTCGACCTGGTAAATGACTCTGCGGTGTGTGTCATTAAACACGAAGTTCGCTGCCAGGACTTCCCCTCTGGCGTCAGCAATTCGGCCTGACCGCGCACCAAAGTCAAAGACCGTGTAGTTGAGGTCTAACGCCACCTGAAAGTCCTGAAAGGTTTGGCGGAAGTAACGGGTTCCGAGATAGGTCTCTTGCCGGTTGGTCTCGGAAAGTGCAGCAGCTGCCAGGGTCGGAAACAATTTGCTGCGCGCGACGCCCAAAGCCGCGGCCTGCGCACGGGCGCGTTCCCAGGCGAAATGTGTCTCGGGATTGTGCGTTTCCGCCACGTCGATTAACTCTCCCAACGAGTAGGTCTTGGCCGGATCTGTGTTAAACCTGGACTCACGAAAATTCTTCGCATCCGCTTCGATTCTCTGTTCGCCGACGCCGTGCCACGGGTGATTGGGCGAAACAGGCGCGCCCTGAGCACAGGCACGGCTTCCACACAGCAAAAGAACGGTCAAGATTGCAGTACGCGCCCGAATCCTTTTCACTGGTAGTCGCAGGAGCGTGGCTATCATTGGATTCGATCCAGTATCCTTTGCGACAAGTTGGCAGTCTGACGTCCATTCTGTTCAGCGCCAGAGATTTGTTTTGGCGAGGTCAATCAGCTCGTCGCCGCGCCCGCTGAGCACCGCTTTCAGCGCAAACAGGCCAAAGCCCTTTGCCTGCTCAAACGTTACTTTGGGGGGCATCGAGAGTTCCTGACGGCTTATGGGAACTTCCAGCAGAGCGGGTCCGTCATGCTCCAGAAGTGCGGCGATCATCGGCCGAACCTGATCGGGCGTTTCGGCTGTCAAACCCAAGAGGCCAGCGGACTCGGCCATTTTTGCGAAGTTCGGGTTCTCGAGATCCGTTCCAAAGTCGATAAGGCCGGCTGCCTTCATTTCAAGCTCCACAAAAGCCAGCGAGTTGTTCTTGAAGACCACAATCTTCACGGGAGCTTTCAATTGCCGCAGTGAAAGCAGATCGCCCATGAGCATGGCAAGCCCGCCGTCGCCAGACAGCGCCACAACTTGCCGGCCAGGGTGACTAACCTGTGCACCGATGGCCTGCGGTAAGGCGTTTGCCATTGATCCGTGGTTAAAAGAGCCCAGCAACCGTCGCTTTCCATTCATCGTCAAATACCGCGCGGCCCAAATCGTGGGCGTGCCTACATCGCAAGAAAAAATTGCGTCATCGGCCGCATGCTCGTTGAGCGTCTTTACGACGTGTTGAGGATGGATCTGTTTTCCTCCCGATTCTGGCGCAGCAAGCTCAACAAGACCTCTGCGCGCCTCGCGGTAATGCTCGAGCGAGGCCTTCAGATGGGTTCCCTCGCCGTTCTGCCGAACTCTTGGCAACAGCGCTTCGAGCGTTGTTTTGATGTCTCCGACAAATCCGTAATCCAACTTCGTACGGCGGCCGAGCTGTTCGCCGCGAATATCAATCTGGACAATCGTGGCGTCGCGCGGGAAAAACTGTTGATAAGGGAAATCGGTTCCAATCATCAGCAGGAGATCGCAGTTCATCATCGCGTAATATCCGGACGAAAATCCCAACAGCCCCGTCATTCCCACGTCGAACGGGTTGTTGTACTCGATGAACTCCTTTCCGCGCATCGCATGTACGATCGGGGAGTTCAATCTCGAAGCCAGTGCAATTAGCTCCGGATGTGCGCCCGCGCACCCAGCTCCGCCTAAAATGGTGATTTTCTTTGATGGATCGAGAATTCTGGCCAGCGTGTCGAGCTCTTCGTCTGAGGGGCACACTTTGGGATTCGGAGGCGGGAAGCGCAGGCGTGGCGAGGCCGCCGTTGCGGTCTGCAGAGCGATATCTCCAGGAATCGACACTACGGCAACGCCCCGGCGAGACACCGCGGTCTGCATTGCCAATTCCAGGACACGCGGCATTTGCTCGGGATGCGACACCAATTCGCAATAATGGCTGCATTGTGCGAAAAGATGCTCTGGATGAGTTTCTTGAAAATATCTGCTGCCGATTTCAGCGCTGGGGATCTGCGCAGCAATGGCGAGGACCGGAACGCGGCTGCGATGACAATCGTAGAGACCATTGATCAAGTGCAAGTTCCCTGGACCACAGCTCCCTGCGCAGACGGACAGCTTCTCTGTGAGGTGTGCTTCTGCGCCGGCGGCAAACGCTGCCGTCTCTTCATGCCGCACGTGAATCCACCGAATCTGTTCCTGCCTGCGAATTGCGTCGGTAAATCCGTTGAGTGAATCGCCGGATAGCCCGTAAACTCTTTCCACGGCGGCACCTGCAAGGACTTCCACCATCAGTTCCGCAATGTTTTTCGTCATGGCGTCACTCCGTTTTCATTCTCGCGCCTGTAACCCGTGAAGCGATTCACTCGAGGATTGTCGCTGTGTCTCGCTTCACGGTGTCGGAAAGAGGCTGAATCCGAAGACTCAGGCATTTCCAATCGGGTTCTCGTCGAACAAGCGGGCGACCAGGGCCGAATCGAGGTAGGCCCGAACGCGAACGATCACGTTGTTTCGGAAATACACCACCCAGCAGTAGCGGTTGTCGAAGCGCATTCCGTTCTTGGCCGTTGCCAGAGAATGAAGTTCGACTACTGCCTCGTCACCCTTTACGAGCAAATCCTCCACATGCAGCTGCGCGCCCTTCGGGAGAACCTGACTCAACTTGGCGAACGTACCTTCGACAAAGGCTTTCTTGCTTGGGTAATGGCCGGCCAGGGGATGGGTTCCCATCACTGTCCAGTCCACGTCGTCAGCCACCCGTTCGAAGAACGCAGCGCCGTCGCCGTTCTCAAGTCCCTTAAAGATTTCGCGAACACTTTCCGATGTAATTGCCATTTGAATCTCTCCTTTTCTTTTGTGATCTGTATTTCGCGATCTGGCTTCTGTAGTTTCTTAGGCGGCTTTCGATGACGATGCCGTCTCTTGGCCTGCCTTGACGGAGCCAAGTAGCTTCATGAGGTCCCTGACCTGGATGTTTTCCACCGAACGAGCGGCCTCCTTGATCTCGCCGGATAGCCCCTTGTCGATGCGACCGGCCACGAGCGCGTCGAACTTCTGCACCGCGTCTTCCCACGTGAACGGATGAGAAGCGAGGCCTGGGTAGTCCTGGACTTCGTGCTCGATTATTTTTCCGTCCTGCAGCCGTACGACGATTTTGGCGGGCATTTTCTTGGGATATTGCTCCGTGTATTCATGGTTTGGCCGGACCGAAACCTTCTTCAGCAAGCCCTGCACGTCTGGTTTAATGATGCGTTCTGGTTTGAATTGCGCCGGCATCACGTCGCCGTCAAGCAGGGCCACCGCAAGCAGGTACGGCAGGCTGTGATCCGCCTGTTCCTTGATACGGATGACTCTGTCCGTGCCGTAGAGGCCGCCACCGGCAAAGTCAAAGGCGAGTTGGAACACCTCTGCTTCAATCGAGACAACCTTGTCGGGATCGATTTTGTTCTGCCTGGCGAGTTCGACCATGCAATGGACTGCGGACTGCGTGTGGATCATGGAGTTGTACTTTTTGATGGTGCTCTCCACGACGCCTTCGTACCCCTGTTTGTCCCAGTCGATGTTGATCTTCATCCTCAGGAGGTGATCAATACCCAACGGGCCTTCGATCACTTGCAGCGGCCCCTGCACTCCGCGACGAGCTAGGAACAAAGTGTTCATGGCACCGAGCGCCGACTGTGCCGACGCGAGACCCTTCCACTGCGACAGTGGCTTTGCCCGAACGACGGCGAAGGACGCATCGCTGACCGCGGCCATTGCCATGGCGTGACCAATCTGCTGCTCGCTAAGGCCGAGCAGCCGCCCAGCGGCCGCGTTGTGCGAGAAGGCCAGTTGCGACGTGTGGTCGAAGCCGCTGCTCATGAAGTTGGCCTGATCAACGAACCGTGACTGCACCGTGTAGCCGAGTGCCACAGCAAGCATGAGGTCGCGGCCACTGGCTCCCACGTAGTCGGTGATCGTCAGGGCCACACCGAAATTGTCTGCCGTGTGGCAGGTTTCCGTCGGCGCAAGGAAGTTGTCCATGAAATCGACGTAGCGGACGAGTGCGGTGTGCCAGAAGGCCGCGTAGATCGGGTTTGCTTGTCCGCCGCCGATCAGCGCGCTGGGGCCGGTACCGCCGAACTCCGCGACCTGTTCGCGGCAGGCCTGGACAGGGCCGGCGCCCAGAGCCGCAATGCAACAGCCCAGGGAGTCCAGTATGTGGATTGGCAACTGCCTGCGTGATTCGGCCGAAAGGTCGGCGAAAGAAGCGCGGGCGGCATACTTTGCGAGGGCTTCAACTTGAGTTGTCATTTCAATTCTCCATTTCTAGTAAGTGAGTTCATTTGTTTAGTGCGTTACGGCGATGAAAACCCCCATCGTGACGATCGAACTCATCACGCTGAGGAACACAGCAGAGGCCGCCTCCGCCTCTGCCGTGCGGTACTGCAAAGCAAACATGATCACAATCGGCATGGTTGGAATGGCCGTCGTCAGCACCGCCTCGCTGACAATGGGATTCCCATAGCCGACCCATCGCAAACCACCCAGGACCAGGGCAGGCTCCAGGATGTTTTTTAGGAATACTAAGAACAAGACGGACCTATTGACTTTGATTTTTCCGGATGCAAGCACGATCCCGCAGGCAAACAAGGCGACGCCTCCTGATGCGTGTCCCAGCAAGGCAAGCGAGCGGACGATGAGTTGAGGAAAGTGGAACCCACTCAGCACGATAATGAAAGCGAGAACGGGTGCCCAAACGATTGGTTCTTTGAGAGTTTCGGCGAGTTTGGCAGCGAAAACCCAGGCGGACGATCTGGAGGACGATGCCGAATGCTCTCCTTCCTTCCCGACGGGAGTGTTTTCCTGTCGGTCTCTCCCTCTCGAATCCAATGCGAGAAGCAGAATCGTGACTGGCACGACTGTGAGGTTGATGACGAGACTGGCTATCGCGATCGGAATAGCGCTGAGCCCTCCAAACAGCTCGCCGAGGACGGCTGGACCTACGAAAGGCACTGCTGGTGCGGAAGCCGTCAGCGCGGCTAGCGCGCTCATGCCTACTTGCGTGTGGAGCACGAAATGGGAGAATAGAAACACCACACCGTAGAGACCAATGATGGCGACGCACAAGGCGATCACGAGCGGGATGTCCTGACCGAGTGCCGCCCGCGAAGTTGTAACGGTTCCGGCAAAAAGCGCCAACGGAACGGCGTAGACCAGGACCATCCGATTCAGGGTTGGCGCATCCTTTGACCCAAAATCGTGTCGCCAGGCCGCCACGAAACCGAGCAAGAAGGTGACAACCATTGGTAGAAGTGCGCTTAAAATAATGTTTAGCATGGCCGTTTCACTCTCCTCTTCCTATCCGGAGATGCTCTTTGGCTGGGGGAGTGAGCGATGCGGAGATCGCATTCATTTCCCCGTGTCGCATGGCAATCGTGCTGATCATTTCGCTATGGACATCGGAATCGGTAGTCGAAGTGTTTGGATACGCGTATCGGTCGTTCATACTCTCTGCCTTGGCCAAATTTCTCAGACTCATAAAAGGTGCATCTCCTCAGCAGCTGCTGTGAGCCCCTCTTGAAAGTCTGGGTGCGCCAACGCGATCAAAGCTTGCGCCCTCTCCGTAGAGGAGAGCCCCTTCAGATTGGCAACGCCGTTTTCGGTAACTACGTAATGAACATCCGTGCGAGGTGTCGTGACAGGGCCGGACAGGCGAGGGACAATCTTGCTGATCTTGCCGTCCTTGATCGCAGACTGGAAGGCGATGAAGGACATTCCTCCCTGGGAGGCATAGGCGCCTCTGACGAAATCGAGTTGTCCGCCGGTGGATGTGAACTGATGGCCCCTCACGTATTCCGAGTTGCAGGCTCCCGTCAGGTCCATTTCAATCGTTGAATTGACCGACACCACGTTGTCGTTCTGGGCGATCACGGCGGGGTCGTTCACGTAATTTACGGGGTGGCTTTCGATCGCGATGTTGTCATGCAGGAAGTCGTAGAAGGCTTCATCTCCCATAGCGAAGGTGAAGACGGACTTTCCTGGGTTGATCTTCTTCCATCGATTGTTGACCAGCCCTTTCTGAATCAGTTGTGCCAGGGCTGGGTTGAGCACTTCGGTATGAATGCCCAGATCCTTGCGGTCCACTAGTGCTTCGCAGACTCCGCTGGGGACTCCACCGACGCCGATTTGGAGGCAGGCATGTTCAGGAATAAGTTCAGCGATACGCTGCCCGAGCTTTCGCTCGTGCTCCTGAATCGGTCGCTCAGTCAGAGTCAGTAGCGAAGCATCGTTTTCCACAATGGCATCCACTTCCGAGATATGCAGTGCAGAACTGCCGTAGACGCGCGGCATATGCCGGTTGACTTCCACGATCAGCCGCTTGGCCGTGCGCGCCGCTGTACTGGTGTAATCGTTATTGGTTCCGAAGGTGAAATACCCGTTCCGATCCATGGGCGACACTGTCACTAGAAACGTGTCTACATGAATGTGCTCTGTGAAGAAGCGGACCGACTGGCTGAACGAGTTGGGCACGTAGTACACGACCTTACGATCCCCATCCTCTTGTCCCTGCTTGATAAGACCTCGTTCGGCCTCCTGCAGGAACATGCAATAGGGCTTGATTCGGCCCATCAACTCGTAGCGCAGGAGAGACTTCTTCATGTTCTCTTCCGCGTGCATGTAGTACACCTTCACGTTATCGACGGAGCGAGCCTCCGCCCGAGCCGCAAGTGCTTCCATCAGTGCTGGTGGCTGGCAAACTGCCTGGCCTATGGCCACGATGCTGTTGCTGGCGACCTGCTCGGCGGCGCTGTGGCTATCAGTAAGCTTTGCCTTGTATTGGCGTTCGTAAGACATCATTTCTCCGTTCAATGAGATAAGCGCGTCTCTTTTCTTATCGTTTTCCCAACGGAAACTTGAACGTGGCGCCGGCGAAGATCTGCCATTTAGGCGACGCAACACCGGTGTGGTATACGGAGTATTGCGGCTCGATGTAGAAATTCACTATGTCGCCATTTGAACACTTCCATACTTTGCCGCCTCCGAATCCAAGGGGGATATACTGGACGTGAGTAAAACTATTGAATGTCCACACTCCCGTAGACCGCAGGTAGAAGCCGTGATGGAAGTTGTAATGAGCAATTGGTTGTGCGGTTGTTACCTGGCCGACAGGGCTTGAACTGTTCCCGGAGAAAGAGTGCTGGTAGTTGATGAGTACGCCCAACAATCCCCAGTTGAAGGGCTTGATCACAATTCCCGCAGCGCCGGCCTGCCATTTCCCAGAACCGTAGGCTTCACTTCTCGCCGTTGGCGCCGCAATAAGCGGCCCGACTCCGATCGTGATTCCATGCACTTTGGAAAGCACCAAGTCGTAGACCGTCAAATCTCCGACTCCAGCAGTCGGCCCACTTTGCGTACTCACAGGCGTGTTGATCGGCAGGATTGTGCGTACGAATTGATGAAGACCGAGCAAGTCCATCGGCACCGACACTCGGAACAGCCCCTGATCACCAAATCTGCCGGGATATCCTTCCGGCGAAGGTATGACGTAATTCTGCAAATCGATCGTGAGCTGCGGATTAACCGGGTTATTCGCCGCGTTCGTGTCACTCGCTGCGCCAGACTCGGTAGAGGCTTCTTGAGCATGGGTCCCACTGGTTTCTTGTGGCCACGCACGTCCTGCAAGGAAAATAAGAGCCGCTATCACAATAATTATGTGTCTTGAACGCAATTCTTTTACCCCCTGAAACGTTCTCTATTGCTGCTCGCGTACTCCGTTCCGTGAAATACGGTTCCGATTAATAGTTCGCAGCAGCTTCGGGAGAGTGGCCTCGTTTGTAGATCAACATGGTGCGTTCGAAGCTCATCACTTCTTTGCCGTCTTGATTCAACCCGCGAGTTGAAACAGTTACAATTCCCTGCGTAGGCCTGCTCTTTGACTCGCGCTTCGACAGCACCGTGGACTCCGCATAGAGGGTGTCCCCGGCGAAGATCGGATGTGTCGCCTTAACTTTGTCCCATCCCAGGTTGGCGACGACTTTGGCGCTGACGGTTCGGACGCTCATGCCGGTTAGGAGCGCGAGTGTTAAAGTGCTGTCGACCAGCATCTTTCTCCATTCTGTTTTCGCGGCGTAGGCGGCATCGAAATGGACGGGTTGCACGTTCATGGTGAGCAATGTCATCCAG
>Ga0185299_10002102_pt1 | contig 32631 bp, 25 predicted proteins | sample PaiPotPPA55metaG_FD_128002 | JGI IMG/M metagenome (GOLD analysis project Ga0185299, IMG submission 128002) | Iron sulfur acid spring bacterial and archeal communities from Banff, Canada, to study Microbial Dark Matter (Phase II) - Paint Pots PPA... ...
GCACCGCCCAGAACCCGTCGTCCACGAGCAGCGAATCCGCCATCACACACCTCCAGCGTCGGGGTTATGTAATCCAACCCCGGTGTTCGCCGTCACCGCGCCCGGTCCTTCTGAAACCGGTTCTTAGTGGCCGGAACGTGGCCACAGGCGCCTGCGGCGGTCGCTGGCGACAAGCGGGCGATCCGGCTCAAGCGTCCGGGCGCGCCGGCGCATCGCTCGTCTCGTTTCGAGTGGCACGATGAGCGACGATGCGTGTGCTCCTGACGGGGATGTCGGCGACGGGCAAGTCGTCGGTGGTGCGCGAGCTCAGACGACGCGGATTCAGCGCCTACGACGCGGATGACGACGGCTACACCGAACCGGACCGGGACGGCGTCTGGCGCTGGGACGCGGATAAGGTCTCGCGGCTCCTGTCGCGTTCAGCGGACGACCCGCTGTTCTTCGCGGGCTGCTCGGAGGAGCAGGCGCAGTTCGACTGGGACCTTCGGATCCTCCTGACGGCGCCCGAAGCCGTCATTCTCGAGCGCCTGCGAACGCGTGCGACGAACGAGTTCGGGAAGAGCGCGGGGGAGCGCGAGCGCGTGCTCAAAGACGTGCGCGAGGTCGAGCCGCTTCTGCGCCGGTCGGCGGACGTCGTGATCGAGACGACGGAGCCTCTCGCGCGAGTGGTGGACGAGCTCGTGCTGGCGGCGACGAACGCGATATCCGCGCGCGCCCGAGGACAGCAAGTCGACGCGTGACCCGCCGGTAGTGCGAAAACGACGAACGTCGAGGTTCGCGAGTGCGAAGCGAACGTCTGCCGAGCCGGGGGTGGCCCCTGCGGCGAGGCTACGGGTGCGGCCCGTCTACTGGTCTGCAGGCGCCGCTTGGGGAACGCCGACGCCGATCGGACAGGACACGCCCGCCCCGCCCAATCCGCTGTAGCCGCCGGGATTCCTCAGCGCATACGTTCTTGCCGCCCTGTTTGCGCCGATTCCGGTGGGCGCGGGAGGCCTCTCTAAGACCCTCGATTCCGCGTCACGAGAGCGCGTCCGCGTCACGTGATCACGATTGTGCGCCGGTACGCGCGAACTTCCCTATGCGGCGGTAATCTGCCTGAGCGCCACCGCGCCGTTAGAGGCGCGTTCAGCATCGCGATACCCGACCGCATCGCCTTGAAGGCGTAGATTTCGACGGGCACCGAGTAGAGGCCGCTTTCGCAGAGCTTGATGGGCCGGAGAACGCTCGGATTGGACGAGACCGCACGCGTCCACGGGAAGCTCTCAGGGAAGCGGGGACTGGCGTAGCGCTCGGGCTCGATCAGCACTACGTACACGATCTCCCCGACCTTGGCGCGCGTGCCTTCGTAGCTCTGCTCATCGGGCGGATTCCGGCTTGCACAGGCCACGCGCCTGCTCCGAGACGCACCGCAGGCGGCCAGGACAAGGGCGAGCGCGACGAGGGCGAGCGCGACGAGAACCATCACGGCTGCTCCAGGGTGCGGCCTGGACATGCTCACCATGAACTACGTGCCCGCGAAGCCGCCGTCACACGCGCAAGTTTCGTGCATCGCGGTCCGTTGATACGCCGCTGTCGGCGGGACACTTGCTACGTGGCCGAGCCGCTCACCACCGACGCCGAGCGCCAGGCGGGCGCCGATTACATGAACGCTCTGTTTCGGCAAGCCGTTCGCCGGAGCTCGTACACGACCGGCGGCGCGATAGGGGAGTGACGTCTTACTCGCGTCTCGGCCGACGGTCTAAACCTGGCTACCCCTGCGCCGATGGACCGTCTGGCGGCGGCTGCCACTGAGTGCTGCTTATCGCGCATTGCAGTAGCGCGACGACCATCGACGGATGCGCCTGCTCCTCGTCCAAGGCGGTCGCGAGCAAAGCGTAGGGGCCGACGCTCGCTTGCCGGGCGAGAGCGAGCGTGGTGTCGCTGCGGCTCAGTCGAATCCGATACGTGCCTGCGCTCGCGGTACCGCGGCTACTACGGCAGTGCTGTCGTTGCGAACACGGTTAACCCCTCACGGCATTCGCAAACACCACGTCGTTGCGCAGCCTAGTGACCCCGCGCGAGCGGAGCTCGCCGATGACGCGCTCACGAAGCCGCTCGCGCTGACCCTCGCCGAGCGCGTCGACGGTAGCGCGATAGCCCGACCCAAGCACGATGTCCCAGAAGTCGTCCGCCCGCTCGAGCTCGTGGTACTCGCCCGCGGTGGCCTCGACCGCCGCGCCGCTGACGCCGCCGCGGGCGAGCACGTCGGCCAGCGCGGGCGCCGTCGTGATCTCGTCCCATGGGTTGAACGCCCTGAATAGCGTCGGCTCAAGCTCTCCAACCGACCTCCAGAAAACGCTCGATGCCGGTTCACACCAATCAGGTCCCCAGGTAGTGATCGCAAGCATCCCACCGGGGCGCACGAGCCGCCACATCTCGGCCGCAAACGCAGGCATGTCGGCGGCGAAGAACACGCCGAACACACACACGACAGCGTCGAACGAGGCGCTGTCGAGCCCGGCCGCTGTCGCGTCGCACTCCCGGAACGAAACGTTCCTGAGACCCAGGGTCGCTGCTCGCTTCCTCGCGATTGCCAGCAACGGGTCGGCCAGGTCGAGGCCGAGCACGCTTCCGGTCGGACCGACCGCTCGCGCGGCGGGGAGGGCCGACGCCCCCGCGCCACAACACACGTCGAGCACAGCGTCCCCCGACGAGAGCGGGAGTCGCGCCACCGTGGCGACCCCCCAACGGTCCCAGAAGCCAAGCGCCGGGCGCATGTAGTGATCCGCCGCCGCCGCGTACGTCCGCGTGGCACGCCCTGCATGCTCACGCTGTAGCTGTCCGGTCACCGGCTCCATGGCTCTCGCTCCCGCAGTCTAAGTTCTCGCATGATTGAGGAGCTTCCTCAGCAGAGACCAACAAGTCTCGTGGCGCCTGCATTCTCAGCATTACAAGCACCTTGATGTCACCGCCAATCGCCGTGAGGTGCGCGGAAGGCGAGACGCTCGCTTACGCCTGCGGAAGGAGGCGTCCGGTCCACGCGCAGCGAGACGACCGGATCGGACGAGCCACGAGCGTCTCGGCGAGCGCGCAGCAGACGCCTCCTTCGCCATGGCTAAGCAGTAGTCCGAGCGCGCTCGATCGGGACCGGCGAGTTTCGTCCAGAGCAGGATTCTTCCGTCGACCTTAAAAAAGAGTAGGCTCTCCCTAGGGCCGTTATCGGCCGCTGCGCTCGACTCTCTCGCGCAGGTCTTACGGGGGCAAGACCACCTGACCTCACGGGCCAGTTTCGTCCAAAGCGACAGAAACGCCGTCATACGTAGGACCTGTCCTGATTCGGGGGTCCTGGAGGAGGTCAGAGATGACTATCGCGCGTGTGTTCCGTATCCGCACTTGGTCAACCGTGCCTGCGAGGACGAAGAGCCGCACGAAGGGCATTAGAGCCATCGGACTCTGCCTCCTCGCCCTCTGCGCGGTGGGCGCGATGGTTGCTGCGGCTCCGGCGTCAGCCACGTCCACCGGCGCTCTTGCGTGGGGGGACAATAGCCTCGGCGAGCTGGGCGTCGGTGGCACCGTGATAGGTCCGGAAGAATGCCTGGGGACGACGGGTTGCAGCAGAACGCCGCTGGCAGTGAGTGGATTGAGCGAAGTCAAGGCCGTCGCGGCCGGCAATCTGTACAGCGTCGCCCTGCTCGGCGATGGGACGGTCAGGACCTGGGGCAGTAACAGATTCGGGCAGCTCGGGAGAGGCACCCTCGAAGAACCTGAATGTCCGGGTCTCTCGGGCGAAACTTGCAGCACGACACCGGTGGAAGTGAAAGCACTGCCGGAAAAGGTGACGGCTATCTCGGCTGGCTCAGATCACATCTTGGCCCTGTTGAAGGGCGGGAGGGTATTCGCGTGGGCTGAAGACACCTTTGGACAGCTGGGCAACGGCACCACCGAATTCAGCGCGGTTTCCGCGCCGGTCGAAGTGCTTGGCCTGACGGACAAAGTCACGTCCATCTCGGCCGGTGATGGCGCGAGCTACGCCATCCTGAGTAGTGGCAAAGTCATGGCCTGGGGCCTCAACGCCACCGGACAGCTCGGTATTGGCACCACCGCAGGCCCGGAATACTGTCCGGAACCGGTCAGCTGCAGCAAGAAAGCGGTGAAAGTCGAAGGACTGCCAGAAGAAGAAGTCACGGCCATCGCGGGCGGGAATGGGCATGTCCTAGCGTTGCTCAAGAGCGGGAAAGTCATGGCCTGGGGCGATAACGCACAGGGCCAGCTAGGCAACGGCACCAACGAAATGAGCACGAAACCGGTGGAAGTCAAACTACCGGAAAAGGCGACGGCCATCTCGGCGGACGGACACCACAGCCTCGCCCTGCTGAGCAAAGGCAAGGTCATGGCTTGGGGTGACCTCTCCAATACAGGCCTGCCGGTAGAAGTCAAAGGGCTGCCCAAAGAAGTCACGGCAATATCAACGGGGCCGTTCCACAGCCTCGTTCTGCTGAGCAAAGGCACAGTCATGGCCTGGGGTGAGAACGAACAAGGCCAGCTGGGTGACGGGACCGTCGTCAGTAAAGCAGCGCCGGTGGAAGTCAAAGGACTAAGCGGAGTCGCTGGCATCTCAGCCGAGGGAATTCACAGCCTCGCCTTTCAGGCCCCCAGGCTGCCCACGATCACGAAACTGTCGCCGACAAAAGGTCCCGCTGCCGGTGGCACGAAAGTGACGATCACGGGCACGAACTTCAGCGGAGCTACGTCGGTCAAATTTGGCTTGGTCAGTGCGACTGTCGTCGAAGTGAAAAGCGCTACCTCGATCACCGCTACGTCCCCGGCAGAGGTGGCAAAAGCGGTGGATGTGACCGTCACGACGCCCGAAGGCACCACCGCGATCTCATCAGTCGACCAATTCAAGTTCGGGCCGCCCACGGTGACGAAACTCAGCCCGAACTCGGGACCAATGGCTGGTGGGACGTCCGTGACCGTCACCGGCACTGGGTTCGGTCTCGGCACGGAAGCGACGCTCTTCGAGTTCGGCACGACGGAAGCCACTACCGTCAACTGCACCTCGAACACGATGTGTACGGTCGTAGCTCCATCACATGTGGCTGGAATCGTTGACGTGAAAGCGACGGTGAGTGGACAGAAAAGTCCGAAAGCCGTGACTGACCAGTTCACCTACAACTGAGCGCTAGTACGTGCGTCGCACTGATTGTGTCGAGCCTGATTCGGGCACGGTCGGTGCGACGCTCACCGGCAACGCAGGGCGTAGCCCGGAGCAGCCGTGTTCGGCCATAAGCGACCCAACGGTCCTCTTCCGTCCACGCCTGCTCGCCGAGCAATGCGAGCGCCAGACAACCCGACGCCGTACTTGCGCAAAGGACGACCAGGGGCAGCCCCGGGGCGTCGCCTGCTGACTACTGCTTCTCTGCGATTGCGAGCGCGTGGTGGTCACCGCGGGCGGCGCTGCCGGCACGTCAGATTGCGACGCGCTACTCGTCGACCTCGTGAGCACAGCGGGCGGCTGAAAGCAGGTCCGCGCGCCGGCCCCCCGGCGAGTCCCGCAAATCGCCAAACGCGCGTCTCGACTGCGGCTGCTTCGTCGCCATCGCGATCGTGTGCGAACCCGATACGCGGTTGCGAGAGGCGATCGTCCGTAGCGGCAGTCCGAGTAGCCTGCGGGGGCAATGCCGGATCGCATCGAGCCCATCACCCCGGCGTATCGCGGTGTGATGATCGCCTCCGCTCCTGGTGTTGTTTGGTGGGGCCGCTTGCAAGTCACCGGCCTCGAGCTGCTGCCGCTGGAGGGGCCCCTGCTGGTCGTCGGCGACCACGACAGCTACTGGGACACCGTGGCGACCGGGATCGCGGCGATGGCCCGCCGGCAGATCAGGGCATTGGCGAAGTCCTCGATGTGGAAGAACAAGTTGCTCGGCGTGGTCCTGACCGGGATGGGCCAAATCCCGATCGAGCGTGGGTCCGGCGACAGCGGAGCGCTCGACCGCGCGATCGAGGAGCTCCGCAAGGGCGCATGTATCGGGATCTACCCCGAGGGCACACGCTCGCTCGGCCGCGCGCTGCGGGCCCGTAGCGGCGTCGGCTACATGGCGCGGGCGGTGCCGGAGGCAACGATCGTCGGGGTTGCGTGCAACGGCACGGTCGCGATCCCGCGGTTCCCCAGAGCACGCCCGCATGTGCGGGTCGAGTTCCTCGAGTTCGATCGACCCGCGATCGCGCCCGAGGAGTCACCCCAGCAGTACAGCACGCGGCTGCTCGCTCAGCTACGTCAGCGCGCACCAATCGAGGTAGCGGGCCGCAAGCGCGCCGCAGCGCTCGTCGGCCGCGTCCCCATTTGGTCCCCGGAGCTGGCGATTACCGGCAAGCCCGGCAGCAAGGGTGCACTCGAGGAGGCGCTCGCCCAGACCGCCCCCAAGCACGCCTAGCTTCCTGTCAGCCACAGAGCACCAGCGCGAAATCGCGGTCGGGCGCTGGAACTTCGACGACTCGAGCCGTCCTCAGGCGTTGGCAGTCGGCGGCGCTGAGACGCCGAGCCCGATCGGGCAGGACACGCCCGTCGAGTGGTTCGGACAGTATCCGCCGGGATTCTTCGCGAGATACTGCTGGTGGTAGGACTCGGCGTAGTAGAAGGGTCCTGCCTGCACGATTTCGGTCGTAATCTCGCCCAGGCCGGCCTTCGTCAGCATCTCCTGGTAGGCGGTGCGCGACTCCTCGGCAGCGGCGCGCTGTGCCTCGTCCTCCCACAGGACCATGGAGCGGTACTGCGTGCCGACGTCGTTGCCTTGGCGCATCCCCTGAGTGGGATCGTGCCCCTCCCAGAAGAGTCTCAGCATCTCCATGTAGCTGGTCGCGGACTCCTCGAAGGCGACAAGCACCGCCTCGGTGTGCCCGGTGCGGCCGCTGCAGACCTCCTCGTACGTCGGGTTGGGCGTGAAGCCACCCGCGTAGCCGACCGCTGTCGTGTATACGCCTGGGGCGGTCCAGAAGATGCGCTCGGCGCCCCAGAAGCAGCCCATGCCGAACAACGCGACCGTCACGCCGGTGGGGAATGGGCCCTTGAGCGGCGTGTCGAGCACCTCGTGCGCCGCGGGCACGGCCATCTCCTGCTCACGGCCGGGCAACGCACTCGCGGCGTCGACGGTCGTTACCGGTTTGCGCGTGAAAAGCATCTTCTTCCAGGCTAATGCATTGTGCGCACACGCCCAAGTAGGTGCGGCAGCCCCCCGTGCTCGACGGTCGCTTCGAAACGGACGCCGGCCTTCTCGAGCACGCGCCGCGAGGCGTGATTGCTCGGCGAGACGAGCCCGCGTACTTCCGCGAGGTCGAGGCGCCGGCCCTCGCCGACCGCGAGCAGAGCGATCTCGGTCGCGTAGCCGCGACCCCACGCGTCGGGCCGCAGCGCGTAGAGAACCTCGACGCATTCCACGCCTGCGATCGTCGAGTGGCGCAGGCCGCCGCGGCCGACGAACATTCCCGTCTCGCGCTCGAAGAACACCCACGGCCCAAAACCGCGCTCCTGCCAGTGGCGGATGTCGGCGCTCAGGATCTCGGTCACCTGGGTCTCGGAGCGCGCGCCGCCGAGCCGGCCCGGCCACAGGACGCTCGCGACAGCGGGGTCGGAGAACAGGTCGCGATACAGCTCAAGGTGCTCGAGCCATGGCCGCTCGTTGCGCAGCAGCCGTACTCGCGCGGGGGCGTCGCCGATGAGGCGCCCGACCGTCACCTCGGTCAGCGTTCGAACACCGCGAAGAAGTCGCGGTCGTCGGGTTCGAGGTAGCGCAGCGACGAGCGGTTCATTTCCGGCAGCAGGTTGCGCGCCGCGTGTGCGCCCTGAGCCCCGTAGGTGATGAAGCTGACCCAGAAGGAGTTGATGTCGAGCTCCATCGCCCGCACGGCGCCGGCGCGCTGGAGCACGCGCGCGATGCTGGAGACCGTCTGGTCGTTGCCCGCCGCGTAGATGAGGTTGCCGTGCGCGTCGACGCCGATCGCCGAGCGCCAAACGAGGATCGCGTTGCCGAGCGTCGCCCCCCACTGCGGGCCGTCGTTGAGTTCCGGGTTCAGACGCCCGTGGTTGAGGATGAGCGGCAGGTTCTGGCGTGCGAAGAGAACCGAGTGGGGCGCGATCGGGCCGTAATGCCAGTCGCTCACGTCCACGCGGCCGTCGAAGTAGCCGACGAGCGTCGCCTCGCCGTTCTGCATGCGCGCGTACGTGTGCCCGCCGAGCACGAATCCGCCGCCCGAGTCGCTGAGCTTGAAGCCGCTGTTGAACGTCGCGAGCAGCCCCGCGCGGCTGGAGTGCGGGACCTCCATCGGGCCCCGCGGCAGTTCGACCGACGGCTCCTGGCGCCCGGGGTAGAGCACGAGCGAGGTGCGGCTCGCGTTGATCCACGCAAGGCCCGTCACGACGCGCGGGTATTCCGGCTGATTGCGGAGCGTCGTTACGAGCACCGGTGCGCTCGCACCGAGCCCCGCGCGGGTTGGGTGCCACACTCCCTCGCCGGGGAGCGCGGGATGGAGGATCGCGTGTACGCGCGGCGGGGCATATGTTTCGGCTTGTGCCTGACGGGCAGCGCGGGCCTGGGCGCGCTGGGCGGCGGTCGCGCTGCCGAAGCCGACGCTCGGAAGCGCGCGCAGCGCCGGACCGCCCTTCGCGGGCGCGGTCAGCGAGTAGTAGATCGACTCGACCTGCGAGACGAGACCCGCCCCGCCGTGGTCGCGCAGCCACTCCACACTGCGGATGCCGAGGGTCGAATTCGACGGTTCGGTCATCGTCTTCGCGTACGAGATGAGCGCCGGCAGCAGGGCGAGCGCCGCGGCGACGAGCGCAATCCGCCGCAGGCGGAATCCCGGCGGCGTGGGACTCCGCCCGGACCCTGTTAGGCTCGCGCGGTCGGGGCGCGTCGCGGCGGTGGACGCCATCCCGGACACTTTACGAGCAACCTCCCCCGCTAGGCGCTTCGCGGCGGACCTCTAAGGGTATGCACACTGAGAGCTTTCTCACTGGACGGATCGCTGCAGCGGCGGTAGCGCCCGTGGCGTGTGGAATCCTTCCCCGGTCCCCCTTTCGTCCGACCGGCGCTACCAGCCGAGTCTCGCTCACCGGAGGTTCACGATCAGCTCTCTAGAGGCCGCTTCGGGCAACGCGGACATCCGTTCCGCCACCACCCGCCCGCACCTGCGCGTTCGCTCGAGGCGTGCGTCCCGGCGGCACTTCGCGCGGGTGCTGCTGCGTGCCTGCAGGCCTCGACAGTGGACGAAGAACCTGCTCGTGCTCGCGGCGCCCGCGGCGGCGGGCGTGCTCGATCGCGGCGACGTGCTCGCCGAGCTCGCGGGCGCTTTCGTCGCGCTGTGTGCGATCTCGAGTGCGACGTATCTCGTAAACGACGTCCGCGACCGCGAAGCCGACAGGCTGCACTCGCGGAAGCGCGCGCGCCCGGTCGCTGCCGGCGAACTGTCGGTCGGTGCCGCACTGCGTAGCGCGCTTTTGCTCGCGCTCCTCGGGCTCGCGCTCGCGAGCGCGATCGATTGGAAGCTCGGCGCGATCGGCGTCGGGTATCTCGCGCTGACCGCAAGCTACTCGCTGTGGTGGCGGCACGTAGTCGTCCTCGACATCCTCGTCATCGCCGCCGGGTTCGTCCTGCGCGCGCTCGCGGGCGGCGTCGCGACCGACGTCTATCTCTCGCATTACTTCATCCTCGTGACGGCGTGCTGCGCGATCTTCATCGTCGCCGCCAAGCGCTATGCCGAGCAGCGCGATCGCGCGATTGGCTCGCGAGCGCGCGCGACGCTCGCGAGCTACACGCCGGCTCAACTGCGCGCGACGCTCGCGCTGTCCGCGACGGTCGCGGGCGTCACGTACGCAACGTGGGCGCTCACCCGCCCCGCGAACGTCGCCTGGTTCGCGTGCTCGACGCTCCCGTTCGTGCTCTGGCTCGCGCGCTACGCGCGACTCGTCGCGCGCGGCATCGGCGAGGCTCCCGAGGAGCTGGTCCTGCGCGATCGTGTGCTGCTTGCGCTCACGGCGGCGTGGGCGCTCCTGTTTGTCGCCGGCGTGTATGTCGGTCGCTGAGCGCTCGACTCGAACGCCGGCCAGCGAAGCGCCGACGCTCCTCTGCGGTTGGGGAAGGACCTCGCACAGCTGGTGCGACGTGCGCGTTCCGCGCGGCCCAGAGGACGTTCTCGAGCGCCTGCAGTCGCGCGCCGGCGCGAGCGTGATCGCGCGCGGCGCCGGGCGTAGCTACGGCGACGCGGCCCAGAATGAACGCGGCACCGTCCTCGACATGAACGGGCTGACGAGCATCGTCTCGATCGACGAGGCGGCCGGCGTGGTCACGGCGCAGGCGGGGTGCACGGTCGCGCAGCTCATGGACGCGCTCGCGCCGCACGGTCTGACGCTGCCCGTCGTGCCGGGCACTCGCTTCGTCACGCTCGGCGGCGCGATCGCGAGCGACATCCACGGCAAGAACCACCATTGCGACGGCGCATTCGCGCGCCACGTGCTGAGGATGAAGATGTGCACGCCCGCGCAGGGCCTGCTCGAGGTCTCGCCGCAGAGCGATCCCGAGTTGTTCTCCGCGACCCTCGGTGGAATGGGCCTGACCGGCGTCGTGCTCGAGGCGAGCGTGCGCACGATCGCGCTCGGACGGGCGGCCGTGGCGGTGGACATCGACCGCACCGACAGCCTCGCCGAGACGCTGGAGCTCTTGGCCGCACGCGAGCAACAGCGCTTTTCGGTCGCGTGGCTCGACCTGCTCGCCGAGGCAAAGAGGGCGGGGCGGGCGATCGTCACGCACGCCGACCTGATCGCGGACCGCGGCGAGCCGCGACCCGCCCGCGCTCTCGCGAGCGACCCCGCCGTGCGCGTGCCGAGCTGGTTCCCCGGTGCGCTGCTTCACCCGCGCGTCGTGCGCTCGCTGAGCGCGGCGCGATGGCGCGCGGCACCCCGGCGCGCGCGCGGCCGCGTGGAGGCGCTCGGCAAGTACTTCTTCCCCCTGGACGGCGTCGCGGACTGGAATCGCGCGTACGGCTCGGCGGGGCTCGTCCAGTATCAGTTCGTCGTCCCCGATGCACGGCTCGAGGTGCTCGTGCGCGCGATCGAGCTCCTCCGCGCGCGCGGGCTGCCGGTATATCTCGCCGTCTGCAAGCGCATGGGCGCGGCGTCGGGCGGCCCGCTGTCGTTTCCGATCCCCGGCTGGACGCTCGCGCTCGACCTGCCTGCGAGGTGCGCCGGCCTGCGCGAGGCGCTGGACGACCTCGACGAGATCATCGCGGTGGCGGGCGGGCGGGTGTACCTGTCCAAGGACGCGCGCATGCGCCCGGAGGCGCTGCGCGCGATGTACCCGGAGCTCGCGCGCTTTGAAGAATGCCGCGCGCGCGTGGACCCGGGCGAGCTGCTGCAGTCGGACCTCGCCCGGCGCCTCGCGCTCTGCGCGGCCAATTCGTGAGCTCGCTGCGCGCAGGGACGGGCGGTCCCCGGGTCGTCGTGCTCGGCGGGTCCTCGGAGATCGCGCTCGCGATCGTGGACGAGCTTGCACGTTCGGCGGCGCCCGAGGTCGCGCTGATCGGCCGCGATGCGCAGCGGCTCGAGGTCGCCGCGCAGGAGCTGCGCGGTGCCGGCTGTGCGGTGATCACGCGCGAGCTCGACGCGCGCGACACGGGTGCGCACGCGGCGGTGCTCGCGTCGGCGCTCGGCGAGCTCGGCGGCGCGGACATCGTGGTCCTCGCCGTCGGGGTGCTGGGCGAGCCGGGCGGGCTCCCCGCCGACATCGACGCCGCGAGCGACGTGCTGCGCGTGAATGCCCTCGGCGCGGGTTCGCTGCTGATGCACGCCGCCGCTCGCCTGCGGGCGGCCGACGGCGGAACGCTGGTGGTCCTCTCCTCGGTGGCGGCCGAGCGTCCGCGCAGGGCGAATCCCGCGTATGGCGCCTCGAAGGCGGCGCTCGACGGTCTTGCGCAGGCGCTCGGCGACGCGCTGCACGACGATGGCGTACGCGTGCTCGTCGTGCGTCCGGGCTTCGTGCACACGCGCATGACGCGAGGCCTCCAGGCGGCGCCTTTCGCGTCCACGCCGCAGGACGTCGCGCGCGCGGTTGTCAAAGGTCTCGAGGGGGGAGCGCGCACGGTGTGGGTGCCCGCGAAGCTCCGCTACGCGATGCTCGCGATGCGGATGCTGCCGCGCTCGATCTTCAGACGCATCGAGAGATGACCACACCCGCCAGCTCCCGCCGCCCCGACGATCTGCGCGCGCGACGCCGCGCGGCGCGACGCCGGCGCCTCGCTCGCATCGACGTCACAATCGGCGTAGTCGGCGCCGGCGTGATCTTGCTGGCGACCCCCGGACTCGCGATCGCGGCACTGATCGCCCTGATCGTGTTGCTGCTGTGCGCGGCGTCATTCGTGGTCGAGCGCCAGCTCGGGCGTCATCGCCGGCGCCGAGGAGCGGAGCACGAGCGGGACTAGTTGGCCTCGCTTTAGACGGGCTCGAGCACGAGCACCTTGATGTCGCGCGCGGTGCGCGCGTCGTAGTGGTCTAAGCCGGCGTACTCGTCGTTGGCGGCGCGCCAGCACCGTACGCGCGGCTATAGGATCGGGCGCATCGATGGCTGACACGATCGTGCGCTACGAGGTCGGCGATCGCGTCGCCCGTATCACGCTCAACCGCCCCGAGCGCGGCAATGCGATCACGGGCGAGCTGCTGCGGGAGCTGGTCGCGTGCGTCGAGCGCGCGGACCTCGACCCTGCGGTTCACGTGCTGCTGCTTTCGGGAGCGGGCAGCGGCTTCTGCGGCGGGTACGACCTCGTCGAAAGCGCCGAGGGGATGGGCGCGGGCACGCACGCGGACGAGGCGCCGCGATCGCCCGTCGATCCGGCGGCGATTGCCGCCAACCACGATCCAGCGCGGACGTGGGACGCGATGGTCGACTACGCGATGATGAGCCGCAACGTGCGCGCGTTCATGAGCCTGTTCGCGTGCGGCAAGCCGGTCGTGTGCAAGGTGCACGGGTTCTGCGTCGCCGGCGGTACGGACATGGCGCTGTGCTCCGATCTGCTCGTGATCGCGGCGGATGCGAAGATCGGCTACCCACCCGCGCGCGTCTGGGGCTCGCCCACGACTGCGCTGTGGGCGCACCGCATCGGCGCGCAACGCGCGAAGCGATTGCTGTTCACCGGCGACTCACTCTCCGGGCGCGAGGCGCTCGAGTGGGGGCTCGCGATCGAGGCGCCGGAACCGCCCGAGCTGGACGAGCGCGTTGAGACGCTCGTCTCGCGGATCGCGCGCGTGCCCGTGAATCAACTGATGATGATGAAGCTGCTCGTCAACCAAACGCTGTACGCCCAGGGCCTGCACGCGACCCAGGTGCTTGGCACGGTGTTCGACGGCATCACGCGGCACACGCAAGAGGGCTACGCGTTCGCCCGCCAGGCGGCCGAGGACGGGTATCGCGAGGCCGTTCGCGCGCGTGACGAGCCGTTCGGCGACGCCGGACGCTCGACGTTCAAAGGGTAGAATGGGCGCTCGCGCGGATGTAGCTCAGTTGGCTAGAGCGTCGCCTTGCCATGGCGAAGGTCGAGGGTTCGAGCCCCTTCATCCGCTCTCGAAGCTGTGCCGGCGGGGGTCCCCCCGTGCCGCGCGGGGGGTCCACGGACGCCGGTGATGCGCTCACGCTTCGATCGCGCCGGCGCGCACGAGGTAGCGCCCGCCGTCGCCTCGGGCGAGTAGCCCGAGTAGCTCGAGCCGGCTCAGCGCGAGCAGCACGTGCTCGGCGCTGGCACCCGCACGCTCGAGCTTCTCCGGGGTATCGCTGCCCGCGCCGACAAGCTCGAGGACGGTGCGGAGCGCCGGGTCGAGACCGCGCGAACGCGAAGAGGACGCCGGAGGTGCCGGTCCGCCTGTACTAGCAAGGAGGGCGAGCACGTCGCCGGCGCCGCGCGCAAGATGCGCGCCGTCGATCAGCAGCTGGTGCGCGCCGCGCGAGGCCGGGGAGGTGACGCGCCCGGGCATGACGGCGAGCGTCCGTCCGAGCGATTTCGCGACCTCCGCGACGCTGAGGTCGACGGGAGTGTCGGCGGCCTCGACGACAAGCGTCACCGTCGACAGGCGCACGAGCACGCGGGCCGCCGCGATGCGGCCCCAGACGCGGCCTCCGCAGTCGTCAGGGAGCTCCGCCACGAGGCAGCCGTGCGCGGGTATCCGCCGTGCGAGCGCGCGTCGCGAGGCGGCGACGCCGGCGCCGAGCCCACCGCCCAGCACCGCGATCGCGCCGGCGCTTGCCGCCGCCGCCTCGCGCTGCGCCGCCGCACCCACGCCGTCGGCGAGGCCGCTCACGACCGTCACGCCGTGGGCCGCAAGCTCGCGAGCGATGCTCGCGGCGAGCTCGGTCCCGTAATCGGTGCTGAGCGTGCTGCCGCAGATCGCGACGGCGGCGGTCGAGCCGAGCGTCGCGAGGCGCGTGATGCCGCCGCGCACGTACAGCGCTCGCGGCGCACCATCGTCCATGAGCGATTCGGGGTAGCGCGAGTCGTGGCGGCAGATCGGCTCGTCGCCGCCGGTGCGCACGGGCACCGGCGTGGGCGCCGGGGAGCTCCCGCCGACAGCGGCGAGGAGCTCGTCGTCCTCGAGTGCGAGCAGTTCGAAGAGTCGGCCGCGCAGGCGCGAGCGGATCTCGAGACGCGCGCCGATGGTCGCGAGCAGTGCACTGCGGCGCATGCAGCTCTCGCCCGCACGCTCGTACGCGATGGGCGTTGCCGAGTCTGGGAGTCCGGCGGATGTCACGCCGCGCGCGTGTTCGCGCTGTGTGCCTCGACGCGCAGCCCGAGCGCGATGCCGAGATCGCGCACGCGCACGTGCGTGCTGTCGTCCAGGTCGGCGACGGTGCGCGCGACCTTGAGCACGCGATGAGCGCCGCGCGCGCTGAGCATGCCGACGCGGCTTGCCTCGCTCAGCATCTGCTCGCCGCTCGCGTCGAGCTTCACGTGGCGGGCCAGCGTGCGCGCATCCATGTGCGCGTTGAGACGCAGGCCCTCCGCTCGAAGGCGCGCGCGCTGGCGCGAGCGGGCCCGCTGCACCTGCTCGCGGGCTGCCGATGAGCTCGTGAGCGGCGGTGCGACATGCACGCCGTCGGGGTCGAGGGCGAGATAGGCGAGCACGTCGACGCGATCGAGCAGAGGCCCGCTGAGGCGCCGGCGATGGCGTGCTAGATCGGCGTCTCCGCAGCGGCAGCGATCGCCGACGCCCGCGTAGCCGCAGGGGCAAGGATTTGTCGCGGCGATGAGCATCACGCGCGCGGGGTAGACCGCCGTGTGTCTGGCGCGCGCGATCGAAACGCGCCCGTCCTCGAGCGGCTGGCGCAGCGCCTCGAGCACCGGTCGCGAGAACTCCGACAGCTCGTCCAGGAACAGCACGCCGTTGTGCGCGAGCGACACCTCGCCGACGCCGTCGCGCCGAGCTCCGCCGACGAGCCCCGCGGCGGTGATCGAGTGGTGCGGTGCGCGAAATGGCCGCTGGGACGCGAGTTCGCCGGCGGCCCCGCCCGCGACGCTGTGGATGCGCGCGACCTCGAGCGCCTCCGCGGCGCTGAGCGGCGGGAGGATCGACGGCAGGCGGTGCGCGAGCATCGTCTTTCCGGTTCCCGGCGCCCCGCAGAGGAGGATGTTGTGGCCGCCCGCGGCTGCGATGATCAGCGCGCGCACCGCGTGATGCACGCCGCGGACATCGGCCAGATCGGGACCAATCGCCGTGGCGCGGCCCCGCGCCGGCGCGCGCGCGTCGCGGCGGGTCTGGAGCGCCGCCTCGCAGCACGCGCACAGCGCTCTCGAGGCTCAGCACCGGCGCGAGCGCTGCGCCGTCGAACAGCCTCGCCTCGGCGCCGCCGTGCGCCGAGAGCACCAGCGCCTCGAGCCCCGCGGCGCGCGCCGCGTGGGCCGCCGCGAGCGCGCCGCGACACGGCCGTACGCCGCCGTCGAGCGCGAGCTCGCCGAACAGCGCGTGCGTGTTCAGGCGCGCGTCGGGGAGCTGTCCGCTCGCCGCGAGGATCGCGCACGCGATCGCGAGGTCGAAGGCGGGCCCTGCCTTCGGCAGGTCGGCCGGTGCGAGATTCGCCGTGATGCGGCGGCTCGGGAACTCGAAGCCCGAGTTGCGGATAGCGGCGTGCACGCGCTCGCGCGCCTCGCGCACGGCCGCGTCCGCGAGGCCGACGATCGTGAAGGCCGGCAGGCCGGGTCGGATGTCGACCTCGACCGCCACACGCCGCGTGTGAAGACCGTCGAGCGTGAAGGTGTGCGCGCGCGCAAGCAAGAGCGAAGCGCGGCACGCTAGCGGCGCCTTGGGATGGGACGCTCGCGCGCCTTATCGCGCTCCCGGCCGCGGGGTCAGCGCGCGGCTAGCGTCGGCCGCGGCTCGTGAGAGCGCGCTCGCCGGCCCTTCGTGAACTGAAAGCGCGCGTCAGTACCCGACGGGGTGTCGCACGACGTAGCCTGCTGTCGAGGTCATCGAGCTAGCCCAGCGCGAGCCCGTCTCCGCCTGCGCGACCGTGTCGAAGCGTTTTCCGTCGACGACCATGAACGCGTGTTCCGAGTTCGCGTAGATCGTGATGTCGCGGCCCGGCCCGGGCGCGCCGTAGGACTCGAGTCCCGTCGAGTCCTCCGGCGAGCTGAGCAGGCCGCCGCCGTGCAGCGCGTAGGAGACCGAGCCCGAGCAGTCGTAGCCGGCTGACGAGAACGAGCCGTGGCCGCCGCCGTACACGTACGGGCGGGTCGCGATTTCGTTGCCCGCCGCGATCACGCGGTCGACCGTGCTCGAGCCTTCGCCACCGCCCGATTCGCCGCCGCTCGAGCTTTCGCTCGACCCGCCGCCGTCGGAGGAGGAGCTGCCGCCTTGGCTGACGATCGCGTTGCGCGGCGGGGTCAGCGTCCGCTCGGAGCCAACTCCGATGAGGCTCCACGTCGCAGGGCCCACGACGCCATCGACGGTGAGTCCGTGGCGCGCCTGCAGGCGGCGCACAGCGGCCTCGGTTTCAGGTCCGAATTCGCCGTCGACCGCGAGGTGCAGCGCGCCCTGAAGGCGCGCAACCGCGCCCGCGGGCGTGCCTTCGCTCGAGGCGGGGGAGGCGGGCGTGCCTTCGCTCGAGGTGGCGGAGGCAGGCGCGCCGCCCGTCGTCGGCTTCTGCGCATGCTTGCTTTCTTCGCCGGCTTCGACGGCGGACGTCGGCGGAGTGAGCGTCTGCTCGCTGCTCACGCCGATCACGTTCCACGTCGCGGGGCCGACGACGCCATCGACCGAGAGGCCGTGGCGCGCCTGCAAGCGGCGCACAGCCGCCTCCGTTTCGGAGCCGAAGATGCCGTCGGCGGGAAGGTGCAGCGCGCCCTGAAGGCGTGCAACCGCGCCCGGGCTCATTTCGCCGCTTTCGCTCGAGCCTCCTTCGCGGGAGCTGCCTTCGCTGGAGCCGTTTTCGGTGGAGCCGCTTTCGGTGGAGCCGCTTTCGGTGGAGCCGCTTTCGGGGGAGTGGGCTTCGCTGGAGCTGCCTTCGCTGGAGCTCGCGCTTGCGGTCGTCGCACTACCGCTGGCTGCGCCCGTGGATGAAGCGCTGGGGCTAAATGAAGCGTCGCGGGGGACGCCCGCAGTGAGCGCGCTCGAGCCCATGCGCAGCGCGTCGCTCGTCGCAGGGCCGACGACGCCGTCGACCGCGAGTCCCGCGCTCGACTGGAACGCTCGCACCGCGGCTTCGGTTTCAGGGCCGAAGATGCCGTCGACCTTGACGTTTCCGAGCGCGCGCTGGAGCAGCTGGACCTGACGGCCTTCGCTGCCTTCACTCAGCGAGATCGTGTGTTCTTCGGTCGTCGCCGCCGGTTCGGCTCCCGCCGCCGTCGCCGTCGAGGCGCCGCTCTCGGCGAGGCCCACCGCCGGGCCGACCGCCGCCGCGACGAGCGCGCCCAGCGATAGCCGTTTCGCGCGCGATCCCGCCGGGACGAAGCGCAGCTCCGCGGCGCGGCGGCGTGCGCGCGAGCGGCCCAGCGAAAGCTCCCACAGGTCGCTCGACGCCAGGTCGCGCACCAGCGGATCACGGCGGTGAGTCGCGCTCAGCGAACGCGCCGACGCCAGCACCTGCGCTCGGTCTCGCCGCCTCGCTCCCGCGCGGCGCGCGCGGCGCGCGCGCGAGCGCGCGAGAGAAGCATTCCATGGGTCGACAGCAGCAAGATCACGCGGGACTCCCGGCATGCGAAAAGCGTCCTTTCTCCTGGGCTTTGCGCCTACGGGGTTAGCTGTCGGGCTCGCGTCAGAACGACGCTACGTCACAGGTGTGGCGATTCGCCCCCGCGGCCTGTTTTTTGCCGCTTTGGTTCCCCCGCTCCCGCACCCCTTGAGCTGCGGGACTCGGCACGAACGCGCTGCAAACTACCATGTTTTTTTGCAAGATGCGTTCCAGGGGGAGGTTTGCAACGGTTTTTGCCGACGGGCGTACGACCCGGCGCGCGTGACTCCCGTTCGCTGGTAGAAAACCTCGCGTGATCGCGTCGGCTTCAGTCCTCTTCTCGCGCCGGCGGTTGGCAGGCTTGGTCCTCGCGATCGCCGCGGTCGCCGCCTTCGCCATCTTCGGGCTCGCCGGCAAGAGCGTCGCCCGGCGCCGCGCGCCGGCGCTTCCCGCCACGTATCTCTCGGGCCCGCACGTCACGCTCGCGAGTCTCCTCGCCGCCGCGCGCGGACGCCCCACCCTCGTCACCTTCTGGGCGAGCTGGTGCGAACCGTGCCGGCAAGAGGCGGGCGCGCTCGAGCGTTTCGCGCTCAGCGCGCGCGGGCGCGGGCGCATAGTCGGCGTCGACTTCAGCGAGGAACCCGCGCCCGCGCGCGCGTTCATTCGCCGCTACGGCTGGACGTTCGCGAACCTCAGGGATGCGTACGGGACCGTCGGCAACTCCTATCGCGTGCCCGACCTGCCGACTACGTTCGTGATCGACTCCACGGGCCGCATCGCCGCTGAGCTGCGCGGGCCCCAGACGGTCGCTTCGCTCGCCCGTGCGCTCGCCGCGTAGGGTCGGCCGGTCCGCTCGCCGCGTAGGCACGCTGCGCGCGCTCGCCGTGTAGGTACGCCTGCTGCGAGGCGCCCGAGCGTTCAGCGAGGCAGCGTGCGCGTCAGTTCGACCGCCTGCTGGAACGTCGGGCGGTTCTGGAAGGGGAACGGCGGTACCGAGATCCCGCTCGCGCTCGTCCAGCGGTTCTCATCGAAGCAGCTCGCCTGCGCGTCTTCCGCGCACGCGCCGTGGCCGTAGATCTGGGCCGGAGTCAGCGACAGCGCTTCGAGCAGCGAGTTCTGGAGCGCGTGCTGGCACGCTTGGAACGAGCCACCGCCGCAGTAGATGCGCGAGTACGGCGCGATCGGTTTCGCCGCGCCCTTCGCCGCGGCGAGCAGGTCGCGTAGATCCTTGGAGACGTAGCCGTACCAGTCGTCCTGGAAGTCCGGCGCTTCGGGTTCGCCGCCCGGGTGGGGGGCGCCGAACGGGAGCACGCCCTGGACCGCCGCGAACGCTTCCACCCCCAGCGCCGGTTTGAACTCCGCTTCGAGCAGTTTCGGCCACCACGCGTCCATGATCGTGATCGCTTCGTTGTGCTGGTAGCTGCCCGCCTTCGAGATGTCGGTATTCGTGAGGTCCCGCCGGTGGCCGCCGTCCGCGTACCAGCTTTCGAGGGCCGCGATCGCTTCCTTCAGCTTCGGATCGGTGGGCGTTCCCAACACTTCCTTGAGCATCGGCCACAGCGCGACGATGCGGACGTCCTGCGTCGCCGCTTCGTCCATCGCGCTGATCAGTTCTTCGAGTCCCATCTTGCGGCCGCCCGAGATGTCCTTTTCGATGAAGCTTCGGATCAGCTGCATGCGGTAGACCGGACCCCACGCGTTCTTATTCGTCGCCGCCGCGAACCCCGGCGCGGGCTTGTTGTTCCACGAGACGAGCATGTCCGGGTTGAGCGCCTTGGGGTGCGCCCTGAACGGCAGCAGGTCCTCTTTGTGCAGCACCGGTTCGAAGCCCTGGTAGTCGTATTCGCCCGTGCCCAGCACGGGGAAGTCGGGCGAGGTCTTGGGCGCCAGCTTCGGGTACCAGCCCGAGAGGTAGTACGCGATGTTGTTCGCGTCGACGTACGACCAGTTGAAGCCGAAGTTGATCTTCGAGACCGCTTCCTCGAAGCGCTGCGGGCCTGTGATGAAGCCGGGTTCGTTCAGCTCGGAGAGGCCGATCGAGGAGTCGGCCTCGTGGAAGTACGTCGTGCGGTCGTGGACGAACGCGACCGGTTTGCCGCCCACGGTGCCGCGCGCGTAAACGGGCCCGTGCACCGTGCGGTAGACGAACAGCCTTTCGGAGCCCGGGGGCGTCGTGTCCGACGCGTTCGGCGTCCATTTGTTCGTGTGTTCGAGCAGTTCCATAGGCACGCACTGCCCCTTGTAGAGGTAGTGCGTTTCGTCCTCGCACAGCACCTCCGCAAATGTGTGCGTGTCCGTCGCTTCGCCGCTCGTCGCGCTCCACGCGTAGTCGCGCCCGTGGCCGAGCTGGACGTACTGGTTCACGCCCGGGAACGACGCCCCGCGCGCGTCGATGCCCGGGCCGTGCAGGTCCTCCTCGAGCAGGATCTCAGGCAGGTAGTAGCCGACCTGCGGCCCCATCACCGCGAGCGGGTGGCCGTTGGTCGAGTGTGATGCGTTCACGAGCTCCCAGTTGGACTCGTGATGCGCCTGGTGCAACAGGCGCGCGCCGATCGAGCCGTCGCTGGGGGCCGCTTCCGAGGCGAAGCCTGCATTTGCGCCTGCGGGCGGCATGCCGACCGCGCCGCGCGCGGCGCCCGCGCCCGTGGGCGCCGCCGTGGAGAGGACTTCGCCGTCGCTCACGAACTTCACCGATCCCGGGTCCGGCAGCGCGAGGCCCGCGGTCGCGAAGGGAGAGGTTGTTTCGTATTTGAACGTCTGCGCGATCGTCGTCGGCGCTTCTGGATCGTTCGCCTCGCGGAAGTCTTTCCACGCGCGCCGCCCCGAGCCCTTGCCGAAGTGCGTTTCGAGCGCCTCGAGCATCTGCGCCTCGCGCACCTCGCCGCCGCCGCCCGTGCCGAAGATGCCGCCGACCAGCGACGCCTCCGCGATCACGTCAGTGAGTTTCCATTCTTCGGGCAGCTTGCTCAGCGCCGTGTACTCCGCCGGCATCAGGTTCGGGTTGAGCTTCGCCGCGTCGATGTACGCGTTCACGCCCGCCACGAATTCGCGCCCGTCTTCGAGGACCCGTTCGCCCGCCGCGCCGTAGACCTTCGCCGCGTTGTCGATTTGAAATTCGAGGTCCGCTTCCGTGTACGGCGCGTCGAGCCACACCGTGCGGTCCATCGCGCGGTTGCCTTCGCGCCCGCCTGCGAAGGACGAGAGTTCCGCGCGCGCCGCGTGGCGCAGCACGTCCATCAAGAACAAGCGGTCCTGCGCGCCCGCGTAGCCCGCGCCGAACATCACCCCGCCGCGCGTCGTCGCGTAGATGTGCGGCACGCCGAAGGCCTTATCGCGCACGATCGTCACGTCCGAGCGCGGGCTTTCTTGCGAGGCGGCTTCGCCTTCCTTGACGCCGAACGTCGCGTCCTTGTAGTAGTCCGGGATCTGTTCGTGGGTCAGCGTCGGCGAGGCGTAGAGGAGGTCCGCGTACAGCGGCAGCTGGTCGGCGAAGTGCGGCGGGTACTTCGCTTCTTCGCCTTTTTCCTTGCTCGCTTCGAATTCCGCCAGCTGCTGCGCGTTGTCCAGGCCGTTCTCGCCCGCCGGGAGCACGTTGCGAAAGCCGCCCGCGTCGTTCGTCCCATACGGCTGCACCGGCGCCTGTGCACCCGCCGCCGGCGCCAGCGCGAACAGCGCGAGGGCGAGGAGGGCGAGCGTTACGTACAGGGCCGCTGCCGCTCGCCGGGTTGGCGCCACGCGCGGCGCGGGCGCGAGCGCGCGGGGGCGCGGCGAGGTGCCTCCCGCGGTCACGGCCGCGGGAGGGTCCTCGTCAGTTCTACGACCTGCTGGAACGTCGGCCTGTTCTGGAACGGGAACGGCGGGATCGAATACCCGGCCGCGTCCACCCAGCGGTTCTCGTCGAAGCAGCTCGCCTGCGCGTCCGACGCGCACGCGCCGTGACCGTAGATCTGCGCGGGCGTCACCGTCAGCGCTTCGCCGAGCGACTGCTGCAGCGCCGCGCTGCACGCTCCGAGCGCGCCGCTGCCGCAATACATCTTCGAGAACGCGCCGCTCGGCTTCGTCCCGAGGCCGTTCGCGGCGAGCACGTCGCGCAGGTCCTTCTTGACATAGCCGTACCAGCCCTGTGCGAAGTCCGGCGCGGACGGTTCAGATCCCGGATACGGGGCGCCGAAGCCGATCATGCTCTGCAGCCCTTCGAACGGGCCCGCGCCGAGGCCCGGCTTGAACTCCGCTTCGAGCAGTTTCGGCCACCACGCGTCCATGATCGTGATCGCTTCGTTGTTCTGATAGGTGCCCGGTTCGGCGATGTTTTTGTTCGTCTCATCGCGCCGGTGGCCGCCGGCTTCGTACCACGCCTGCAGCTTCGCTACCGCTTCCTGCTCCGCCGGGTTCGAGGGCGTGCCGAGCGCCGCCTTGATCGTCGGCCACAGCTCGACCATGCGCACGTCCTCCGTCGCCGCTTCGTCCATCGCCGACACGAGCTGTTCGGTCCCCATCTTGCGCCCGCCCGCGATGTCTCCTTCGATGTGGTTGCGGATCAGCTGCATGCGGTACACGTTGCCGTAGCCGTAGTTGTCGTCGGCCGCCGCCCACCCCGCGGCCTGCTTGTTGTTCCACGAGACGAGGAACTTCGGGTTGATCGCCTGCGGGTGCCCTTCGAACGGCACCACCGTCATCGTGTGCAGTTTCGGTTCGAAGCCCTGCCAGTCGTATTCGCCCGTGCCGAGGATCGGGAAGTCCGGCGAGGTGCCCGTCGCGCGCTCCGGGTACCAGCCCGAGAGGTAGTACGCGATGTTGTTCGCGTCAACGTAGGACCAGTTGAAGCCGAAGTTGATTTTCGAGGCCGCTTCCTGGAAGCGCTGCGGACTGTTGAGGAATTCGGGTTCGTTCAGTTTCGAGAACCCGACCGCCGAGTCCGCCTCGTGGAAGTACGTCGTGCGCGCGCTCGCGAACGCGACCCCTTTGCCCGCCACCTTGCCGCGCGCGTACACGATTCCGTGCACCGTGCGGTACACGGTCAGCTTTTCCGAGCCCGGCGGCGTCGTGTCGGAGGCGTTCGGCGTCCACGAGTTCGTCTTTTCGAGCTTTTCCATTTCCACGCATTTGCCCTTGTACACGTAGTGGAATTCGTCGCCGCACAGGACCTCCGCGAACGTGTCAACGTTGTCTGAGGTTGCCGTCGTCGCGCTCCACGCGTAGTCGCGCCCGTGGCCGAGCTCGACGTACAGGTTCACGCCCGGGAACGCCGCGCCGCGCGCGTCGATGCCCGGGCCGTGCAGGTCCTCCTCCATGAGGATCTCCGGCACGTAGTAGCCGACCTGCGGCCCCATCACCGCGATCGAGTGGCCGTCCTTCGAGTAGCTCTTGTTCACCAGCTCCCAGTTCGAGGCGTGCGGGATGCCCACCAGCGCCTGATGCAAGAGCGCCGAGCCGAACGAGCCGTCGTTGGGGATGCTCTGCGGCGCCGGCGTGTCCGTCGAGAACGCCGCGTTCATGAACTTCGCCGGTCGCGTCGCCGCGCCCGTACGCGCCGCTTTGACGACTTCTTCGCCGTCGTTCACGAATTCGACGGTCCCCGGTTCGGGCATCGCGAGGCCTGGCTTCGCGAACGGCGAGGTCGTCTCGTAGGGGAATTTGCCCCTCACCGTCACCGGCGCTTCCGGGTCGTTGGCCTCGCGAAAGTTTTTCCAGACCGCGCGGCCCGTCGTCTTGCCGAGGCTCTTTTCGAACGCCTGCAGCGCCAGCGCCGAGCGCACCTCCGCGCCGCCACCCTTGCCGAAGATGCCGCCGATCAGCGACGCCTCCGCGATCACGTCCGTCGGCTTCCATTCCGTCGGCACCTGTTTGAGCGCCGCGTACTCCGCGGGCATCTTGTTCGGATCGACCAGCGCTTCGTCGATGTACGCGTTGATGCCCGCGACGAATTCTTTGACGTCGTTTACGACCTTTTCGCCTTCCGTCCCGTACAGCGTCTTCGCGTTGTTGAGCTGCGCTTCGAGGTCCGCTTCGGTGTACGGCGCGATCAGCCACTCCGCGCGGTCCATCGCCCGGTTGCCTTCAGCGCCGCCGATGAACGACGACAGTTCCGCGCGCGCCGTGTGGCGCAGCACGTCGATCAGGAACAGGCGGTCGGTCGCCGCCGCATAGCCCGCGCCGAACATCACGCCGCCGCGCGTCGAGCCATAGATGTGCGGGACGCCGTACGCGCTGTCGCGCTCGATCGACACGTCGGTGCGCGTCAGCGGGTTTTCGATGCCCGCGACTTCGCCTTCCTTGACGCCGAACGTCGCGTCCTTGTAGTAGTCGCCGATCTGTTCGTTCGTGAGCGTCGGCGAGGCGTACAGCAGGTTCGCGTACAGCGGCAGCTGGTCCGTCGCGTGCGGCGGGTACTTCGGCGGTTCGCCTTTTTCCTTGCTCGCCTCGTATTCAGCCAGCTGGGTCGCGTTGTCGAGGCCGTTCTCGCCCGCCGGCAGCACGTTGCGAAAGCCGCCCGCGTCGTTCGTCCCGTACGGTTCCGGCGTCACCGCCGCCCCCGCCGCGCCCGGCAGCGCCAGACAGACGACGCAGAGCGCCGCGCCGGCGAGGCGCCGCGCGATCATCACGGCGCCGTCAGGCGCCATCCAAGACGAACCACCGATCTTCACCCCAACCCCCTTGCCTCACCGCACCCTCTCGTGCGGGCTCGCTTCCCTTACGAACCGCCCTGCGCTTATACCACAGCGCAATCTGCCCCTCGACAGAGAATCGAGAATTATCTGAAAGCCCGCGCACTTCAGTCGCCGCGCGGCGCCACCGTCAGGCCGCATCCCGACCAGCCCGCGTCGAGCTGCGCCCGGCTCGGCGGGTCGTCCGTCAGCAGCCGCGGCACGCTCACCGCGCGCAGGTGCCGCCGGCGAAGCGCGCGCAGGATGTACGGCAGCGCCCGGATCGTCTGGCCGTGGTTCTCGTGCATCAGCGCGATCATCCCCGGCTTCAGCCCCGCGATCACCTTGCGAGCGATCTGCGCGTAGTTGCCGCCCAGCGAGTCCTGGCTGTCCACGTCCCACAGGATCTCGAGCAGCCCGTGCGCGCGCACGATCGCCGCCACCGTTGCGTTCGTCGCCTCGTACGGCGGGCGAAACAGGAACACCGGTCCGCCCGACGCGCTCGCGATCGCCCGCTGAGCGCGCACGATCTCGCTTTCCGCCTGCGCCCGCCGCAGCGAAGTCAGCAGCGGGTGCGTGAACGTGTGGTCGCCGACCATTCCCAGCTCGCGCTCTGAGCGCGCGGCGTGGGGGAGCAGAGGGAGGTTGCGAGCGACGAGGAAGAACGTCGCGCTCGCGCCCGCCGCGCGCAGTTTGCGCAGCGCCAGCTGCGTGTAGGGGCCCGGGCCGTCGTCGAACGTCAGCGCCACCTCGTCGCCGTGCCGCCCGCCGCAGTAGATCGGCTTGCCGAGCGCGACCAGCGTGCGGATCTCCGCAGATTCGCCGCTTCGTTCGAGCGATCTCGCGGCCGAGGCTGCGTTCTGAGGTGTCTCGACCGGCGGTTGGATGTGTCCGCGCGCCCGCGTCGTCGGGGCCACACGGTGGCTCGAGCTGCTCAGGCCGATCGCGAGGGCCGCCGCGAGGGCGAGCAAGGCGAGCAGGGCGAGCATTCCCAAAAGGGTTGCTGCGCGCGCTCGCGCGCGCGCGCGCGCGAGGAGGTCGGCGAGCACCGCGAGCACGCCGCCCGCCGTCCCCGCCAATCTCCGCGCTCGCCTGCGCCGTCTGTCTGGCACCGTCGCAAACGGTAGGGCAGCGCGCGAGCGTGCCGCTCGCATCCACCGCCGGCCGTCTTCGCGCGGGTGTTACTGGCTCAAACGGCCAGATGGTGATAGCTTTCCCATTCGGGATGAGCGGCAAGCGATTGACGCGGAGGGATGTGCTTCGCTCGGGGGCGGCCGCAGGGGCGCTCGCCGGGCTCGCGCCGCTGCTCGAGCCGGCGAAGGTGCTCGAGCGCGCGCTCGCGACGACCGCCAAAGAATGCACGTCGCTGAGCGAGATCGATCACGTCGTGATCTTCATCAACGAGAACCGCTCGTTCGACAGCTACTTCGGCACGTACAGCGGCGTGCGCGGGTTCTCCGACCCCAAAGCGCCCTTGCTCACCGACGGCAGCGGCAAACCGATCTTCTACCAGCCGTTCCCGGGCACGGAAGGCGAACCCTATGGCGGCCACCTGCTGCCGTTTCACTTCGACACGACCGCAAACGGCGAGTGCGTGTGCGACATCTCGCACGAGTGGAAGGCGCTTCACGAATGCTGGAACGGGGGGCAGCTGGACAAGTTCCTCTCGGTCCATCTGCAGACGAACCCGAAGTTCGGGCACAACACGATGGGCTACTACACCAAGCAGGACCTACCGTTCTTCCACGCGCTCGCGGAAAACTTCACTCTCTGCGACCACTACCACTGCTCTGTCCTCGGGCCCACCGACCCGAACCGGCTGTACTCGATGTCCGCGACGATCGACCTCAACGCGACCGGCGGGCCGTCGCTGCAGACGCAGGTCTCGAAACGCCCGGAATACTACGGCAAGTTCACCTGGCGAACGTACCCCGAGCAGCTGGAGAGCGCGGGAATCAGCTGGAAGGTCTACTCGACGCCTGACGGAGATGAAGGCGACGGCGTCCTTCACTACTTCAAAGCGTATGAAGAAAACGCCGAACTGAAAGAGAAGGCGTTCACGCCGTCGTTTCCCGCGGACTTCAAGCTCGACTGCGAAACCGGCGCACTCCCGCAGGTCTCGTGGATCCTCGCCTCACTCACCGACAGCGAGCATCCGCCCGCTCCCGTCACCTCTGGCGAGGCCGTGCTCGCGGAAGCGCTCGATGCGCTCACCGCTAACAAATCGGTGTGGGAAAAATCGGTCTTGTTCTTCACCTACGACGAGAACGGCGGCTTCTTCGACCACGTGCCGCCGCCGACGCCGCCGCCGGGGACGAAGGGCGAGGAACTGAAGAACGACTCGGAACTGGCCGGTGGCTTCAAAGGTCCGATCGGGCTCGGTTTTCGCGTCCCCATGCTCGTGATCTCGCCGTTCTCGCGCGGCGGGCTCGTGTGCAAAAAGACCTTCGACCACACTTCGACGCTGCGCTTCCTCGAGCGCCGGTTCGGCCCCGAAGTGCCGAACCTCAGCCGCTGGCGGCGCGGGCACACCGGCGACATGACCGGCGCTCTCAACTTCGCCGTTCCGCCGGACGCGACCGTGCCGTCGCTGCCGACGCCCTCGCGATCGGACCCGCGAATCCTCGCAAGCAACTGCCCGACGCAGGCAGCCGACACCGGGAGCGAAAACGCCCCCGGCGTCGAAGAATACCCCCTGCCGCCTCCGCCGCAGACGGCGCCGCGCCAGGAAAAAGGCCGCCGAAAAGCGCCCAGCGGCTGCTGAGTCGGGCCTGATTCCGAGCGCCGCGCAACGTGGCTACCGCCGAGGTGGCGGTTGCCCGCTGCTGCGCGTCTGACGACACGGCAGCGCTCAAGTGCGCGGCGAGAGCCTGAGCTTCGAGCGAGGCCGACCGCCTCGGGGCGGAAGCGCGGGGCTCATGCCCGGCAGGCGGCCTGCCCGAGACCTCCTCGGGCAGGCCGCTGTCAGCGTCCGGTTCTAAGCGCCGAGGGACTCAGCGACCGCGGTTGTCCTGCGGATCGGGCGAGTTTTCGACCGCGAAGCCGGCGACCTGGCCGCCGAGCGCCTGACCCGCAGTCTCGTCGTAGAGGAAATGCTGCCCGGCGAAGATGCGGCTCGCGGACGCCTCGTTGGAGGCCGCCGAGAAACCGTCGAACGTGCGGGTGATCCCGACCGTTTCGTTGGTCAGCGAGAACGGGAACACGTCGGTGCCGAAGAAGTCCCGCAGCACAGTCGCCGCCGCCTGGCTGAACTCAGCGTGGGCGCCCGGGTAGCTCGGGTCGTTGGCGGTGTTCGCCAGCGGGAGCCATTTGGGGTCAGCGGTCGTGTTTTCGTTGCCCTGTTCGCTCGCCGTGATCGCGGTGATCGGACGCCAGCGGTGGTACGCGTACTTGGCGTCGTACAGCGCGATCGCGCCATCGGCGAGGGTTGTGTCGAGCTGCGCGAACAGGCGCGCGTTCTGCTCGAGGCTGTTGCCGAAGCCAACGCCGGCCTTATCGGCGACCTGGTTCCACACGACCCACACAGGCGCCGCGCCCCAGAACCTGCCGATCGCCGTCTGTTCGGGCGTCCGCGTCGCGCTGTTCAGTTCACCCAGCGAGTGGACTTCTTTGAAATCCGACGCGTACTGGGCGCTCGTGAGCGCGGGCGGCGCCGGCGGGCGGAACTGGCTGGCGTTCTGCAGCACGAACGGCGTCACGTGCTGCGTCTGCGTGAAGCCGGCCGGCAAGAATTTAGGCGGGGTCAGCTGGTATTCGCCCGGGCCGGTACCCGGTTCGAAGAGCGGCGGTGTGGCGTTCGCGCCATCGTTCGCGCGCGCGGCGAGTACAGCGTTTGCCACTTCTTCGCCGAAGCGCACGCCACGGTCCACGTGCTCGCCGGAGCCGATCTGAGCGAGCGATTCGCCGAAGAACGCGTCGACCGCTTCGTGCTGACTCGGAAGCAGCGCATCGAGCGCGGTGCGCGCGGCAGCTGCCGCGGCGGCCTCGGCCGACGCGCTCCGCGGAGCATGAAGGTCGACGACGAACGGCGCGCCGCCGCCCACGATTCCGTTGACGGCGTCATACACCGCGATCTGCGTGATCGCCAGCGTGCGTGTGGGGTGGATCGAACCCGGCTGGGCGCCCGGGGCGACGAGCACCTTCTGCAACTCCTGGTTCCATTGGATCACCTGGTCGGGCTGGTTCGAGGCGGTGTGCGCCAGCACCGCGCCGTGACGGCGCTTCGACGGGCGAGCACCGGCGGCGGCGGTCATCGCAAGGCTCGCCGTGAGCGCCGCTGCAACCCCGAAAAGGGCAAATCGCTTGATCACGAGATTCTCCGATCTTTCGGTTGTGGTCGACTACTACGAGCTATAAGACTACATAGCATCGTAAATCTTCCCGTGAAGGGCGCGGGGGGCGCAACGCGACGCCGCTTGGCCGGTTGGCCGCGGCCCGGCGGGAGGATCGCCGCCGCCTGCGGCGTAAATCGAACATGTGTCCCCACGGAGCAGCTTCGCCGCCGGCCGGCCAGTCGCAGCGCCTAGCATCGCGCGGAGCTAGAGATGTTTCGACCGTCCTCGATCTGCGTGCTCCTGTGTGCCGGCGCGCTGGTGGTTCCTGCGGGTGCCGCAGCCGAGTACTCGCACGGCACGCCTGAACAGATCTCGTGGGTGCGCAGCGCCGCCTCGCGGTTCGTCTCGGCTGAGCTCACCGGCGACGGCGCGGGCGCGTGCGCAGTGCTCGAGGGTCGCCTGCGCTTCACGAGTCGCGGCCGCGACTGTGCCCAGCGCTGGGATGCGAAACTGCGAGCTCTGCGGCGTGATCCCCTCGCGCGCAAACGCCTACGCGCCCTGCGCGGTGCGATCGCGTCCGCCGCCGTCGTGGTTCGCGGCAACCTTGCGTGGATCTACCTGCGGTCGCCCCTGATGAGCGGCCCCAACCGCTTTCGCTGGACCGAAAACTGCTGGATGCTAGAGGCCTGAGCGCATCGCGCTGGGCGCCATGGCGAACTCGTGGCCGGCTCAGCGCGAGACGCCAAGAGAGGCGACGACCGGAATCGAACCGGTGTAAACGGCTTTGCAGTTTCAGAGGCGGAGCGGCCCTCACGTGTTTACGGGCGTTTCGGCGTCGCTCGGCGTCGCTTCGTTCTCCTCGATCTGCCCATTTCGGGACACAAGTGGGGACACAGATTCGCCCCGAAACGCGCTCTACAGGCGCTCGGCGTCGGCTGCGCCCGGACGATGGCGGACGTACCGCATCGTCGTGCTGACGTGCGCGTGACCCATCATGGCCCGCACGTCGCCGGTCTGGAACTCGCGCGCCGCAGTTGACGCGAGTCGCGCAGGAGGTGCTCGCGACGGCTGACGAGCGCTCCGATGCGGTCGGGGACGACCGGACCCAGCGCGAACCCTCCCGCTCTTAGGCGCGTTGTCCGCAAGTGCGACCGGGGTCCACGAGCGCGGAACGTGAGTGCGCTGCCGGGCGAGCTTGACATCGCGCCAGCGAAGCGCAAGCAGCTCTCGTGACAGTGGTCCGCTCATCGCCGGGTGGGATAGAGGGCCCCGGTTGCCCCATCCTCAGCCGCGCGGGCAAGTGCCGCGAGCTCGTGACGCTAGGAGCGGCCAGAGCCCGACCGCCCGACCGTCTCGCCGGTCGACCACACCGACGGCGCCCGCTCGACAACGCTCGGAGGCCGTGCGTCAGCCGCCATCAGGTGGCACGGACGTGCCCATGCCGACTAGGCATGGCTCCAAGATTGGACCGCACGCCGATGCGGTGATCGCGTAGGATCGCGTGCACTGTGCGGCTCGCGGATCGTGGCCGTGCTGTCAGGACGACATCTAAGACGGGGGTATAGACATGCGAAGCCGATTCATACGGCGACTGCTGTTTGCGGTTACCGTCATCTCAATAGCGGCTGTGGGGCTCGCGTCCGCGGGAGGGGCTGCGGCTGAAGTCCTACCGGGCACGGCGCTTTCTCCCGCGCCGGCACCGGCCGACCCGCTGCACGTGTTCTCCACGGAATCGGGCGAACACCTCGCCCTCTCGGTGGACGCGTTAGCGTCGAACGTAGAAGCCGGCGGGCCGATCAAGGTCGAAAAGAAAGATCCCGGCGAGACGGTGAAGGTCGCGTACCTGTTCGCGGCGAGCACCGGGTTTTCGGGGTATAAACCCGAAAACGGAGACGTGACGCTGAACGGCGAACCCGTCTCGTGGGAACCGGTGAACACGATCGAAAGCGCGATCTTCTCGTGGAACGCGGTCGCGAACGTGACCTCGATCGTCAAGCCCGTCGTCGATCCGGCGTCGCCGGGGCTCGTGTCGTTTACGGTCGCAGAGGGAGCCAAGACCTTCTTGTACGACGGTGAGATCCTCGCCGTGGTGCTCGAAGATCCGGCTGTCAAAGCGTCGCGGAGCATCATTCTGCTGTACGGCACCCAGGCAACCACGGGTGACACCTTCCACGTGAAACTCGCCGAAGGCGCCAAAACGAAAGAACCGGGATTCGCCATGAACCTCAGTCTCGGGATCTCGTTCAGCTACGACACGGGCTCCGAACAATTCAGCGTCATCCACGTCAACGAAAAACTGCTGACGAGCTCGGCCGGCGGGCAGGACGACTGCCGCCAAAAGTACGAAGCGGTGCCGTCGTACGGAAGCTGCTTCAACGGCGAACTGATTACCGCGGGCGGGATCGGCGACACCAACGAAAACCCGCCGAACCCGGCAGCGACGCCGTCGACGTGCTTGAACTCCAAAGGCGAACCCGCGCCACGCTGTGACGATGAGCTCTACAGCCTCGTTCCGTTCATCAACGAAGGCGAAGAAGAACTCAAGTTCGAAACGATCAACCCGTCGAACGACGACAACATCCTCTTCGGTGCGCTCGAAGTGAGCGGGGCTGCGATCGTCGGCGAAGGGATCGTGCTCGGGCCGGCAACGGCAACGAACGAAGTCGGCAAACCGCACACGGTGACGGCAAAGGTGCAGACGGAAACCGGCGAACCCGTCGTCGGCACGAAAGTTCACTTCGAAGTGACCTCCGGGCCGAACAAAGGATTGACCGGCGAATCGACAACGAACAGCGAAGGCAAGGCCACCTTCACGTACACGTCGACGAAAACCGGCACGGACACGATCGTTGCAAGTTTCGTGAACAAAAAAAGCGAAACGCAGACGTCGAACTCCGTGACGAAGGAATGGACCGAACAAGCCACAGGATGCAATGCAGGCGCGAGCGCCAAAGGCGTCGGCCACGCCGGACCGATCGGTCCCGAAGGGCTCAACGAGGACAACAGCCTCATCTGCCCTCCGGGCTCGGGCACGGAGACATTCGAAACCACGTTCCCGAACAAAGATCACTGGCACCTCTCGCACCTGAGCAGCGCGAAATGCGAAACGATTACCGGAGGCCACGTGTTCAGCGGCCAGGGAACGGGCAAGCTGAACACAAAAGCGGGGTACTCGGCAACGTTCTCCTGGGAAGTAGTCGGCAAAAACATCTACTTCTCGCTGACGGTCGAAAAGGAAGCGACAGTCGTCGACAGCGTCAGCCATCTGCTGCTGAACAAAAACTCGAGAGAGACCATCACCTGTTGATCGAGGACGACGCCTGAGAACCAGCCGATGAGGGGCGGAGAGCAGCTGCTCTCCGCCCCGGGCTGGGGCTTGGTCTCCGACCCGCGCGTGCGAGGGTTTCGCTCTAAGAACCGGTTTCAGAAGGACCGGGCGCGGTGACGGCGAACACCGGGGTTGGATTACATAACCCCGACGCTGGAGGTGTGTGATGGCGGATTCGCTGCTCGTGGACGACGGGTTCTGGGCGGTGC
>Ga0185299_10002104_pt1 | contig 32621 bp, 31 predicted proteins | sample PaiPotPPA55metaG_FD_128002 | JGI IMG/M metagenome (GOLD analysis project Ga0185299, IMG submission 128002) | Iron sulfur acid spring bacterial and archeal communities from Banff, Canada, to study Microbial Dark Matter (Phase II) - Paint Pots PPA... ...
TTTCACATTGGGAATTCTCTCAGTGGTTCCAGCCCTTTGTGCGGCCGGGTCTCCAGAGTCCGACGCAGACGGCAACATCACCGGCAACCCTTTTGCTTCGGATGAGGGCAATCGGATCAGCCTGCCCCTTCAGGTCAGTAAAAGTGAGAATCTTAGTTTGGGTGCCGTGACCGAATCGTCCGCTGCAGAACCATCCGCGAGCGACCTGAACCGGCAGCTCACCAACCCGGTGAGCAGCATCTGGTCGATCGCGAATCAGTTTAACAATTTCGAGCTGAACAACGGCCACTGGAACAACAACTGGAACTTCCAACCAGTCCTTCCGATTAGCGTGACCAAAGACTGGAATCTGATCACGCGGCCGGTGATGCCCTTCTACAATATCGTTCCGCACGAGACGGCCCCCGGCCAATTCGAGCGGGCCGCCGGGCTGGGCGATCTGGCTCTGCTGGAGTTGCTGTCGCCTGCGCACTCGGGCAACTGGGTTCTAGGAGCGGGACCTACCGCCATCTTCCCGACTGCGACCTCGGAGTTCACTGGGCAGGGCAAGTGGCAGCTCGGACCAGCGTCGTGGTGGGCTACCTCACGAAGGAGTTCTTTATAGGCGTCTTTCCCCAGCAATGGTGGTCGATCGGCGGCGAGCACGGCAAGCCCGACACGAACCAAATGAACCTGCAACCCATCGCTGCGATCTTCTTTGGCGAGCGCTGGAGCCTCGGCTACTCGGGCAATATCCTGGCCGACTGGACCGCGCCGTCTGAGGACGTCTGGACAGTCCCGATTGGCCTGGCCCTCAGCAAGGTAGTGAAATTTGGGCGGTTGCCAGTCAAGCTTCAGCTCGCGGTGCAGTACATGCCCGTGCACCCCCGGATCTCCGGACAGGAGTGGAACGTGCAGGTCTCGATCACTCCTGTCATACCGAAGCTCATCAAGGGCGTCTTGTTCCAGTGACACGGAACGATGACGCGCGCATGCATGTTGTCCAAGCCCATGGCGGTGTTACTCGATCGAAGTAACGACTAGCTCTACCCAAAGGCATGGAGCCGTATTCGTTAGGTAAAAGTCATCATGGCGAATAAAACAATCTGTGACGTGACGAAATTGTGAAGACCAAGTGAACGAAACTGGGAAGTCGGAACAGCAATGAACGCGCCGCCGCAGCGACTAAGATTTCGCCGCTTCTCTGCGGTGCAACTTCTCATTGCTCTCGGTCTCTTCTTCATCTGGGCGCCTTTTGTCGAGGAAATCAAAGGCGGTGATCTCGTTGTCTCGGCTTTATTTTCGCTGGTCCTGCTTGCTGGCGTCGTTGCGGTCGCAGATCGCAAACGCGTCCTGGTGATCGCGCTTGTGCTTGCCATTCCAGCGATTGCCGGCAGGTGGATAAATCATTTCCGCCCGGACCTGACTCCACCTGCAGTCTTCCTCGTTGCCGCGCTCATCTTGATTGCTTTTGTCGTCGGAAATCTGCTGCGCTTCGTTCTTCGTGCGCCGTCGGTCAACGCTGAAGTGCTCTGTGCGAGCATTTCAGCCTACCTGATGCTCGGCCTGATGTGGATGATGGCCTACTGGCTCGTGGACCAATTGACACCTGGAGGAGCCTTCTCGTACAACACAAACGCAGGGACGCACTCGATGAACGGGTTCACTGGCTTCTACTTCAGCTTCATAACACTGAGCACAGTTGGATACGGCGATATCACGCCCGTTTCCAGAATCGCGCGCTGGCTTGCAGCGATGGAAGCGATGACCGGGCTGCTTTATGTGGCGGTCCTGATTGCACGCCTGGTTTCACTTTATTCCACGCCAAAGTCTCAATGATTCGTGTTCCGACGTCTATTCCTGACCTGTGCGCTGCCCCTTCATGAGTTGATGACAGCATTAACAGAAGCGGGATGCGACGAACTCGATGAAGTGGCCGCCGCCTTCCTAAAGAGTGACGACAAGATCAGTGTAATCCCAAAGAACAAGTGAGTGGGGATTCTCCGAAGGAGGAGGAATTCTTCATTTCGCAATAGATCGAATGGAACTCAGCGCAGTCGACTTCATCAAGACTTTGGGCGTCTCGTTTGCAGCGCTGTTCCCGATTGTAAATCCCCTCGGCGACGCTCCGATTTTTTTCGGCCTCACCCGAAACTACCCGCAGTCCGCTCAAAAAGTATTGGCCCGCAAAATCGCGGCCTACGGGTTTGTAATTCTAGTTGTTTCGGCGCTTTTCGGCAGTGAAATTCTTGCCTTCTTCGGTATCTCTCTTTTTGTGGTGCAGATCGCGGGCGGCTTGGTCGTGGCCGCGACCGGCTGGAATCTTCTCAATCAGCCAGATGATAATTCTTCCTCAAAGCAAGTCCCCGAAACACTCGAGGATGCTCTTCAGCATGCCTTCTTTCCGTTGACTCTCCCGCTCACGGTCGGGCCAGGTGCCATCTCCGTCGCGATCACGCTCGGTGCTCACTTGCGATATCAAGCCGGCCCGGGATTTGAACATGGTTATCCACGCCACTTTATCGCCGCGGCAGCGGGCATGCTTCTCGTCTGCTTGATGGTCGTGGTCTGTTACGGCAACGCGGCTCGATTGGTGGGATTGCTCGGCAAATCTGGCACCAGTATTCTGACGCGTCTTTCCGCATTTATCCTTCTAGCCATCGGCGTTCAAATCTTCTGGAATGGCCTCAGTGTCGGACTACTGCAAATGCTCGCTCATACAACTGCCGCTCACTGAGAATTCTTCCTCCGGAGCGGCCGGCGGTCACGCGTGTCGCGCGGCTTCAGCGCAGTTTGTCCTGGTTCAGTTTTTGAGTGTCCGGGGCCTTGGGAAGACGAACCGGCTGAGAAGGAGCGGGTACACCTTCTGCATTCAAGGGAAAATGTATACGGTAAAGAGCGCCGAACATCGCTACCGAGTTATCGCTCCACAATCCTCCGTGACCCCAAATGATCTCCTTTGGTACACGCACGATCCAGCAGGGAACACGTGCATTGCCGCTGTAGACAAATTGCCAACGGCGCCAGTCTTCGTTTCCTGTGGGAGGACGTGTCTCACCGGGATTGTATTCCGGACCCTGACAGAATTGTTTTTCGTGACCATTGTTCTTTTCGCTGGTGAGAAAGGTTCGGCCGTTCACGTTTTGTCGAATATTGGCTTCGAAAGCCCGGTTCTCATACGTGCTTAGCCCCGACGGTGCAGTGGCTTCTCCCAAGGGGACAACGTTAAAATTTACCAGATACTTATCATTGCCGGGCGTGTGGGTCTGGAGCTCTCCCTCCGATACTTTTTGTCCGTTGCTGCCAGGGACTGGAACCTTGTCTCAGTGATAATGAAGATTTACGGTGTTGGCCAGCGTCTGGCCGATTGGGAAAAATTTCCCGGTTGCCTGATCGTTCTCCGATTGCAGAACGATGAGAAGGGGATGGTTCTCCTTCATCACAGCACCTTCTTCAGCCCCGGGACTCCTGCCTACATAAGCGCCACGGGTAGGGTCATACTTATAAAGATAATCTAATTCGGATAACAACTGCCGGGTGCCGATGGAATCATCCGCAGGGTTGAACGCCACCGCCATGTCCCAGGGACTCGCGTTGCGCGCGCCCGTGCTGCTGGCATCGAGGATGGAATGAGAAATTGTATTACTTAGGACCAATCCGCCAAACGAGTGGCCCATCAGAACGCAATGATGGACCTGCTTTCCTGGCTCTCGCGCAGCCAGTGCCAGTTCGTTAATAGTAGCCAGGCAACTGTTTTGCGCTGCCACCGAACCGCCCGTTAACTTGCAGTTCCAAAAAGTCAGCAAATCCAAGCCTGGCACGCTAAGGTCTTTGCCGCGCCACGCGATATAAGCACCGATTACGTTAATCTTTCCCTGAGTCACCTCGGGAAGACGCGAGACCATATCAATAAAGTGCTCAAATCGGCAGACGTCTCCTGAGACGGCGTTGTTCATCCAGCCGTGAATGTAAACGAATAGGAGGGGGCGTTGTGCCTGGCGAATCACGTTGATGGCCGCAGCTCGCTGGGATGTATCCAAGGCCGAGCCCTGATCGCCGAATTCGATGAAAGCGAATTTGTAGCGCCCGTCGCTCGGGCTTCGTATTGAGTTGAGCGGCTCTGCGGCCGTGTTGGGGTGGAACGGGCCATACGATTCGCAGGATCCCCAGAGAATCCCAACAGCCAGCACACCCAGGACGCGGCAGCAAATAGAATCAGGCCTTCGCACTTGATCGAGGAATAACCAATGTTTCTAGCGAAAACAATAGTATTAGCTCTGAAAAATCCATAGGCCTTTGGTCCAATACGCAGATCGAACCCCGCCCGTTCAGACCGCTTTTAGCGAAATGGACAGCGAGTTTCAAACTACCAATGCCTGCGTTACCGTGAGTCTCCTTCCAGCTGGAGTTATTTATGGAGATTCATCAACTGCGTTATTTCGTCGCGGTGGCGGACGAAGGGAATTTTTCCCGTGCAGCTGCGAAGGTGCGCGTGGCTCAACCTTCGCTCAGCCAGCAGATTCGAAAGCTTGAAGCAGAAATCGGCCAACCGTTGTTTGATCGTTTGCCGAGATCGGTGGTCCTGACGGAGGCGGGCCGATGTTTCCTCGACTACGCACGGCAAATTTTAACGTCGATCGGCGATGCTCGCCGGTGTGTCGAGGAACTTAAAGATGCAGTCACCGGGAAGCTCGCAGTCGGCGCAATTCCTACGATCGCCCCGTATGTCCTCCCCGAGTTGGTCAAGAAATTCCACAAAGACTATCCGGAAGTGACTTTAGAGCTTGTGGAGGACGTGACTGACGGGATCACGCGGCGCGTGGAAGTCGGAGAGCTCGATGTGGCGTTGGCATCCAGTTGTCAGCAAAGTCCAACTCTGCGACGCGAATCGTTAGGCCACGAACCATTGCTGGCGCTGGTGCCAGAGGCAGACCCGCTGGCAAAGCACAGTCTCGTAGAGCTTGACGATCTTAAATCACAGCGGTTTCTGCTCCTCCACGAGATGCACTGCCTGTCTCAGCAAGTGCATCATCTACTCGAGTCACGTCGTCTCCGTCCGGAGATTGGGCTGGCCGGTAGCCAGCTCACGACAATTGCCCACATGGTCGCGGCTGGCATCGGCGTCTCAATCGTGCCGCATATGATGGTGAAACATCAAGAGACCCCTGGATGCGTTAGCCTGCCGTTCGCTCCGCCAGTCCCCGAGCGGGAACTTAATTTTCTTCACAACCCGCTACGGTTTCAGAGCAAAGCGGCGGCAGCCTTCCATCGCGAGGCCGCAGCTTTATTGTCAGTCGATGACTCGTCGACAGCTGACGACGTGAAAAACTAAGCTTATCTCATCGTCTCCAACGCCGTCGCTACCATGGATAACATGGGCCAAACGGCGAGGATCAGGATGATGCCAAAGACGGCGAGCTCAGGCAAATAATGAGGTCGCGTCCTATGGACATATCGTTCCTCGAGGAAGCGTGAGATGCGCTGTCCTATCGGTATTCTAGTTTCCATACCTCAACCGGCCACAGTCCGGGGGCGGATTGAAAGACTTTATTCGTCTAGGTGCGATAGGTTTTGCCTATTCGCAGGATTCCTGGAGCTCAATCATTGTGCCCCGGCAATTTGAGGCGCCGCAGTGGCACGCGAACTTCTTCTTGGCTGATTCGGTGATCGGTTCGTCGAGCTCCATGTGATAATCATAAAGGAGTTCCTCGCCGGGTTGGATGTTGCGCAGCGCATATATGAAGACGCGGTCGTCTTCCTCAACCGTTTCGCAGTTTGGATCGCAGGAATGATTGATCCAGCGCGCGTCGTTGCCGCCAATTTCTGGATTAATTACATCGCCGTTTTCCAGACCGAAGTTGAAAGTGTGTGGATCGTCGTGGTCGTCGGGAGCGGCTTCCCAGGAGACGCGTTCGCCTATGTATTCGATGACGCGCGTGCCTTCGGGAATGAATTGCGCGGCGTAAACGCCCCGGCCGTGCACGCTGGACTTGCGAACCTCGATCTGCACGGCCCGCCGCCGATCTTTGCTTTTCTTTGCCATGCGCAGTCGTGGAATTATTTCCGGTTCTTAACCCTGCTTGCGATGGGTTGACCCTATTCCTCAATGGCGCCGCTCATTTTACGCAGGTGTTCCCGGAACGTGTAACCCGGATCGACGATGCGCTTCTCCAGATACCGTGTGAAGTCCAACTGTTCACGCAGCGAGCGCCCGTTCTTGATCGCCTCTGCCTGACGCCGCTCTCGTTCCCAGATTTCATGTGCGACTGAAAGCAGGTTATCGGCCTGTTGTGCAAGGACAAACAAGCAACCATCGTCATCCGCAAAAGCCACATCACTGCGTTCGACGACAAAGCTCCCGAAGTGCGCCGAGTCCAATGCCGAGGAATCACGAGTGTCGAGCCGCTGGGGGCCCGACGGCCACATTCCGTAGCTGAAAATTGGCAGCCGAATCTGCCGCAGCTCTGGAGTGTCGCGATGCACGCCCCAAACAATGATTCCAGCGAGACGACAGTTTTCAGCTTCAAGAGCGGTTAGGTCGCCGATGCAGCCTTCGTCCAGACGGCCGCCATTATCGATTACCAGAACGTCGCCGGGTTGCGCGCCCTGCATTGCTTCCAGAAAAACATCGACGCTTCCAAAATGTCTAACCGGCAGCGCCGGGCCAGCGAGACGTTGATTCGGCATTATCGGCCGAATGCCAGGCGGACTGATTCGGAAGGGAATCTTCAACCGTAGAGCAGCATCCGCAATCAGCGGAGTAGAAAGCTGCGCAAAAGCGCGAGATAATGATTCCGCTGTCATGCTGCGATCATGCGCGCTTTGGCCGGGTTTGCAAAAGGAACAGATATTTCGGACGCCAGGATTCGAAGACAGCGGTCCGGTTGCGGATTCCTGCCGAATGTTAGAATGGAACGTATGAAGCAGTCCCTCACACTGGTTCTCGCCTTTTGCGTAATCGCAAGCTCGGCATCCGCTAATCTCGGCGCCGACAGTGAGCGCATTGAAGACGCGTATGGCACAATCGTCCAACGACGCCTGCGGGACGACGGAACAGTAAGTGTTGTCTACGCTAAGGATCGCTATCTCTACATGGTTACGTTTGCTAACCAACGGAGCATTTCGGAAAGCTACTCTCGCGCGAACGGCACCGATCTTTCCGAAAAGGAAATTACGAAGTTCCTGAAGGCAAACTCCCGTGCAAAATGGGTGCCGGCCAACACCGGCAAGGAACGACGTTTTAAAACCAGCGACGGAACCGCAGAGGCAACATACGGCATTCTAAATGGTCGACCGGCTTTGACAGTGCGCGACGTTAGGCGCTGATCACGTACTGAACGACAACAGTTTCAGACTGCCGGGCCGCGCTTTCGCAGCAGCAGCGCGGCAACGATTCCAACGAGAAAGAAACCGACAATCTCGATCAGAATATAACTGGCGGTGTAGACGCCGGGGAAGCCGTACCAGTTCCAGTACGAAATGTTCGTTGTTATTGCGGCCAGAATTCCGGCAATCAGAACGAAACCGACTCGGCCACCCAAGCTGCCAATGCGCGTCTGTGCCAATAGCCAAATCACCAGAATTGCCTGGAGCACTTCGGTGCTGAATTCGACAACGAGCGATTTGCCAAATGCAAACGGACGCCCGGGTGGATGATACATGAGAATGCCGGACGGGTTCGCGGCTATTCTTTGCTGCATTTGTTTCATAGCCTCGCTCTTTTCCTCGCGCGTTGGGTTTTTGCCAACGCCGAGACCTGGAAAAATATAAAGTCCCGTCTTGTCACCGATATTGCCCTGCATCGCGCTAAGCACCGCTGATTCATTTGGAATCTCACTAATCCCAGCTTCTCCCAGCGGCAGCGCCATATGCGCGATCGAAGTCCAGATAAACATAGCGATTCCACCAAGTATTCCCGCGAGAAGAACTTTCATGTCGAACAAGAATGAAAGATCCGAGAGAAGCTGGGAAGTAAAATTATTTCGGCTGAAGTCTGCTTGTTAGGCTGATCTTGTTTCCATAGGAGCACGGGCCAATGCCGACAGAGTGGCCAGAACACGCTGTTCCGTATTACAGAAATGTAAGGTTAAACACCTTGACGTTCTTGTACTTAGCTTGGCAATCTGAACGTTCCACGCAGTTCAACTAATCAGCTCCAATCAATATGAAAACTCCACATTCATTCAGCCGAAATCGCTTGTTCTCAGTGCTGCGCTTCGCGAGCCCGGGCGCACTTTTGTTCGCAGCAGCCGGAATGGCCTTCGTCGCAGTGAAACCGGCCGGCTCCTCGCTTGCAGGAAAGTTAGACAACCCAAATAAGACTAACAAATTCAGAATGGATCGCGATGAGTTGTTAGGCAACAAGCGAGTCTTGCCAGGGCCTGAGCGAGACCGCGGCCCACTGCTTGCCGCTGAAGAAGAATATGCGAAGCGCGCATACCCGGCAAAGGAGATCCCATTTTCTGCCACCTTGGACGCGCATGCAGCTTTCAATCAGATCAAGGACCGTACGGCGGGCATCACCTCTGCCGCGACCACCGCCGCTCCGGGCCTTGCAGCGACGACCAACCCGTGGCAACTGATCGGGCCGAGTACAGCGGTTGATCCATCTATCTTGACGTTTACCGGGACTGAATATATCACCTCCGGTCGCGTTACGGCGCTGGCCATCTCCCCAGGCTGTAGCCCAACAAGCTGCCGAGTGTGGGCGGCGGCCGCTGGAGGCGGTATCTGGCGCACCGACAACGCGCTCGCCACCACTCCGAGCTGGACATTTATTTCCAGCAGCTTCAGGACGAATGCCATCGGGACCCTCACCTACGATGCTACGACCAATACACTTTACGCTGGCACGGGCGAACCGAATGCATCAGCTGATTCAGAGGCGGGCTTTGGCATTTACACGTCCACCGACGGTGGCACCACCTGGACGCACCTCGCCGGTCAGACGAGCGTCGCCGCCATGGAAACCTCTTGCGGCAGAGCTCCAGCGTACAGCGGTCCTGCCTTCAACGGCCGCGCCATCTCGTCAATCGTCGTTAAGGGCAACACCATGTATGTCGGGTCCACGCGTGCTGTCCGCGGTGTGAGTTCCGTCTTGAGTGGCGGCGTCGTAAGTCTGCATCCCGGCCTGCCGCCCTTCGGGATATGGAAGTCCGTGGACGGGGGCGCGAACTTCATCTTGCTCCAGGCCCAGGGTATCTGTCTGAATCCGACGCTCGAGGGCAGAGCCGGACTCATCCAGTCGAGCTTTGGTTCCCCGCGCGGGGTCAATCACGTCGAGTTCGACCCGAGCACCGCAAGCACGGTGTACGCAGCGGCGTTTGAAAAGGGCGTCTGGCGCTCCACTAATAGCGGCGGCAGCTTTACGCGCATCAAGCTCGCGCTGGATCCTACAAACAGTGACGATCGTGCCGAGTTCGCCGTTGCTAAGCTCCCCAATGGGAACACGCGGATGTACGTCGGCGATGGGAATACAGGATCGCCGGCCGCGCGCTTCTACCGCAGCGACAGTGTCGCGACGGGCACGCCGGTGTTCACCGATCTCACCACGTCGCAGAACATCGGCTACTGCACCGGTCAATGCTGGTACGATAATGCTGTCATATCGCCGGAAGGGCACCCGGACATGGTCTATCTCCTTGGCTCGTTCTCCTACGACACGTATGGCCGTTCGACGAATGGGCGCGGTGTCCTGTTCTCGGCAAATGCCGGAGCCTTCTTCACCGACGAGACTTGGGATGCGACGACGGCCGCGACGCCGCCAGGCAGCTGCTGTCAGCCCAATCCGATCGCGCCGCATGGCCTCCACCCCGACCAGCACGCGCTGGTCGTGAGCTCTTCGAACCCCCGCCTCTTCTTTGAAGGGTCGGATGGTGGCATCATGCGCTCGAGCGGCAACTCCACCAGTATTTCCTCGCAGTGCTCCTCACGAGGTCTAAGCGCGTCGGATTTCGCGCTGTGCCAGCAGTTGCTCCAACGGGTGCCGAGCGTCCTCTATAACTTGAATGTGGGACTTTCGACCTTGCAGTTTCAAAGCCTGTCGGTCGCTGCCAATAGCGCGGGGCACGTGCAAGGTGGCACGCAGGACAATGGGACGTGGGACAGGACCAGCACGTCTTTCACCTGGCCGCAGGAGATCTACGGCGATGGCGGGCAGTCTGGCTTTGCCGCGAACAACTCGAATCTGCGGGTCAACTCGTTCACCGGGCAATTCAACGACGTGAACTTTAGGAATGGCGATCCAACGAAGTGGGTCATTGCCAGCGCACCGATCGCCAGTAGCCCAGAAGGTTCGTACTTCTATACGCCAGTCATATCCGACCCGAACCCGAACGCGATCACCGCGCACACGATTTTCCAAGGCTCGCAGAGCGTGTGGCGGACACAGGATTGGGGCGGTAATCAGGCGATCCTCGAAGCTAACTGCCCAGAGTTCACGACGTCGGCCACGCAACCGGGCTGCGGTGACTTTGTCGCGATTGGCCCGCCCGGCAATACTGATCTGACATCTACAGCATACGGTGCTACCCGCACTGGGGGTTTCGTTGCCGCGATTGCGCGTACCAAAAGCGATACCGGAACGCTGTGGGTTGCGACCGGCACTGGCCGCGTGTTTGTATCAAAGAATGCAGATGCGCCGGCGTCCGCTGTGACTTATACGCGGCTGGATGACCTGCCCAACGCAACCGCATCTCCAGGCCGCTTTGTTTCCTCCATTTATATCAACCCCAGCAACCCGAACCAGGCGTGGATCTCTTATTCGGGCTACAACTCGCTGGATTCGTCAACGCCGGGGCATGTATTCAGGGTCACCTTCAACAATGGGGCGATCAAGAATGCAACTTGGGCGGACCTTGATGGCGGCACCGGTCCCATGGGCGATCTGCCTGTGACAGGCCTCGTGCGCGACGACGTTACCGACGATCTGTATGCCTCCACGGACTTCGGCGTGCTGAAACTTCCCGGTGGCAATCCAGCCAACGGGTGGGTCGTAGCGGGATCGGGCTTGCCGATGGTCGAAGTGGCCGGCCTGACCATCGTGCCGAGCGCGCGCGTGCTATACGCCGCCACCCACGGACGTAGCGCTTGGAGGCTGACGTTGCCGTAAGGTTTCGTTTGTAGCTTGGGCGGGATGGTGAGAATCCTATCCCGCCCATTTTTTGTACGTTATGGGTCTCAAGCATTTGATTTTGGGTTGTGTCTTTGTGATTGCGGCCCGCTGTTTAGCATCGGATAACGCCCCGTTCGGTTTCCTCGAAGGACGTTTGAGGATTCTCGCGGCTAAAGAGGTTGAGCTTGCCGAGGGAAACACACCTAAGTTCAGCCTTGGAGATTATGCCGAATATCCACTGATCATTCTGAGCCAGGACGGTAAGAAAGAAGTCGCTCGTGTAATGGCGGACGAAAATGGAAAATACCGCGTCGCACTGCGACCTGGCGATTACATCCTCGATGTGCAAGGACGCCGTCCTAAAGGCCACGTTCGAGCGAAGCCGCAGCCGTTCACAGTGATTTCAAATCAGACTGTGCACATGGATATGAACATTGACACAGGCATTCGGTAATTTCCGAGTCGTTCCGACTCGCCCGCAAACGATACGTCGCGGCCAATTGAGCCGCGATTGACGAAGTACCTTTTCGTGCGATTAATTGGCGCGGTAAATTTCTCCCCTCGCAAGTCATTTCTCTCGCGAGGTGAACACTGTTCGCAAGTTTTCAGGTTTAAATAACTCCGCACACCTATGGCGGGACATAGTAAATGGTCGAAGGTCAAACGCTTTAAGGGCGCGATTGACGCGAAACGCGGCAAGATCTTCAGCAAATTATCGAAGGAAATCACCCTCGCGGCAAAAACCGGCAGCGGCGATCCGAGTGCCAATCCCCGTCTCCGAAGTGCGATCCTGGCCGCGCGCGCCCAGAGCATGCCTAATGACAATGTCGAACGCGCGATCAAACGCGGCACTGGCGAGGGCAAAGACGGCGAGCAACTCGATGAAATCACTTACGAAGGTTACGCGCCCGGCGGCGTGGCCATCATGGTCGAGACCGCGACAGACAATAGAAATCGTACGGGAGCGGAAGTTCGGAGAATTTTCACTCAGAATCACGGCAACCTCGCCTCGAGCGGCAGTGTCTCGTACATGTTTCACCGAAAAGGACAGATCACCGCTCCGCGGTCGAGCATTGACGAGGATCGACTGCTCGAGATCGCCCTGGAAGCTGGCGCAGAGGAGTTGACAATCGAGGAAGATCAATATGTTATCACCACTTCCCACGATCAGCTCTACGCCGTAGCTGAAGCACTCAAGAAGGCAGGCGTCAGTACCGATGGGCAAAGGTTTACGTTTATTCCCGATAGTACAGTCGCGGTCAGGGACGAGACCGTGGCGCGTCAGGTGCTTCGCTTGTGCGATGCGCTCGAAGAGGACGACGACGTGCAGAACGTCTATTCAAATCTAGATATTCCCGACGAATTGCTGGCCAGGTTGCCGGCCTGAAAAAACTATTGCTTACAGAGACTTGTCAGGGCGCTGCCCCCCAAACTGCAGCGAACCATCTTTAGCTTATGAACCAAGAAAAAGAAAACCAGCCTGCGCCGCTGGAAACTGGGTCCGCATCGCCGGAGCAACGTCAGCATCGCCCGCGCCGCCGATTCCCGAGAAGGCGTTATCGCGGCGATCGGTTCAGGCCCGATAATTCCGAAGAATCACCGAATTCTTCCGCCACAAACACCAATAACGCCGGCGCGGATGTCGCTGTCGAGACTCTCGATCAGCCCGGCACGGCAGGCCGAGAAGCCGCTGAGGGCGCTAGCGAAACCGGCGAACAGGTTCAGGTCGAACCGGAATTCGGTGAGGGCATCATTGAAATTTCCGGCAAAGGCTTCGGCTTTCTGCGCGATCCGAAACGGAATTTTGTTCAGACACCGCAGGACATCTTTGTCACGCCTGAAATTGTGCGCCGTTTCGCCTTGCGCGACGGCATGTGGATCAACGGCGAAATCCGCCGCGGCAGCCGTGGCCCGCAATTGACAAAGCTGCTTACGATCAATGGCGATGAGCCCGCGAAATATCAAGGGCTTCGCCCGTTTGAAGAACTAACGACGATCAACCCGAACAAACGGATCAAGCTCGAGACAGCCCCGGATCGTTACACCACGCGGATCATGGATTTGATGACGCCACTGGGAATGGGCCAGCGCGGTTTGATTGTCGCGCCGCCGCGCACAGGCAAGACGACGCTATTGCATCACATCGCCGAAGCGGTCGCTAAGAATCACCCCGAGATGGAGCTCATTATTCTTCTGGTCGACGAACGTCCCGAGGAAGTGACTGATTTTCGTCGTTCGCATCCGACAGCACAGCTCATGGCCAGCTCCAATGATGCCGACATAAAGAGTCACACGCGGATTTCTCAACTGGCGATCGAACGCGCCAAACGACTTGTCGAAGCTGGAAAACATGTGTTCATCCTCCTCGATTCCATTACGCGCACGGCTCGCGCCTTTAATAATGCCATGGGCGGTGGCGGCCGCACGATGAGCGGCGGTATCGATGCGCGTGCCATGGAAATTCCGCGAAAGATTTTCGCAGCCGCTCGCAACACCGAGGAGGCGGGTTCGCTGACCATCGTCGCCACGGCGCTGATTGAAACCGGCAGCCGCATGGATGAGCTGATCTTTCAGGAGTTCAAAGGCACCGGAAACATGGAAATGGTGCTCGACCGAAAAATCAGCGATCAACGGATTTATCCGGCGATCGACATTTTTTTGTCCGGAACGCGCCGCGAAGAACTATTGTTGCAACCGTGGGAGCTGGAGAAAATCAATCTCATTCGGCGCGGTCTGGCCGGACACAAGCCAGAGGAAGCAATTCAGCGATTGTTGATGTTTGTGAAGAAATTCCCGACCAACGCGGAGATGCTCAAAGGCATTCCGGGCTGATCGGTTCGCAGACGCCCCAAGTACTGCTCGGTCGAACGTTAATCGTTACCGCGGTTAAGCCGGCGTAATGTGCTGTTGGTACATCACGTGAATCGCCTCACGAGCAGTAAGGTAGTCGCGACGGAAAGCGTCAAATTCATTGTAGCCAAGACGGATGGCAAACTTTCGTTGTTCCTCTGGATCGCTCGGAAGCGTTGAAACGCTTCTGTTGTCATATCGACGCAACACAAGTTCGCAGCGGCGCAGAAACGCGTAAGATTCTTTTAGCTTCGCAACTTTTGACTTGTCCAGATGCCCGCTCCGGTGCAATCCGTCGACGGCACGCTCCCAATTCTGTTCCCAGATGTTTGCGCGCATCTGCAACGCTTGAATTAGAAACTCTGCTTCTATGATGCCGCCAGTTCCGGTTTTCAAATCGAGAAAATCCGATCCGCTTCCGCGCTCTCGTCGAATTCGCTTCACCATGTCATCGATCTTCATGAAAAGGTTGGGATCCTGGCATGCACGACGCCAGGCGGCTCTTGCGACTTCGATGAATTCATTTTTTAGCGGCCCACTGATGGCACGCGCCCGAGTGAGCGCCTGCAGTTCCCATAGCTGCGCGCGACTGGCGTAGTACGATTCATAAGTTTCAAGCGAGCACACAACAGGGCCCTTCTCTCCTTCAGGACGCAGCCTGGCGTCCAGCGCCCAGACATTGCCCTCTGCAGTTGGCTGCGCCATCGCGGTCATAAGATTCTGTGCGGCGCGAACGTCTTCGCCTACGAACAAAACATCCAGGTCCGCGCCGTAGCTGATCTCGCGTCCTCCAAACTTTCCGAGCGCGATGATGGTCAATTGCTCACTTGCGAGGAGTTTTGCGACAAAAACCAGGCACGCTTCCGCGACATCGGAAAGCTCGACAAAGGTTCCTGCTGGTTGGACGAGTCCCAGTACATCGCGAAGAATAATGCGCAAGAATTGCCGCTGACGGTAAGCCCGTATCGGATCGAGATTGGTCGTGTTTGAGCCTAACGAATCGAGCCGACCTAGATTTTCTTCCACCGACCGCGGTTCATCAAAGGTTGGGTCCCTGGTAATGTCTTCCAGCAGTTGCGGTCGGCGAATCAGAAGGTCACCCGCAAACCGACTGGCATCGAGGGTTTTTACGACCAGTTCAAGCAACTTCGGATTCGTAACAAGCAGTTCGAAGAGCAAACTGCGCAGGCCGTAGCTTTCCACGAATCGAAGGAACTGGTTCAGAGCCGCATCGGCGTCGGCAGCGTCGGCGATCCACTCCAGCAAAATCGGCCGCAGCCGTTGGAATATCTGTCGCGTGCGCGCCGCGACATGAAAACTCGTTGCACCTCGTTCGAGCGCTCTGAGGGCTTTCTCTGCTTGTTTTGCATCCCTAAACGATTCAAGAGTGATTTTGGCGGCCTGCGCAGGGCTTTCGGAGAAAATCCGCTGAAATATGGGGCACACCGATCCCATTCGAGTGTGAAGTGCCGCCGTGAAATCGCTGGCCGACGAGAAGCGAAGGCTGTGCGCGAGCCGGCTTAGTGGGTCCGGTTCGTCCGGAACAGTGTGAGTCTGTTGTTCGGCTTCGATCTGCAGGCGGTGCTCAACACGGCGGAGGAATCGATACGCATTATCCAATGCAAGAACTTCATCGCGCGGGAGCAAATCCAGTTCTCGCAGTGCGCGGAGCGCCTTGAGCATACTCGGTTCCTGTAGAAACGGATTACGCGCGCCATGGATAAGCTGCAGCGTTTGCACGATGAACTCGATGTCGCGAATGCCGCCGCGCCCAAGTTTTACGTCGCGGTCCAGCTTTTCCGGCCCAACCAGGTCGCGCTCGATGCGGTGCTTGATGTTTGCAATCTCGTCGAGCAGATCTGGCGTTGCACTCTTTGGATAGATGAACGGTTGATGTAGCCGCAGGAAATCGTAAACCAACTCGCGGCTGCCGGCGATTCCGCGCGCCTTGATGAGCGCAATTCGCTCCCACGTTTCCCCGAACCCAGCGTAATAGTTTTCCATGCTCTCGAGAGACCGAGCCAAAGGGCCTGCCGAGCCTTCGGGGCGCAACCGCAGATCCGCTCGAAACAACGAGCCGGCCGGATGCGACTTCGAAAATGTTTCGAGAATCTTGTTTCCCAGTCGATTGAAAAACTGATGGTAAGAAATGTGCGGCGTGAGTTGGCCTTCGTCGCTGTAGAGAAAAAGAAGGTCAACGTCCGAACTGTGATTGAGTTCTCCTCCGCCGAGTTTCCCGAGCGCAAGAATCGCAAACTCCGCTTTTGGCGAGCCGTAACGTTGCCGCAGTTCGGCGTCCCAAAATTCCAACACGCGACGAAGGCAAATCTCTGCGATCTGTGACAGCTCTCCGGTGGTCTCCTCCAGCGGTGCGACCGCAGCCAGTTCGCGCACAGCCACGCGCGTCATTTCGCGGCCTTTCCAAAACCGTAGTGCTCCGAAATTGTTGTCGAGCCCAGAATCACTCGTCAGAGCGTGCACCTCAGCGAGCATTTCCGCGCGGCCACGCGATGCGAGGCACACCTCGGGCTGAGCGAGCCACAACAGTGTTTCAGGGTTGCGGGTCAACCGCGTGGCGCAGATGCTCGAGACCGCCAGAAGATGCAGCAGGGCAGTTTCACCTAACGGAAATTGTTGGACCACTTCGGCAAGGGACATCGCGTTCGCCGGCCATTGTTCGTTGAGCTGGACCAAAGTGGTCTCAACTTGTGAAGGGTTCAGCGATGTGGCTGCTTTTTCCCGAATCCAGCCCGCGCGGTGATGCATCGTGCAGAACATCACGCGGGTCTGAGCGAAAAACCAGTTGTTGCAATGATCAGACGGGAACTACGGCTATGCCGGAGGCGACAGCACAGGAAGGGCTTTTTCGTGCATCTGAAAGTCAACCGGGCAATTACCGGCTAATTCACCATCCAACTCCACGGGAACGTCCTGCTCGCTGCTTACGCGGAGTTGGCGAGTCTGAAAATATTCAATTTCCGGAACGCGAATGTCGGAACTGAATACAACGTCATGGAGATATTTAATAATCTCGAGAAACCCGAGCCGCTTGAACAGAACCACATCAAGTAGACCGTCATCGACAACAGCCTGCTTGAAAAATGGGAACGGTCCGCCGTAAAGACGCCCGTTTCCGACCAGCACAAACGATCCTTCCCGCACAGGTGCGTCCTCTGACTCGATTAAAAGCTGCGGAGGCTGGCGCCCGGCGATCTGCGCTGCCGAGATAAGATAACTGAGTGGGCCAAGATTGCGCTTGAACGCAAGCGTGGTTTCTTTGACGGCTTGCGCATCGAGCCCAATGCCACCGAGTTGGACGAAGTATTTTCCATTCGCGCTCGGTAGATCAACGAGACGCATGTTTCCGGCCTGGATAATCTCCCAGCAGCGCTCGAGATCGTTCGCGGGCAGACCGAGCTCCATCGCGAAAACGTTGATCGTGCCCATGGGGAGAATTCCGAGAGCAGCATCGCTGCCGGCGATTCCGTTTGCCACTTGATTCACGGTTCCGTCGCCGCCAGCTGCAACCACGCGTCCAAAGCCTTCTTCAACAGCACGTCTCGCAAGCGCCTCCGCGTCGCCAGCATGCGAGGTGATGCGGACTGGCCAACGTCCGACGATTGATTCGACTCGCTCCTGCCAGTCGTGAACAGTCTCGCGATTTCCGGCGGCTGGATTGAGAATTACAACTATATCAGTCACGCGAAAAAGTAGTCAGGGCCTTTGGTCTTTGCTTCAAACTGGGGCTGCGTAACGTCTGAGGGTGCAAAAATTGCGCCGGCTGGCAGTGATCGCTCTGGGGGCATTGGTTGGACTCGCTGCGATGGTTTTGCTCGGCGTGAACCTGTATGTGCAATCACAAGGGGCACAAGCAAAGATTCAGCAGGAACTGAGTCGCAGCCTCGGCGTTCCGCTCAAAATTCGCAGCATGAGTGTCACTCCCTGGGGAGGCCTTGAACTTAGCGGCATCACGATTCCGCAAACCGTGTCGGTGGGGCCGAAGCATTTCCTGGAGGCAAGAACATTCCGGTTACGCGTTCGTTTCCTTTCGCTCTTTTCGCGGCGGCTGGTGATCAAGGAAGTTTCGCTGATTGGTCCCACGGTTGTGTGGCCACAGAACAAAGAAGGACAATGGCGTCTGCCTAATGCGCGAGCAGCGCATGCACAGACCGTTTCGACAAATCAGGCTCCGGCGAACTCGCAGGCGGAAGCAGGAAGAAAGTTTACTGAAACGAACACAGCCTCTGCTGTGACGAATGCAGCGCCCGCGGTGACGAACGCTGCCAGTGTTCCATCTTTACCAAAAGCGACGATTAAGGATGAACCATCCGGACGCGAACCAAAATTGGCCGTTTCTCCGGAGGTTCGACGAGTAACCGTGAAGGACGGCGATTTCACTTTTTTGGACCAGACCGGGAGACTCGTTGCGAGTTTTGCAGGCGTGGATTTCCGTACCAACATCCGTAGCGCGCTGGCGCTCCGGGGAGATGCAAAGGTGGCCCGAGTTTCATTGCGGGACCGCTTTTTTCTGGACCAGCTCCGGTCACCGCTTCGCTACGAGCCCGACGTTCTCGAGCTCTCGAAAATTTCTGCTCGTGTCGCAGAGGGCGAGGTAAACGGTTATTTTGCGATGCAGCCAGAAGCGGAGGATTCCCCATTCACAACGAGCGTAAACTTCCATGACGTGCTCGCCGATCAGCTCGTCGAAAATGCTGGCGGTCCTAAGGGAATGGTGAAGGGCAAGTTGGAAGGAAGTTTCCAAGCCTCGGGAAAAACTAGCGATCCGGAGGCTCTTGTGGGAAAAGGCGAAATTTCCCTGCGGGACGGCCGAGTCCAACAATACAGATTGCTCGTGTTACTCGGCCAGATTTTGCAGATTGAGGAGTTGCAGGAGCTTAATCTGGAGCAGGCGGATGCAAAATACCACTTAAGCCCGGGGCTGGTCACGATTGATGAGCTGGTCTTGCGTTCCCCAAATATTCGCCTCACCTCGTCGGGTACTGTTGCATTTGACGGGGCGTTGCAACTCAATTCACAGCTCGCGATCAACGACAGAGTTCGCGGTCAACTTTTCAAAGCAATTCGCGACAACTTTCACCGCATCGATGACCAGGGCTATTCAGCCATCGAGTTTCGGGTCGGCGGCACTGTTGAGCGGCCCAGTACAAACTTAGTCGAGCAAGTCGTCGGCCGGGACATTAGCAGCATGCTCAACAGCTTCTTTGGCGGAAAAAAGGACCGGCCGAAAAAGAAAAAGAAGACCGCTGAAGGTGCGAATACCGCTGTGCCGTCGCCCTCTTTGCCGCCGGAGGCAGCACTGCCTGAAGCCACTGCGTCGCCAAGTCCGGTCGCGTCGCCATGAGGGTCATCGCCGGCAGCGCCGGCGGAGTCCGCCTGGCAGTTCCGAAGCGCGGTGTCCGCCCGACTATGGACCGCGTTAAAGCGGCTATCTTTTCGAGCTTGGGAGAGGCGATCATCGGCGCGCGAGTGCTCGATCTTTTCGCGGGGAGCGGCGCGCTTGGGATCGAAGCCCTGAGTCGTGGGGCGGCCTCCGCAATATTTGTTGAAGATGACCGCCAATCGGCAGAAGCAATCGAGAAAAATCTCGCCAAAACGAAATTAAAAGGGCGCGTTCGACACCAGAATGCTTTTGATTTTGTGCGTCAAAGGTCGAACGCCGAGAAATTTCAAATCATCCTTGCGGACCCGCCTTATGAAAAAACGCACCGCGGCGAAAGCCATACTGAGGAGCTTTTGAAAAACGAAAGTCTGCCAGAGTTGCTGGAACCGAACGGCATTTTCGTTTTGGAGAAGAAGCCCACCGAAACTCTCCCTCAAACGAAGTTTTGGCGCGTTCTTCGGCAGAAAACTTACGGTGCAACAGAAGTGCTGTTTCTGGAACCGATCCGCAACTAATGATTCGGTTCATCTATAATCTGTTTTGGCCGCTCGGACTCTTGATCTTTTTGCCGGGCTATTTCGCCAAGATGATTCGCCGCGGCGGTTACCGCGAAAAATTTGGTCAACGATTGGGGATTTACGACGGCAAAGTACGGAACAGGCTTTCGAACCAACGCCCAACATGGCTGCACGCAGTGAGCGTAGGAGAAGTAAACATTGCGTTGAAGCTCGCGAATGCGTTACGCGCACTCGAACCGGATGTGCACTGCGTACTGACCACAACCACAACGACCGGGTTCGCGTTGGCGCGCAAAACTGCGCCGCCCTGGATCGAAGTCATGTACACGCCGCTGGATTACTGGCCAATCATGCGCCGCGCGTTTTCCGTTATTCGTCCGGCGCGGATTGTTCTTGTTGAAGCTGAAGTTTGGCCCAACCTCGCCGCTGCAGCGCACGCGCGCCGGATCCCTCTCGCGCTGGTCAACGCGCGATTGTCTCCGCGCTCTGAGCGACGCTATCGGCGCTTTCGGTTTTTTATCGTGCCAACGTTCCGGCTCCTCGATTTGGTGTGTGTACCAGAACCGCGAGACGTCGAACGATGGGCCGCGCTCGGTGTTCCGCGAAACCGAATGCATGTGACCGGCAGCATCAAATTCGATCCTGACGTTCAGGCACAAAGCCACTCCATAGCCGCATCCGTGCCTCCCTCGCCGAAGTCCTACGAAATCGGGTCGAACGCGTTCAGCCCGGATTCACTCGTGCTCTTCGGTGGCAGCACCCACCGCGGTGAAGAAGAAATCCTGGCCAGAGTTTTTCTTCATCTGCGCGAGCAATTTCCGTCGCTGCGGTTGTTCATCGCGCCGCGTCATGTCGAACGGCTGCAAGAAATCCGCGCGCACTTGGGCGCTATGCCATTGCGCGTGACGCTCGCCAGCGAAGCGCTCATCTGCGACGCAGCCGATGCGGATTGCATGCTCCTCGATACGACCGGTGAACTTCAACGCTGGTACGGCATCGCCACTGTGGTGTTCGTCGGGAAAAGCCTCGCCGCGCACGGGGGACAAAATCCTGTGGAACCGATTCTCGCGGGCAAACCTGTTGTGTTCGGCCCGCATATGGAAAACTTCGCAACGCTGGCTAAAACGCTGGTTTCAAACAACGCCGCAATGCAGGTTAACGATGCCGACTCGCTCGAGCGTACCGTTGGCGAGCTTCTCCGCGACAGCGAGTCGCGCCAGCGTCTCGTGGGAAATGCGCATGCAGCGTTGAACGAATACAAGGGCGGAACTGCACGAACAGCCCAGCTGGTTCACGAGCTCAGACCGAGACACTGAAAGCGAGGTGCCATTTGGATTTGGGCGATATGTCCGTGCACTTTAAATTTCGCCTACCAATTTGCCTTGCGCCCAACCATTGCAATTCCGATATTGCCCGGCTTTGTGACCCTATCGTCTAGAGGCCCAGGACACCGCCCTTTCACGGCGGTAACACGGGTTCGAATCCCGTTAGGGTCGCCACTGATCTTCATAGGTAGATTTGTCATCCAGCAGCCGATTTCAGATTGTGCGTGACAAAAACGTGACAAATCGGCAAGATCTGAAGCGTGAAAACGAAACGCATCGAAGTCAAAGAGGGAAACGTCTCCGTTCCGATTTACGAGTTTTCGGACGGGCGTTTTTGCGTCGATACGCTGCTAGGAGAAAAGCGAAAGCGGATTACGCGCACCTCACTCGACGCGGCGAAGATTGAAGCGCGGAAGCTCGTTGCACAAATTGCTTCAGGCCGCGCGCATGAGGAATCGCTGACTCTGGCCGAAGTGGAGGATTACCGCCTCGCCAAAGACAAGGTCGCTCCATTTGGAGTGTCATTGCTTACGGCGGTCGAGGAATGGATTGCGGCGCGCGGCAAAACGCCGCGCATCATCCCCAAGACAGCCGCCGAAATTGTCGAAGAGTTCCTCACGTCGAAGCGCGTCGAAGGCGTGAGCTTTTTCCATTTGGAAGATCGGAAATACCGGATGAACAAATTCGCCGCTGCCTTTCCCGGCCGCATCGATCAAATCAGCACGCACGAAATCGAGGTTTGGCTGAATGGCCTCGGCGTCAGTGGGCGCACGCGCAACAATTACCGCAATGCCGTTCTCCAGCTTTTCCGCTACGCGCGCAGCAAGCGCTACCTGCCGCGGAACGAGCCCACCGCCGTCGAAGACGTGGCTTCCGCGAATTCGGGCGAGGGCGCGATTGAGATATACACGCCGCAAGAGCTGCGGTTGCTCCTCTCACATGCTCCGGCGAAACTAGTGCCGTTTTTTGCGATAGGCGCATTTGCCGGTCTGCGGAGTCAGGAAATCATGCGGCTCGATTGGAGCGAAATTCGCTTCGAGCAACACTTCATCGAAGTTGCTGCGGCCAAGGCGAAGACAGCCTCACGCCGTCTCGCGCCGCTGCTGCCCGTGCTCGCAGCTTGGCTGTTGCCGCTGCGCCAGAAGATAGGTCACGTGGTCGGCTACACGCGCAACGACATGCTTTGCGAAGCGCGGCAGCGGCATTGCAAGAGCGGTATCAAAGTGGGAGGCCAGGTTTTTGAATTCCGGTGGAAACCGAATGCGCTGCGGCACAGCTACGCAAGCTATCGACTGGCCGAAATCAAGGATGCGGCGCGGGTCGCGCTGGAGATGGGCAACTCGCCGGCAATGCTCTTTCGCAATTACCGCGAGCTTGTGACCGAGAAACAAGCGGCAGAATGGTTCGCTGTACTTCCCGAAACCAAAAGATCTGCAAAACCAACTCCGAAAGAGATCGCGCGACAAGCCGCTTAACTGCGCGACTTGATCAAGAACTCCTCCATGAATACGACGAGTTCTTGAAGGCGGTAGCGCACTAAATGTGAACTGACCTTGCGCGGATGAATATAGCCAAGGCGTACCCACTCCTTGAACTGTGATTCGCCGACGGAGAGAAATTTGCATGCGCCCTTGAGATCCAAATAGCCGCTAAAATCATTGATCCGCGAAAACTGTTTCTCGACAGCCTCGCTGACAGCACGAATCAGCAACTCGTCTGGAATTTCAACGCGCAACATGTGCTATTTGTTCGACGCGATTTCCATTTTCAAAAGCCGGGCGGAAACAACAAAGCTCAAACCACAACCAAGTAACCCTCAGGCGATTTCTAGGAGGAAAGGTCCTCATGCTTGAGGTTTAACCTAATGACAGTGTCTGCGTGCTCTCATTCCGGCGCAGCTTTGCGCCCGCTTGAAGCCGTGAACTGCGAGACGCCAGCGGAAGGGCAGCTATTGCTGCCTACGAAATCCTCTGCCCGATGAACCTTATGAAACAGGAATCTCTCCTATTCTGACGATGCGATCGAAAACATCTCCGTCCGGTGTGCAGCGTTTCCGAGCCGGACGCGGCACCGTTGGGAAACCTAACGGCTCGCAATCAACGGTCTGTTTTGCTAGATTATTTTGTTTGAAAGTGGACTCCGAAAGTGTGCAGACTGAAGAAACAGGTTCCCTGCATTTGGCTGCCATAGCGCGCCGCGTTTGCTGGTGGGAACCGGTTGCCGCCACCCTTGAAAATACACCGCTGTTTCTCTGCCGGATCATGGCGCTGGGAACGTGGGAGGACATCTGCATTGCCCTCGACCATTATGGCAGGGATGCTTTTCGCGAGGCATTGCAAAATGCGCCTCCCGGCCTGTTCGACCCCCGTTCGTGGCATTACTGGCACCACCGCTTGAAGCTTCTGCCTGTTCCATCCTTACCAGAGCGCGCAATTCCGGCATGAAGCCGCGGCTGGATGTCACATGTCCGCGAGATCATATCATTCTTCATCGCGCCACCCATAGCGAGCGCGAGAACTCCATCGCGTTAGCGCGACGACCCCAATCTCGCAAAGACATCGAGCTTCTCCGTTCGGGCTTCCACGCCGCGCGCGCGGCTCCTCTCTTCCGAAAGCTCAAAGCCTTTGCTCTCCCTTCCAGCGATGCAGTCATCGCGCGGTTGCCTTCCCTTCGGTCGCGTCTCCGCAAGCTCCGGTGCGCCCTTCATTCCGACAATCGCGCGATCACTGCGGCGTGCTCAGAATCTTCCTGCGCTGGCAACTGCGCGTGACACTGCTCCACGATTTTATGGCTCGGTCCGCGCCGTCAAGGTATTGCTCGCTCCGCTGCGCTCCACCGTTGACTGTGCTCCCTCCGCCGATGGAGAGGTCGCTATCGATTTCACGCAGAGAAATTGTCGCAACTGCCGAGAAAAGTACCGGCGGGAACAACACCTTCCGCCATAGCTCGCGACCGCAAAAACTGTGCAGTGATTCCAATGAGATCCTTCGTCAAAATGACGGTTTGTCGTGTCCAAGTTGGTCCGCCTCTTCGGCGACAATGTCTCGCCAATTTATGGCGCAGCGAGCGTTCCACTTTATCGGGGCAATGTGGCCGAGGCAGTGACCAGATGCGCGCTCAATGCGCATGAATTATGCACATCAGCCGAAGCCTCGGATGTGCATCTTGATAGGATAGACGCCTTACCCCTTAGCCAAACTAAGGAGATTCTGATTCGTCGCTGAACCGCTCTTGTTTCGATCAGCGACGCCGCCAACAACGCGTTGTCGGCGCAACGTTTAAACCAACGCTGTCCGCGCATTCAACGCCGCGTTCACCGAACCGACGTCGCCAGATTGACGATGCTGACAGATGGCATGGTGGAGCGGCGACATAGCCGAGCTTGATTCCGGCGCTTTCGCGAGTCGCTCGCAATGGCAGACGTGACTGCAAACACTGCGACGATTGCACGCTGTGTCACGGAGGTCACCAATACTTGAACACCACTACGACAACGTCAGCGATTCGATCGCGAACGCGTTCTCGACACCAGTCGATCAGGCAAAACGTCGACACCGCTGAGTAAACCGCCAGCAACGCGTCCGCGAACACGCCATCCGCGCATTCAACGCCGCGATCACCGAACCGACATCGCCAGATTGACGGTGCTGACAGACGGCATGGTGAAGCGGCGAGGAAGCCGAGCTTGATTCCAGCGCTTTCGCGAATCGCTCGCAATGGCAGGCGTGACTGCAACCACTGCGATGACTGCACGTTCTCTCACCGAGCTCAGCAATCTTTGAACGCCACCACGACAACCTCAGCGATTCGATCGCGGATGCGGGCGTGTTCTGTATCGCGTTCAACTTCGATTCAGTTCGCTTTATCGACCGACGATTGCGATCGAGATACCGGCTACGAAGCCGCCACCCAAGACGCGCTCGACGCCGAGACCGCCATCGCCGAAGCGGCACTCGAAAACAAACGCGTCACGCGTGACGAGAAAGTCGCCGCGGTCGCCGCGAAGACTGCGCTCGTCACCAACGGCGTGATCGGAAATCCGGCCTACGGCCCGGACTCCGACCTCTACGGCGCGATGGGATATGTCCGCAAATCCCAGCGTCAGAGCGGACTCACCCAAAAGTCGAACGTCCCGCCACCGCCACCCCCAACCCACTAACGCTCTCTTCCCCCAGAGCAGCCATGAAACGCGCGCTGTTGCAAAGCAGCGCGCGTTTTTCTTTTTCGGGGGAGAGCGTCGCTAACAGAACTTCCTTGAGGCGCCGAAAAATGGACAGCACACTGATATCTATAGATAGGTAGGCGACAGGAGAGACCATGATCGCAATTCCGCCGGAAGTAGCCAGAAAGCTCGGGTACTACGTCTACGCGCTAGTCGATCCCCGCACTCGCTTACCCTTTACGTCGGCAAGGGAAAAGGCCGCAGGTTTCTGGACCACTTCTCCGAAATGACCGAGTCGCGTAAGCGCGAGATGATCAACGCGATCCATCGTGAAGGTCTTGAACCGGATATCGATATACTCGCGCACGCGCTTCCCGACGAAGAATCGGCATTCCGAATTGAAGCAGCAGTCATCGATGCCTTCGGCCTCAAGGCGGTGACCAATAGAGTCCGGGGCTGGCGAAGCATCGAAACGGGTCGTATGCCTCTCAAACAGGCGATTGCCTACTACGCGGCCAAGCCGATTCGCGTCACCGATCCAGCGTTGCTAGTTCGAGTCAACCAGCTCTATCGCCACGACATCACGTCCACAGAGCTTTACGAGATTACCCGGGGAGTGTGGCGACTCGGAACCCGACGCGAGGGAGCGCAGTTCGCGCTCGCTGTCTTTGAAGGCGTGGTGCGCGAGGTCTACACGATTCAATCTTGGCATCCAGCTGGTTCAACTCCCTATTCAACCCGTGACCTGGCCGATGTCCGCGCGCCGGGACGATGGGAGTTTATTGGCCAAGTCGCCCCAGGCCCTGTGCGCGACCGATACTTCAACCGATCAGTGGCTCGCTACTTTGTGCGGGGGCAACAGAGCCCAGTTGTGTACACCAAGTGCTAACAGTTGACCTCGTGCCGATCTTGCTTTGAATCCCACGGTTTCGCACACTCCGGACATCAATTCTCCCGAAATGGTTGTGAAGCCTTATATCGCAGGCCACATCGCGCGATGAAAAAGCATCTCTCCGACAGTGACATTATGATTGATGTGCTCCAAGAGGCCGCGCGACGTTCATTCTCCGATGACCCGCCTGTGTTTAGACAATACGGGCCAGAGGAATTGCCGATTGTGATCGATTTGATCGATTCGAATAAGGTGCGCGGGGATACAGGGCATGTCGAAGGAGGACTCGCGGTTAAATTGGACGGTATAACGCTAGAAGGTCGCCAGCTGCGTGACGATCTGATCGCGAGGCGAGATGCCAAAAGCTATGCCTCACGGCTCAAAAATCTCGGCTGGGTAGCCGTCGGTTGGATTGGAGGGTTGCTGACGACAGGTGCGAAGGCGTTGGTCGAGCACTTTCTTAAATGATCGAACTCAAATTGGGACACTGCCCGCTGTTCTCGGCCGGTCATGCAATTTGCCTTTTTTTACCCGTCCGGCTGACACAAAGGGTGACACAACAATCGCGCCTAAATTCAGGCGTCAGGCATCTCTAACTTTCTCTACTTAGGTATGAAGTCAGTTGATCCGATGCGACTCGATCCGAAAACCACCGTATAGTCTGTGCCAAGATGGTCTCGATGTCGCAGCGCGTCGTCTCGTTCTTTGAAGAACCCGACTAATTCAGACGTGCCATTCTTCATGACAGCCCAACCGACTCGCCATCCTGGATTGGATACGTCGAGCGTGGGAATCCATCTCCGTAACCAAGGCATTAGTTCCAAACACGTCGCACTGCCCCTACCACTCAACGACCGACTAACGATACCAATCACTTCGCCGTGCTCATTAATGACCGGCCCACCACTCATTCCACTTGGCCAGTTTGCTTCAACTTCTATCACGGGCGTCGGATTCCCTCGAAGTCCGTTCGGATGAGCCGCGATAATTTGCCCATACGCGGCCGACATCCCGTCAGACAAAAGGTAACGAATTGCCTGCTCGTCCACTGGTTGGCACTCCAAGTTAGGAAAACCCAGTGCTACGACAGTGTCGGCCAGCTTAGGTCGCCAGCCAGAGAATCTTACCCGCAAGGTGCCCATCATATTATCCGGGATGGATGCCGCTAACTGCATCACGGCAACATCTGATGCCGCTTCCAATTCGGTTCGTCCGGTAAGTGATATCAGCGGATCTGCCCGTTCTCGTACTGGACTCCGGACGCTTGCGACGAGCGCAAGAGCTTCAGGAGGAACCTCGATTGGCCCCCCAAGCACCAGACCAATGCCTAAGAGAAGGACGGGGTAAACATCCGTTGCCCCATACGTGAAGCGCTTCTCATCTTTGTGAGGCGGCGTTCGCGTTGAACGCTGGCGTACCGATTCTACCACATGGTCGGCAGTCAGAAACGTCCCCCACCCATCGATATGAAACGCAGTGCCCATTCCTTTCATGACGCCATCGGCGTCGTTCAGTAGGACCGGTACAATTGCTCGGCGTAAGCCGAAAGGGTCTTGAAATGGAAACAAATCCAGATCCTCCGCTGCACTTGGAACTATAGGCAATGCACGACCGACGGGACTTTCTCCTTCACAGATTGTTGCGATGATAGGTTTGTAAGAACGTGGAGAAGTCATTAGGCGTCTATCTCAGTGCGACTGATTTCGCCAACGCTGCCGCGCGGGCCTGATCACGCCGTAGTCACGAGTCAATCCTGCGTAATTCGACGCCTCGACTAATTGGTTCCGTGTCGTAGCTGCAACTTCGAAACACTTTTAAAATCTCAGTCGAATCAACGCCTGGCTCAACTTTTGTGATAACTAATTGCCCGTTTTTTCGCAGCGCTTTAACAGCTTCAAGGTAGCCTTCGCGAGATCCGGTTCTGTTGAATGCCTCGGTATCCACTTTGCCTGCGCCTAGCCCGTCGCACAGAATAACGCACTGGGAGAAAATAGCGCCGCCGTAGATCGGAATCCGAGCGTTTACCCGCAGCTCGTGAAGCGAATGGACATTCGATAAATCCAGCTCAGTCCGAATATAAACGATATGCTCCGACGTTCGGTGGAAGACATAAAAATGTGTGCGGCTTTCGGGGTAGCTGACCTTAAAGATTAACCCATGAAGCATTGATATGAGACAAACTTTCAAGTCTTGCGACCGCGTCTGAAAAGCCGGCTCTATTGTGCTGGAATCATAAATGACGCCACTACTTAGAAGAACATTCTTGAGACCGTCGATAATCTTATCCGCATCGAAAAGTGCAAACTTTGTCTGAGTTAGCTTGCTCATGCCATTCGCGGCCGCGACGTCGCGCACTACCTCTCTAATGCGCCCATGGATTGTTCCACGGTCGCGAATTGTGTGGGCAATCGAGTGACCAATCTCTCGAAGAATCCCTGCGTTCCCCTGAGACCTGATCGCAATATTGTCGCCGTTAACCAAAAACTCACGGAGGTGAATCAAAAGCAACCGCACATCGTCTTCATCGAACACGCCACCGGCAATTTGTGCGAAGTAGTGATTAATCCCGATGATCTGCTGCTGACTAAATCGATAGGGTCCCGGCGGCGGCAAATAGATGCGCATTAAGAGGATTTGTGCTCACTACTCGTCGAAACGGGACCGCGTCACCAGGTCCTCAACGGCATACTTGCGTGCAAAGTCCTTTACCTCCTTGAGGAAGCGATCCGAAGCTCCCGGATTTGTTACGATTCGATCGATAAATCGTTTGGGGTCGATGCGCAGAATAAGCCCGTCATTTCCGTTTTCTTGAGAACAATCGAAATAAGGTGCGTCGCGAAATATCCATTCCCTCCTTGGGAATTGTTGAATAATTATCCGAAATTCATGCTCCCATTCAAAGAGCGACTTAGCTTTATACATAAATGGCGACACGGAATTGCTCTCGACAACCCACGTCTCGTCATAGTCAATGTATTCAACGCTCGCACAGAAGATGGTCTGTGTACGTTTCCAAATCTTATAGTAGGTCGTTTGGATCGCTACACCGTCTCCAGCATTAGTGTAATCCCTCCAACTTCGGGCATTTTCTGTTTCATCTATACGCCAACTGCCAATGTATGTGTGGCGCTTTATATTTCGCAGTTCATCGCAGTAGCGTTTGTAACCCTGCGCCATCCGCGCGTCATCCCGGTGAACCTCTGAACGATAACGAAGATTTGCGAAGGATAGGCTTCCCTCGCGATCGTCATCAAATCGATCGGCTCTGCCTAAGAAAAGTCCGCCTTCTTGCAATATATTTTCAAGCTTCCATCGGTCCATGTACCGCCAGAGCTTGCAAAAATACGCGGGTGCTTTGTGATGTACGCACGGTCTTGTCAAATCCTGCTCTACCACGATTGGCAGGTCGTCTGAATAGATCTCTCGGCTCGTTTGTAAAAGTCGTTTGGTTTCGGCGATCCAGGAAAGATGAGGCGCAAATGCCCGACCGAACTGCATCTGTTCTAGCAATGCAATTTCATCATCATGCGCTACGAGAAAATACTTTCCGGCCGGAAGTCGCGACGGTACCCGACATCTCTCGTACACGGACCGGGCGTCGCTGAGGCTGTGCGTGCGTTCGATCGGGATACCTCCGAGCGACCTTTTCGGATCGATTGTTACGATTTCAGTCAAACAGTTAATCGTTTCGTATTCGGTATCCATCAGGATGCTTTCAGAGCAATTTCCTCATCCAATATCTCGCGAACCGTTAACGGCTTGATCTCGCAGCCCGTCGTCCTGCGGAAGCGATCGATTTCGAATAAAGCGTCGGCGGTGAAGTCGAAGCCTACGAAGTAGCCTACCTTTCGCTCTTCCCGCTGCATCGCAGTCTCGAACGCGTCGATGTCGGGGCGACCGATTTTATCTTTTTGCTTCACCTGGATAGGATACCAGACATCCATAAACTCCATTTCGCCCGTTTCTCTCGCGCGCTGCGCTGGCATCGCCGACACCGGATAGATGCGGCCATCGATACCCATATCTCCGACCTGTCGAGCATTTTTGCTTCCACCTAGCGCAACAACAGCCCAATTCTCAAACTCGAACGGCGGATACTTGCGTAGTTCTTCTTCCGTCTTCGGCAGGTCGCGCACAACGAACCCGCGTCCGATCTCCCAGAGCTTTTCGTCCTCCTTCAAACCGCAATCTTTTTTCAATCGCTTGGCCATCACGCGACACGCAGTGGGAGAAATATCGATGCCAATCCATTGCCGCTTGAGCTTTTGCGCAGCCACCAATGCAGTTCCACAGCCGCAAAACGCATCAAGAACCGTATCGTTCTCGTTACTGCTGGCTTTAATAATCCGTTCCAAAAGCGCGAGCGGCTTTTGGGTGGGGTAACCGAGACGCTCTTCCGCTTGCGAATTGATAGGCGGAATGTCTGTCCATAAATTTTGGATTCTTTCACCTTGGCTTTCGTCCAGGTAGCGTTTCAACCGCAAACGCCCGTCCGCGCTTTTCGGAAAATAGAGACGGCCTTCGCGGTCGTATTGGCTCATAACCTCCTTACTGACCGCCCATCCATTCGGGTGAGGCTGATACGTGATTCCATTGCTTGCGGTAAATGGGTAATGCAGGTTGGGTCTCACCCCTGGGTTTCGTAGATCGCTTGTCGTGAATCTTCGTCCATCGGCATCGACGCCAGTGAATTTTGTTTCGACGTGTTTGTCCTTATAGGGGAGGTAAATCTGATTCCAGGTGTAGCGATCAGACACCGAATAATAAAAAATACTGTCAGTCGTATTGCCGAAGCTTCTGCCAACGTTTCCGTGGCTCGATACCCGTTGCCAAATGATCTCGCTTTGAAACTGATTCTCCCCGAAAATCTGATCAAGCATCACTTTGACGTAGTGGCTCGCGTGCCAATCGCAGTGATAGAAAAAACTGCCGCTTTTCTTTAGGACGCGATGCAATTGCTCGCAGCGCGGCCTCATGTAATCGATGTAGGCTTTCGTTGACTCGTGCCGATCTTCGAAACCTCGCTTCTCTTTCGTCTCGCCCCAAAAAACCTCGTAGTTTCGGTTCGAATTAAAAGGAGGGTCAATATAAATTAGGTCAACGCACGCGTCTGGAAGCTTGCGGAGTTGTTCCAGATTGTCCCCGCAATAGATGACGCGCGTGTCTATGACCGAAGAAGGTTTGCGGCCGGACGGCGCCATCATTATGCCGAGTCTCCGCAACAGTAGAGCAAGCGTCAACTGCCCTGGGGCATAGCCAGTCTTTCAAGCGATCGCACCCCGGAGGCTCGACAAGCCCTGGTTTGTCGCTAAGCGCGAAGACTTTCGATAAACTCGTTCCCTGTTCTTGCGAGAACAGTCGCGCGTCGTTGCAGCCAGTCAGGATACTGAGCGACCTCGACCGTGCGTAGATCATCTTCGATAAACTGCTGCCGCAGCTTCTCAGCTGTTATTTTGTATCGGTCGATGTAATCCATCGGGTTTTGGGCACGGATTCGAATATTTATTTCAGGACCGATCACTGCGATGTTCGCCAGCGCGTTGATTTTTTCTTCTGGCACTTTCTTTTCCAGAAACTTTTGCGGGAAGATGTGATGCCATTGCGGCCTGAAGTCCGCCAGCAAATCGAGGCCCTGAAATCCTATCCGATGCCCTCTGTCATCCCAATCGATGGCCTCATTGCGGTAAACCAGCAGGTATAGTAGGAAGCGACCGAACCGGAAGTCAGTGTAATCGCGCATGAAATCTTCTGGTTCAAGCGGCGTCTCATACGCAAACCGTTTTAAGAGCTTATCTGCGGCCGTCTCAAAATCCCCCGACTCATTTATGTCACGGAGATCCTCATCGAGAGACGTAGTTCCCGACCCGCTATACCGCCTGAACCGCGACGCCTGTAGAAACCAGTGAAGAAAATTCCGAAACGGCGCCGTCGGAAACTTTTCGACAAGGGCAACGATAGTTACTAGCGCAGCCTCGGTCGGCATTGGGTCATTGCTGAGAATTCCATACTCTCGAAAGCGCGAGACGAGGTTCTTCCAAGCTTCCTGCGTGCGATCCCAAAACGGCTGGATATTAGCTGGACCCCAAAAGTCGTCCGGTATTTCCTTGAAACGGACCTTCTTCGCGCCAATGCCGGTCAAAGTTCGAAAAAGAAGGTTGGGATTTATATTGAATCCCGCGTCACCAAGCTGCTTCAAATACGGCAAGAATGTGTCTCGAACCCAGCCAGGCGATCTCGCAGCAACAACGCCGAGGTAGATGTCCGCTTCCGTAACCCGTGTGCCTTTGCTATTTAAGCGAGAGAAAATCTCGACTACATCCTCAAGCTCCTGGTCGATCGTTATTTTTACGACGTCCTGTTCTCGAATGTTGCGAACGCGAT
>Ga0185299_10002105_pt1 | contig 32601 bp, 32 predicted proteins | sample PaiPotPPA55metaG_FD_128002 | JGI IMG/M metagenome (GOLD analysis project Ga0185299, IMG submission 128002) | Iron sulfur acid spring bacterial and archeal communities from Banff, Canada, to study Microbial Dark Matter (Phase II) - Paint Pots PPA... ...
ACGACCAGTTCCGGCTAGATGCGAGCGGTCATCCTAATAGCGAGCTACTTCGAGTCCGTGAAGTCTTCCGCCGCCGCGATTTCGGTCATATGGACATGGAAGCCACGGTCGAAGATCCGGTGGTGCTGACCAGGCCCGTCAATGTCAAGTTCAGTCTTCAACTGATCCCTAACAGCGATATTCTTGAGAACTTCTGCGCCGAGGGCGAGCGGGATCAGCTCTTCACTCGCCGACAGGTCAAGTAGCAGCGCGGCAGAAGAACGAACAGACCGCGCTAAGAGGGTCGGTGTGAGTCGCGAGTAACGCGCGATCCGGACAGAGACCCAGGCGTCCTGGGCCCCGTTCGCCGACGGTACGTCCGCGCTTCCCACCCCCGGTAGCCGGATTGACGGATAGGACCACTGGGGTAAGGCCGCCGCTCTTTCCGTTTCCTGGCCAGTGTAGGTTTATGCCAACAACTGTGACACGAAGGTAGGATTATGCCAGGAATCGTGGCACAAATTGTCGGCAATTCTCGCAGACGCGTTTGGATGGCCGTTTAGAATCAGCCGGACGGTTGTCAGCTATTCTGACATCCTACAGAAATCTACCACCACCCGTCTTCCGCGGCCACACCAGCCGTGTGGCGAGAAGCATTTTGAACCGGGAGCGGATCCGTCGGCGTCTACACCATTAGATAGAAGTAGAAACGCCACATTGCGTCGAGCCGCGATGCTGAATCCTCTCGAAAACAGTGACGAAAGGGCCCCAAAGCCGATCGTACGCTACAGAATAGTTGTTCTGTAGCGTCTGAGAACAAGAAGCCTCGAAAACGGCCGAAACCGGTCACGTACCTGAATACAGGAGACATCAAGGCACTGTTCGGTGCGACCACAAACACACGCGATCGACGCGTTGTCTACCACCGGGGGCTTCGCGCGTCAGAGGTTAAGCTTCTTGGAATTGTCCGACTATCGACAGCGCGACGGCCGACTGTACGTTCGCCGGCTGGGTTCCAAGTCGGGCAAGTACGCGTTATTCGATGAAGAACGCAGAGCGCTGAACGTATGGCTGAAGAAACGAAGGACCTTAGCCGGCCCGCTGTTCCCATCTCGCCGGCACTGCAGAATTTCACGCTGGGCACTGGATGAGCTGATGAAGAAGTACTGCAGGCTCGCTGGCGTTCCCGAAGAGAAGCCCACATGCATGCACTCAAACACAGCTCCGGAACGCACTCCCGCGCTCGTACAGGCGACGTGGCCGCAGTCCCGGATCATTTGGGACATCACATAATTCAAAACACCATGATTTACGTTGACATTACGAATCGAAAGCGTTACGAACTCGCCGAAAGGAACCACGACCGGAAATGACTTTTTCCCAGATCGACACAAAAGACACGCGTACGCGCCAAGAGCGTTTCCTGAGGTGCTACGAGGAGGCGGGGCAGGTTCTGGAAGCCTCGCGGTGGGCGAAGTTGGCGCGCTCGGCGCATTACAGGTGGCTGGAGGAGGACCCGACCTACCGGCCGCGGTTCCAGGCGGCGCGCATCAAGGCCACCCAGCGGTTGGAGGATGAGGCGGTGCGGCGGGCGCGGTACGGCGCGCGGAAGTTGGTGCTGTACAAGGGCGAGCCGGTCCGGATTGAAGGCCAGCTCTTATACGAGCACGAATATTCGGACCGCCTGATGGAGAAGCTGCTCGAGGCCGGGGACCCGGACCGGTTCAACCGCCAGAGCGTGGCGCCGCTCGAGGGGGATCTCGACAACTTGACCGAGGGCCAGGTTCGGGCTCTGCTCGAGTGGCTACGCGTCCAGATCCAGATCGCCAAGAGCCAAAACGGGCAGGAGCCGAAGCAACTGGCGGAGCCAACGGTTGAGGTGACGCCCGTGTGACTGAACCCGCCAAGCAGGCTGTCGCCAAGGCGGAGATTATTCGGCCCTACCGCGGCGACGGTTGGCCGTACAAGGTGGAGAAGAAGAAGAAGAAGCGGTAGGACCGTGGAAGCGACCACGTATTGTCGCCGCTCGACGGGATCTCGACAACTTGACCGAGGGCCAGTTCGAAAGGCAGGACACAAACGAAGGTCCAATGCCGTACCCGAATGCCCTTGTGTTCCAAACAGTCATCCTCCCGCCTGAGGCGCCGATCGAGGGGAGCTCGACAACATTGATCCTCAATCAACTCCGATTACTGCGCGCGAGCGCGGCCCGGACGGTTTCGTCTTGACGGAACCGGATCGCGACGACCCTCACCCGCATCCAGGTGCTCAATCCGCGCGCGTTCGTAGCCCGACTCGGCCATTCTAACGAAAGCGCAACGTTCTGCCATCCCGCGGAAAGCTGCAAAAGCCTGCCGGTCGAAGAAAGACTGACGCAGCCAGGTCGTCGAAGCACTCTGATTTAAACAATTTAAGCAAGATTTAGAGAACAGCTCGGTCTTGAAATCACGTGCGATCGCAAGCCCACAAGAATGGATGGCCTTTGCACCTCGCGGGTGCCTAAAAATTCACCGACCGCCGAATCCCAGCAATTGTTTTCGATCCGTTTGAAACAACCGGTTATGTATGTTCCTTCATTCTTTTGTTGGCACGAACCACGTATAACACGCGTCTCCTTTTGCAGGAGATCTTTTTTTGGCAGCTTGTAAGGCTAGAAAGCCCGATGGTCACGCCTGCCAGGCTAAGGCCCGGACCGGATCTGACTTCTGCTTCTTCCACGACCCCGAGTCATCTGACGCGCGTCGCCAAGCCCAATGCCGCGGTGGACGCAAACACACCCGTTTCCGCGTCATCCCGAGTAATACGCCCAGGTTTGACTTTGGCAACTCCATCCGGATTACAGAAGTGCTCGAGTATGCGGCGAACGGACTGGTCCACGGCGAGCTCGACCACAAGTCCGCCTATGTCCTCGGTTATCTCGCCGACTGCGCCCTCCGCGCTCACAAGGTCGTTACTTTAGAGCAACGCATCGTCGAAGTTGAGAGACTCATTCACGCTGAAAAAGAGATCCCGATCCCGATCGGCAGCCCCGAATACCTCGACATCGAATTCGACCTACCGTCCGAGAGCGACGCCAGACAATCCGAATAGGTTGAAACCCCAATGAATAGATTTACGGAACTCAAATCCAAACTCAAGACTACGCCCCGCCGCGCCGCAATTGAATACATCAAATCCATTCATCAGCAGAAAGAAGCCGAGGGTATGAAGGTGCTCATGCAGCGGGGCGAGGAGATGCGAGCTACTATCGAGGCGTGGGACGCTTTTTCTCGCATTCTCAACGCTCACGCCTTCCAACAGACCTGTTTCTTCGTAGAGCTCTATTGCTTTGCGGTTAATGAGTTAAGCGCCGCCCTCATATCCCTGATGGAGTTGAACACACTCGTATCCAGCTACTGCAACTTCCGCCCCTCGCCATGCTCTTCGTTGTTTGATTGTATGGCGCCAGAATACAACTCGCTTCAAATCCGCTTTGAGACGGTTGGCCTGATCCAGGAAACACACTTCCGAACTTGGATCTTACCGCCACATTACGGCCTGCTCACTGACTCGCAGCTAGAAAGGTGTCAGTTGCTACGCGCATGGGTGGCCGACGACCCCGCCCGGGCGAGCAGCGGCTTGTACCAACCGGAGGAAGGTCTTGAGGCTGAGCAGGCTCAGATGAAGGCTTACATTCAGGCTAAGATCGAGGCTAACATTTCTGTTATCGGCAGGCACGCGAGTCTTGAGAATGCCAGGATGTCGGGTATTTACCTCACCCATGCTGAACAGCAGGTGTTCCTGAGCTTCTCAAAGCACAAGCAATTCGCTGAGCTGTTGGCAATCCGGCGTGGCCACACAATACTCCCCCAGGAGTCTCATTACTTGCATAATGGGGACATAAGAGATCCTTGTCTCAACGACCAATGACGACAAGCATTTGGAATGCGCCCCATTACTCAAGTAATGCCGGGGCCTCAAGACTGCACGAACAGGAACACAAGACGTAGAGGGCTGTGTTAAATGACGAACAATCCAACTAAGCCCCCCACGACCAAAAAAACGATCATGGTTACAGTTGGTGAGCTCGCGCGAACAAACTTAGCTGGAACTGCCAACCCCCACTTGGGAAAAGGGCATCGGCAAAGTTAATGATCCGGTTCGTGAGTGTTTCGATCGCCTATACGCCATCCCAGTTTTCGAGACCAAGATGCCTGAAAACTACGTTTTCAGATGATCGCCGACATGCGCAGCGCATCATCCCGAAAGCAGTGCCCTTCCTTCAGCAATAACATCTTCTCGCCGCGCAAATCCGCCAACTTCACCTCATCCTGGGCCGCCAGCCGGTGCCTCGATCCTGCAGCTCCACATCCGGAAACCGATGAGCGAAATCACTCAGCCGCGGCGCCAGGAAATACGGGGTGAGTGTGGGAATGCACCCTACGGAAAGGTTGCCCCCAACGCCCCGGCGCAGAGACTCCAACGTGCTTCGCGCCTCGTTCACCTGCCGCAGAATCGCCAGAGCCTGTGGCAATAGCGTCCTGCCGTACTCAGTTAACTGGATGCTCCGGCCCAGGCGGTCGAACAGTTTCGCCCCCAATGTCTGCTCGAGCTTCACAATCTGTTGGGATAGCGAAGGCTGCGCCACACCCTCCTCGATCGCCGCCCGTGTGAAGCTGCCCGTCCGCGCCACCGCGCAAAAATATCGGAGCTGATGTAACTCCATAGGATTTTCCTATCGCTATGATTGCAGATTAACCTATTCCAGCACGCTCAATCGTATCTATATGCCATCAGACCAACCCAAACAACCATCCTGCCCGCACATGACGACCTCGTCTGGGCGCCCTGTCGGAGACAACCAAAACTCCATCACCGCCGGCCCCCGCGGCCCGGTTCTCATGGAGGACTACCTTTTTTTTGAGAAGATGGCCCAGTTCAACCGCGAACGCATCCCGGAACGTGTGGTTCACGCGAAAGGCGCCGGTGCGCACGGCGTCTTCCACGGTCACCGGCGACATCACAAAATACACCACTGCCAAACTCTTCAACATGATTGGCAAGAAGACCAACGTATTGACCCGATTCTCCACCGTAGCCGACGAGAAAGGTTCGGCCGACACCGCCCGCGACCCCCGGGGTTTTTCCGTCAAGTTCTACACAGAAGAGGGCAACTGGGACATGACCGGCAACAACACCCCCGTCTTTTTCGTGCGCGACCCGCTGAAGTTCAGTGACTTCATCCACTCCCAGAAGTGGATCCCGGCTACCAACCTTCGCTCACCCGCCGTCATGTGGGATTTTTGGTCACTATCCCCCGAATCGCTCCACCAGGTCACCACGCTCTTCTCCGACCGTGGCACGCCCGATGGCTACCGCCACATGCACGGCTTCTCCAGCCACACTTTCAGCCTAATTAATGCCGGGGGCCAACGCTTCTACTGCAAGTGGCATTTCCTCACAATGCAGGGCATCAAGAACCTGACCGCCGCAAAGGCCGATGAACTGGCGGGCACCGATCCCGATTACGCCACCCGCGACCTGCACGATGCCATCCAGCGTGGCGACTTCCCCAAATGGCGCGTATCCGTTCAGGTGATGCCGGAAGCCGAGGCCGAGACCTATCACATCCATCCATTCGACCTGACGAAGGTTTGGCCGCACAAAGATTACCCGCTCATTGAAGTCGGAGTCATGGAATTGAACCGCAACCCCAAGAACTATTTCAACGAGGTGGAGCAAGCGGCATTCCCCCCCGTCAATATCGTGCCGGGCATGGGTTACTCGCCGGACAAGATGCTGCAAGCGCGCCTCATCAGCTATCCCGATGCTCATCGCTACCGTCTCGGCGTTAATTTCGAGACGCTGCCGGTCAATCGGCCTCAATGCCCCGTACATACCTACAATCGCGACGGCTTCATGCGTGCCGACGACAACGGTGGCGACAGTCCGAACTACGAGCCAAATAGCTTCGGCGGCCCCGCTCAAGACCCACGTTACCGCGAGCTACCCTACAAGGTTTCCGGAGACGTCAACCGCTATAGCCACAGAGAAGGAAATGACGATTACGGACAAGCCGGCAACCTATTCCGCCTCATGTCTCCAGCCGAAAAGCAATCGCTCATCAGCAACATTGCCGGTCACATGAAGGGCATCCCACAGCACATCGCCAAGCTCCAGATTGAACATTTCACTAAAGCGGATCCGGCCTATGGCCGGGGCGTAGCGGAAGCCCTCGGAATGTCAGTAGCGGAAGAACTCGCATCCGTTAAGTAACTGGGATCAACCCAAGAAGGCAGATCCTTCTCTGCGGCCACGTCCATCGTGCCCCCCTACTTGGGTGTATTATACGTACACTTTAAGATTGTGCTACATCAAATTTTTGGAGCGTACGAACAATGATGAATCGGCGCGATCTCTTAAAGCTCTCCGTGGGGGCTGTCGGACTTGCCCAACGTGAATTGGCGGCGCAGGCGAAAATTGCGAGGGCAGTACGGGGTTTGCCGTCGCCCAAGATCAAAGATGTGAGCGTGATCGCTACCGCGCCCGCGGGGCTCCGGTTGGTGGTGGTGAAGATCACGACCGATCAGGACGGTCTGTATGGCTACGGCTGCGGAACGTTCACGCAGCGCGCCGACCTGGTGGTTCCGGCGGTCGAGAAATATTTGAAACCGTTTCTGATCGGCAAGCCGGCGGATCGTATTGAAGACATCTGGAACGCCAACTACAACAGCTCGTATTGGCGTAACGGGCCGGTGTTGAACAACGCGATCAGCGGCGTGGATCAGGCGCTGTGGGATATCAAGGGGCGCCAGGCGAACATGCCGGTGTATCAACTGCTGGGCGGAAAGGTGCGCGAGGCGGCGGATTGTTATGGCCACGCCGACGGCGCGGAGTACAGCCAGACGATTGAAGCCGCCAAGATGTGGATCGAGCAGGGATTTCGTTTCGTGCGGGTGCAAGTGGGCGTACCGGGGATGGCGGGTTACGGATCGCGCCGCGGCGATGCGGCGGTGAAGGCGCTGCATAGTGGCCCCGTCTTCGAGCCGGCGGTCTATATCCGGCGGGCGCTGAAGTTGTTTGAGGAATCGCGGAAGGCGCTGGGCGACGATATCGAATTGCTGCACGACGTGCATGAGCGCGTCGCGCCGATTCAGGCCGTGCATTTTGCCAAGGACGCTGAGAAATTCAATCTATTTTTCATGGAAGACGCGCTATCGCCCGAGGACATTGCGTATTTCCGCTTGATCCGCCAGCAGTGCGCGACGCAGCTCGCGATGGGCGAATTGTTCAATAGCCCGCATGAGTGGCGTCCGCTCATCACGGAGCGGCTGATCGACTTCATCCGTATTCACGTTTCGCAGTGCGGAGGATTGTCGCCGGCGCGAAAGATCATTGCCTTCGCCGAGCAGTTCGGTGTGCGCAGCGCCTGGCATGGACCGGGAGATGTGTCGCCGATCGGGCATGCGGCGCAGATCACTCTCGACGTCACGGCTCCGAATTTCGGTGTCCAGGAATATTCCCCGTTCAACGAACGCACCCAGGAAGTCTTCCAGGGCTGTCCGGTGATGAAGGAAGGCTACTGGTATGTGAACGATGCCCCGGGCTGGGGTATCGAAGTGGACGAGAAGGCCGCGGCGAAATATCCGTTCGGTTTCGGCGAAACGGGCGAACGAAAGACGCTGAATGGAGGGTGGGGAGAGATCCGCCGGAAAGACGGGACGATCATCAAACAGTAGTATTCAGGGACTCCAGAAGAAGGCTACTGACCGTGCAGCTCTGCCAGTTTTTTTCCTTGTACTCCTCTGCGTCCACTCCTTCGGCCAACAACTGACAGATCAACGAAAGGATTACAATCACACCTGCACCGTGCTTAGAATGATGCCCGACATGCCTAAAGAAGACCCGCTGCAAGGCCGATCATTCCTGCAGCGCAATGAAGTCTGAACAAGGAGTGGAGTAGTTATGTCGACTGCCATGTCATTAGGTGCGGAAATGCCGACCGTCAAAGCCGTGCTCGGAAAGAACGTCGTGATCCAAGGGGAAATCCGAAGCCGGGAGGACCTGACCATCGAGGGAGAAGTAGATGGAACAATCGAAATGTTAGAGCATCGTCTCACGATCGCCACCGACGGCAAAGTCCGGGCTAATGTGAAGGTCCGGGAGATGGAGGTGCGTGGCTCGATTGAAGGCAAGGTAGAAGCCGTGGACAAGGTCTTTATCCGTAAGAGCGCACAGCTTGTTGGCGAGATTCATTCTGCCGGCATCATCATCGAAGACGGCGGGTACATCAAGGGAAGCATCGAGTTGTCGCGCAAGCCGGCGGACGGCCAGACGGTCAGCTCTTGAATACTTCTTTCGGAGCGATGGCGGGAGAATAGGCAGACGCTTTACCAGCCGCCACGCCAGCACATTCGACGGCGAGTTTTCCAGCCTGGCGGACCTCGCGCTAATCTCGTTGCAAGGAGAGAGAGTGCACATGAAACAATCAGTCACTGTCATCTTTTTTCTCTTGGCCGCGCTCGGCGCGTGCAGCAAGAAGGCGTCGACAGACGGCCAGAGCGCGACGCTCGCCTTGAAGGACGGCACCACCGTTATAGGAACCGTCACTAAGAGCGACACTTCGTCCATCACGATTCAGACACCCAACGGCGTTGTGAGCACGTACCCCGTCAGCCAGGTCTCCTCAATCAACTACGGTCCGGGTCCTGGTTCGACATTGAATCCGCCCGCAGGCGAACCCGCTCCTCAGCAGCCGGCAGTAGTACCTCCTCCGGCTCCGTCTGACTCAAGCGCCGCGGCCATGGCCGCAACTCCAACATCAGGGCAGCCAGGGAGTGCCGCGCCGCCTGCCCGCGATTATCAACCTGCTGAAACCTTCCACACGATACCGTCCAGTACAACGCTCGCGGTCCGAACTGATCAGTCCATCGATTCGAAAACGGCCGCGCCCGGCCAGACTTATCCGGGGGTGGTGGCGCGCGACGTATTCGACAGCAGTGGCCAGGTCGCCATTCCGCGCGGCTCCAGCGCAACGCTTGTGATTCGCGAGTCACGCGGGCAAGGGAAAGTGGAAGGACGGTCCGAACTGGTGCTTGACGTCGTGGCGGTACGCGTTGACGGGCGCCAGTATCGGCTCGAAACCAGCGACTTCGTCGAGAGGGGACGCGAGGGGCTCGGAGCCAACAAACGCACGGCCGAATTTACCGGTGGTGGAGGTCTGTTTGGCACTATCGTCGGCGCCGTCGCCGGGGGTGGCAAGGGCGCGGCCATCGGCGCTTTGTCCGGCGCCGCGGCAGGAGCGGCCACGCAGGGGCTGACGCGTGGCAAAGGCGTCAGAATCCCGGCTGAGACTGTACTGAATTTCCGGCTGGAGGCTCCGATCCGTATCCGCGAAATGCACTAACCGGGCCAAGTGCAAGGGCTGCGTATTCTTAAGGCTAAAATTGCCGGGGATTTCCGCCGCCAGAATTGTCTTGAATCCGCGACGATCATGGCCCAACATCTGATCGATAAAGACTCGGCGTCGGAGAATCGGAGCGAAAGCGGCGCGGTGCGCTAGAATGGATGGGTTCGGGCCGTGGCGCAGCCTGGCTAGCGCGCTTGCTTGGGGTGCAAGAGGTCCCGGGTTCAAATCCCGGCGGCCCGACCAAGAACCTCTCTTTGGAGACCAACCGCCGTGTGACGCTGCTCTTCTTTGCGGACGGATCACCGTCGCGTCGTGGCCGGCTCGCGCGTAGCTCCAGAGCGCGTGCCACAGGCAACCGCCGCGTGCACCATCAAACTGCTATAAGCTGATTGCTTATGCTGATCCTCGCCGCCATCCTGGCTATCTTCGTCTACGGCATGATCGCCGCCATGCTGGGGACCATCCTGCCCGACCTTGCGGCGCGCTTCAAGCTCACGCCCAAGCAGAACGGTACCATCGCCTTTTATCAGGCACTTGGGCTCATCATCGCTTCGGTTTCCGTCGGACCCCTCATCGACAACGAAGGCAAGAAGGTCGGGATGGTTCTGGGCCTGGCCCTGATTACAGTGGCGCTGGTCCTGCTTCCCCGCTCCAGCGGTTTTGCGAGCATCGCCGCCTATCTCTTCCTTTTGGGAATCGGCGGTGGAATTATCGTCACCGCGGCCAACGCTCTGGCGAGTGATGTAACCCCTGACCGCCGCGGCACAACCCTGAACCTGCTCAACCTGTTCTTCGGGCTGGGTGGTCTGGCAACGCCGTTCATTTCCGCTAATCTGCTTTCGAGAAACGCAGTGCGGTTATGTTATCTCGTAGCTGGATTTGCCGGCGCGACACTCATGGTCAACATCGCGACTCCGATGCCGCCGCCATCAGGCGCACAAAGTTTCGTTTTCTCCGAGATTGGCGATGTGGTGGGCCGCCCCACGTTATGGCTCTGCGCTTTATTTCTGTTTCTCTACGTCGCCTCTGAAGTAGGCGTCTGGAACTGGCTGGTGCAACATCTGATGGCTCAAGGCATCCAGGAATCCAGCGCCCTCAATGTCCTTTCTCTCGGATTCGCTTTGGGACTGCTGATCGGAAGAGTGGGAGCATCACAGGTATTGCTCTCTGTCTCGGCGCTCACCGTGACGCTGGCCGCCTCCATCTTGATGGCCATTACCACCTACCTAATGCTGCGGACCAAAGACCCGAAAGTGGCGTGGATACTCGTGTTTCTTGCGGGCGTATCGATGGCGCCGGTCTTTCCAACCACGCTCGCGATTGTGGGCGACGCCTTTCCTCGCATGACCGGCACGGCGCTGGGAATCGTCATCACGTCCGGTTGGATCGGACTAGCGGTCAGCTCCCACATTATCGGATCAATCGCCGGCGGCGATCCCAAGCGATTAAAAAAGGCGCTGCTGGTGCTGCCAGGCATGGCCGTGTTGATGATCGCCGTCAACTTGCTTCTACATCTGACGGTTTAGTGATTATGCGTTAGCCGATCGTAAACGAATCCACCCGCGCCGCCGGCCAGCGCTCCGATTCCTGCGCCTTTACCGCCGCCAGCCAAAGCTCCGACCGCTGCACCTACGCCCGCGCTGCCCGCCACTATTGCGACCGACTTCCCGGTGGATCGTCCGTGATGAATTTCTCTATACTCGCGCCCATGGGGCTCGCTGTATCCAGGCGTATATTCGGGCTGCGGCGGCTCCTCCGCGGGCCGCACCACCACCGGTCGATGAATGTACGGTTCGTACTGCGTGTCGGGATAATAAACCCCGCCCTGATAAGCCGACGCATTGTCGTAAGGTGCGGGGCTTTGCGAGCTGACATACGGCGGATTCCCAGTCGGGTACGCCGGAGCGCTGTTCGGGTATGGCGGAGCACTGTTGGGGTATGCAGGGTTTGCGGCGTTAGAGTCGGCGGAGCGCGAGTTAGCGGGCTGAACAGAACCAGGCTGATTAGAACCGGGTTGAATAGAGGCAGGCTGCCCATAAGCCGGCTGGTTCACATCCTGTGCCGTGCGCCCGTGCGTCCAGCCGATCGCGGCCACGACGGCCAAGATCACGCAAGCTCCCGCTAGCAAACCGGTTTTCAAGTTCATAACTTTGTCCTCCCTCTGGGGCGCGCGTTGTGAATCTGCCATTTTGATGCCAAATGGCAGGAAATGTGCTTTGTGGGAGTTAGGTAGATTTTGTTGGAGGAAAGCCTATGACTCCGGATGTCGAGACTGTAAGAACTACACACCCCCATGTTCCAATGCGCAAAAACCACCTTTTATTAATGGCTGGGGCGACCGCGTTATTAATTGTGATTGTGATCGCCGTCTGGCTGATGGCACGGCCCACGACGCTATATCCCGTCAGGATGAACGGCAAGTATGCGTACATTAACAAGTCCGGCAAGCTGATCATCCAGCCGCAGTTCGATCGCGCTGAGCCATTCACCGAGGGTTACGCCGCAGTCCAAACCGCGGGCCGCTGGGGTTTCATCGATAAGAACGGCAAGCTGACTATTACGCCTCAGTATGATCTGGCGGACCCGTATTCTGACGGCTTGGCTTTGGTTGGCGTCGGCCCGCGTCTTGGCTATATCGACAAATCCGGAAAGTTCGTGATCAACCCGCAGTTTGCTGGCGCCGGCCAGTTCGGCAATGGGCGCGCGCCCGTGATGGAGAATGGCCGCTGGGGTTATATCGATAAGAACGGCAAGATTGCGATCAATCCGCAGTTCGACGAAGGCGGGAATTTCTCAGACGGCTTGGCAGTGGTGCGCATCGTCGATAAGTTCGGATATATCGACAAATCGGGCAAGGTGGTGATCAGCCCGCAGTTTGCTTCCGCGGGCGATTTCCACGACGGGCTGGCGATGGTGAAGCTGGGCAGCAAGTTTGGCTACATCGACGAATCGGGTAAAGTAAGAATCAATCCGCAGTTCGACTCGGCTGGCGATTTCTCCGATGGCTTGGCGCTCGTGGCTATTGGCCACCGCTACGGCTACATTAATCGGTCGGGCAATTTTGCGATTAATCCGCAATTCGACGAAGGCGGGAATTTCGAGGCCGGCATCGCGCCGGTGTGGATCGGCAATCACGAAGGGTATATAGACAAGCACGGCAAGTATATTTGGAATCCGATGAGTTAGCCGGCGGGCCAAGACGATTAGATCGCGCGACGGTAAGAGCGGTCGCCAGGGTTCTCGTTAGCCACCCCATTCGCCGGCCTTGGCCAGTTTCCGGACCTTGCGGCGGATCAGGTCGCGCTTGAGTGCGCTTACGTGGGTGATGTAGAGGCGGCCATTCAGATGATCGATCTCGTGATTGAAGGCGCGCGCCAGCAGATCCTCGCCGGTCAATTCAAACGTTTCGCCTTTTAAGTTCTGGGCCCGTACCGTGACTCTTTTCGGACGCCTCACCTGTTCGCGAAAACCCGGAAGACTGAGGCAGCCTTCTTCGCCGGCTTGCGTTCCCTCTTTGTGGATGATTTCGGGATTGATGAGAACAATCTTCTGCTGCGGATCTTCGGCCACGGACAGGTCGATGACGGCGATGCGCTTGGGGATGCCGATCTGTGGCGCCGCCAGGCCCACGCCCTTGGCCGCGTAACAGGATTCGAACATGTCGTCGATGAGCTGGTGCAGTTCCGGCGTATCGAATTCCTTGATGGCCTCGGCTTTTTTTTCGAGTACGGGCTCTCCGTACAACACGATCGAATACGTCATCAGAAGTTTTTCACCTGCTCCAAGTAGCCTTCGAAGTTGCGCCGGGTCTCCTGGAGCGAATCTCCCCCGAATTTTTCCAAAAAAGCCTGCGCCAGGACGATAGCGACCATGGCCTCGCCTATCACACCGGCCGCCGGGACAACACAGACGTCACTTCGCTCATAGGCGGCCAGCGCAGGCTCGCGCGTGGCGAGATCCACAGACTCGAGCGGGCGCCGCAAAGTCGAAATCGGCTTGAGAAATCCCCGGACCAGCACATCCTGGCCGTTGGTCATGCCGCCTTCCAGGCCCCCGGCGCGATTGGCGCCGCGAGTGAAACGCCGCTCTTCCCGATTGTAGTGAATTGTGTCCTGCACGCGCGACCCGAAGGAAGCCGCGCCTTCAGCCGCGAACCCGACTTCCACGCCTTTCACCGCCTGCATCGAGACGATCGCCTGAGCCAAGCGCCCATCCAGGCGTGAATCCCAGGTGATGTGAGAGCCGAGGCCGGGCGGCACATTGTGCGCGATCACTTCGAAGACCCCGCCGACCGTGTCGCCCGTACGGTACGCCTGATCGACCACGTCTTTCATTTGCTTTTCGATTTCCGGGTCAACGCAGGCGAGCAGCACTTCGGTCTTCTCGCTCAGCGCAACCAGTTCATCCCAGCCTGCTTCACGCGTCAAGCGCACCTCACCGACGCCGATGATATGGCTCAGAATTCGAGTGCTGAATTGTTCGAGAAATGTCTTGGCCAGCGCTCCGACGGCTACGCGAGCCGCGGTTTCGCGAGCGCTGGCGCGCTCCAGGATGTAGCGCGCGTCGTGAAAATTATATTTGATGCTGCCGGCCAGATCGGCATGGCCGGGCCGGGGACGGGTGAGCGGCTTGCGTTTATCTTCGGCGCCGTCGATGTCTTCGACCGGCAGCGCGTCGGTCCAGTTTTTCCAATCTTTATTGCGGATGATGATGGCGATCGGTGAACCAATCGTTTTCGAGTGCCGGACACCCGCAACAATTTCGGCCTGATCCGTTTCGATCTTCATGCGGCCGCCGCGACCGTAGCCTTGCTGGCGGCGCCATAGTTCGCGGTTAATGGCCTCAAGTGAGATTGGAATGCCGGCGGGGAGTCCGGTAAGAGTGGCGACCAGACATTCGCCGTGGGATTCGCCGGCTGTTTCGAAGCGAAGCATGAGGTGGGGGAAACTTCATCGTAGCCGAAAGCGTTCACAGGAGTGTGAACGCAGCACGCAGAAGTGCGTGCGCCACGCCACTAAGCCAGCTTCGGGACTACGAACGGCGTTCGATAGTCGCGCTTGAACATCTTGTTCGCTTCCGCATCGCCCGTGCAGGAATAGCTGGCGGCATCGAAGTGCAGCGTGCGCCCCAGCCGGTACGAGACGTTCGCCAGGTGAACGAGCGTGGTGGAAATGGCGCCTTCCTCGATTTCGCAGTTGAGGTTTTCGCGCTTGCGGCTCCGAACGGCATTGATGAAGTTCGCGAAGTGGTCGCCGCCTTCTATCATCGCGGGTCCGGGCTCCTGCTCCTTGCCCATCCAAGTCTTGTAACGGTCATAGCCGTCGATGGCCAAAAATCCCTTAGAGCCATAGAAGAGATTGCCGATGCAGTTGCTCGGAGTGCTCTTGTCGAACTCGTGGATGCCCGCTTCCAGATTGGTCATCCAGTGGCGGACTTCGAAGACCATCATCTTTTTCTTCCCGCCGTCATTGAATTCGAAGGTGGAGGTGAGAGTGTTGGGCGTCTCTTGGTCGTCATCGAACATGAAGTGACCGCCAATGGCCGAGACCTTGGTGGGATACTTCACGCCGAGTCCCCAGCGCGCAATGTCCATTTCGTGGATACCCTGATTGCCGATGTCTCCGTTGCCGTAATCCCAGAACCAATGCCAGTTGTAGTGGAAGCGGTTCTTAGTGAAAGCGCGTTTGGGGGCCGGGCCTAGCCATAGATCGTAATCGACGCCCGAGGGTGCGGCTTGCTCAGGCGCTCGCCCGATGGTGTCGCGCCACTTATAGCACAGCCCGCGAGCCATATAGACATCGCCCAAAAAGCCGTCGCGCATTTTCTGCACGCCGTCTTGCAGCGCTGTCGAGGAGCGGGCTTGGCTGCCTTGCTGAACGATGCGGTCGTAGTGGCGCGCCGCTCCGACCACCTGCCTGGCCTCGAACATGTCGTGCGAGCAGGGCTTTTCGACGTACACGTCCTTGCCGGCCTGGCAGGCCCACACGGTTTGAAGCGTGTGCTGATGGTTGGGCGTCGCGATGGAGATGGCGTCGATGGACTTGTCCTCCAGAAGTTTCCGGGGGTCGGTAAAGGCGGCGGGAGCTTTTTGCCGCTTGGACCCGACGAACTTGGACGCCTCGTTCAGCACCGCTTGATCGACATCGCACACCGCTACCAAATCGACGTTGGGCAGCGTGGTGAAGGCGCGCAAATGCGTCTTGCCGCGGCCACGGAGGCCGACACAGGCGATGCGAACGGTATCGTTGGGACTCGGGCGCCGCTAGGGCGGACCCCACGGCGGCTGCCGAACTCATCAGGAAATGCATCTGTTCATAGTGGTGTTAGCGCTAACGCTACGCGCCATCATACGCCAGCCGGACACGTTTCGGGCGCACGCGCAGGTACGCGCGGGCGGCGTACTGAAAACTTTCCTGCCGCCGGTGCTAATATCGAAAAGACAGCGCACCCAAATGATAAACGTTCGCAGCCTGCTCGCCGCGGCAGTGGGTTTTTCCTTAGCCTTCTGCGGCTGTGGCAACAAGGAAGACTTCGATGGAGGCAAGGCCAAGGATATCCTCGAATCGTCGCCGATCAACCTGGAAGGGGAGCAGGTGACGCTCACCTCGATGCAGTTCGATTGCGGTGTGCAGGAGGATTTGTGGGAGCATCCCACGCAATTTTCGCCGGAGCGAAGCACCGCCCGGCTGGACCCGAAGGGCCGGGACCTGAAGTTCAACGATGACGTTGTGATAGAGCCCACTCGCCAGCCATATGTCCAAGTCCGAGGCGCCTTCTCGCTGCAGGTTGATGACGTGTCCAACATCCGGGATGGACCGGAGAACGGCACCAAGTTGGCCGACATCAAAGGCGGCGTGAAGATTCAACACACCTGTTTTTCGAATCCCTTGCCCATCATGGGAGTGAAGAAAGGGAATTTCCAAGCGGACATTCCCGCTACCTTTCAGTTTCGCTTGCGCGACGACGGGTGGCACACCGAAAAGATGGTTCACTAAAGACCCGGCTTCAGGCGCGCGGTAACATCAGCAGGAATGATTGCGCTGCCGATTGTGTTGGGGCCCACCGCGTCGGGCAAAAGCGATCTGGCCATTCACATTGCGTTGGCGATGGGTGGCGAGATCGTGAATTGTGACTCGATGCAGATTTACAAGGGCTTCGACATCGGGACCGCGAAAGTTCTGGAAGCTGCGCGGCAGGGCGTGCCTCATCATCTGATCGATGTGGCGGATTCCGATCAGGTCTTCACAGCCGGAGAATATGCGCGCGTAGCAAGGGACGTGTTGCGTAAAATCGCGAAGCGCGGGCGCTGGCGGTGGTAGTCGGCGGAACTGGTTTTTATTTGCGGGCGCTGCTGGAGGGACTGTTCCCGGGTCCGGTCCGCGACCCGGCAATTCGAGCGAGGCTCGAGCGCCACGAGGAGAAGCGGCGGGGCAGCCTGCACCGGATCTTGTCGCGTCTCGACCCAGTAGCAGCGTCCCGCATACATTCCAACGACAAAAACAAAATCATTCGCGCGCTCGAAGTTCGGTTGGTGGAGGGAAAGACGATGTCGGAGCTATTCGATCGCGGCCGCGAGAGGCTAGAGGATTTCCGCCCGATCAAGATCGGCCTGAATCCGCCGCGGCCGTTGCTCTACCAGCGCATAGACGCTCGCGCTAGTCGCATTTTCGAGCAAGGCCTGGTTGACGAAGTGCGAGGGTTACTCGCTGCCGGGGTTCGGCGCGATTCAAAGCCATTCGAATCGCTGGGCTATAAGCAGGCGCTGGACGTGATAGAAGGGCGGTTGACGCGGGAGCAGGCGCTGGCCGCGACACAACTCGAAACACGCCGCTACGCTAAACGCCAGCTAACTTGGTTTAGAAAAGAACATGGCGTCCACTGGCTGTCCGGATTCGGACAGGAGCCGGCAGTGGGACAAAAGGCGCTCGCGCTTTTAGCTGACAAATTCTGACCTGATAAATTCTTTTTTCGAACCTTTAGGAACTCATTTCCATCCAATACGTATTAGTAAGTGAAGTTAGTAAGTCTACCCTCAGGAGATACTAAAGTGGTTAAACGATTAACAATCGGGTTCGGGTTTTTGGCGCTTGCCGTGGCGAGCGCAGCGTCCAATTACAATGTGACCTTTTACCAGCCCGTGGTAGTCAACGGAACAACTTTGAAACCTGGCGAATACACCGTAGAAGTGAACGACAACAAGGCGATTCTCAAAAAAGGAAAATCTGTCGCAGAAACGCCGGTCAAAGTCGAGAACAACGACGCGAAGTATTCCAGGACAACCGTTCACCTGGCTGGAACGCAGGTGGAAGAGATCCACGTGGGCGGCACGCGCACCAGGCTGGTCTTTGAACAGAACGGAACGGCTACGAAGTAGTTTTTATCCATACGAGCGCGCCGGTAATCCATGGCGCCCAATTCCACAACAGACCGGCAATAAAGGCGGCAGCGAGTCTGCCGCCGGATTTTTTTAGACTCAGGACCAGAACACAGACAGGAATGTCTTTAGTCTTCTGTGGCACACTGAATGTGTGCGGTCTTACGTTGGGTGGCTGATTTGCGCGTTCAGTTTGCTGCCTTCAGCAAGAGCCGACAACTATCTGGTTTTGCCGTTTTTCAACCTGTCGAAGAATTCCAATCTGAATTGGATCGGCGAAAGTTTCGCCGAATCGGTGAGGGAAGCGCTATCGTCGGAGGGATTGGCGGCGCTGGACCGCGATGATCGGGTGAGTGCTTATCGCCGTTTTTCGCTACGCCCCTACGTGCTGCTTACAAAGGCCTCGGTGTTGAAGATCGGTGAGGAACTGGATGCCGAGCAGGTGCTTTTCGGGGAATTTGACTTGACCACTGTTCCCGCCTCGGCCGTGAAGAGCCGGGGCTCGTTGCAAATCACGGCGAGATTGCTGGACCTCAAGCATTACAAAAACGGTCCCGAGTTTCGCGAGGTGGGCGCTCTGGAAGATCTGGCGGCGCTGCAAGAACATCTGGCGTGGCAGGTGCTGCAGTTCGTGAAATCGAACGCGGCGCCCACGCAGGCTGAGTTTCGAAACCGGCATTCGGCGGTACGCGTGGATGCCATCGAAAGCTACATTCGCGGCTTGCTGGCCGCTAGCGCCGACGAAAAACATCGCCTGTACACCCAGGCCGTACGGCTGGATTCTCATTATTCCCAGCCATGCTTTCAACTGGGACGGTTGTTTTGGAAAAAGAAGGAATATAAGTCGGCCGCCGAGTGGTTCCAGAAAGTGGCTGCGGGCGACGCCCATTACAACGAGTCGAATTTCTTTTTGGGGCTCTCGCGCTATTACACTGGTGATTACGCACAGGCGCAAGCGGCCTTCCAGTTAGTGGCCAAGGTGGCGCCGCTGAATGTGGTGTATAACAACCTGGGCGCCGCCGAATCGCGCCGCAATGTGCCCGAAGCACTGGTCAACTTCCAAAGGGCGCTGGAAGGGGACGAGAGCGATTTGTCCTATCAGTTCAACGTCGGCTACGCTCTTTGGCGACGCGGCAACTTCCAGGCGGCCGCACAGAGTTTCCGTACGGTGCTGGACCGTGATCCCACCGATGCTCAGGCTAGCCTGCTGCTGGAGCGCTGCGATAAGGAAAGCGGGCCGCGCCCGGGAGATCCAAGAACAGAGGGCTTGGAACGTTTGAAAATCAATTATGAAGAGAGTGCCTACCGCCAATTGAAGGCCGTACTGCAACCCGAAAGGCCGTGATACGGCGCGCAATGCCGATGCCCTGCCAAAGCACAGCCAGGAAGACTGTATAATCCAAAAAGCCCATGCTGGAAGCGTTCGGAATTTCCGATCCTGGCTGCGTTCGCAACAATAACGAAGATTGCTATCTCCTGTCGCCGCAGACCGGACTGTATGTCGTCGCCGACGGAATGGGCGGCGCACAGGCCGGTGAACACGCCTCCAAGCTAGCTGTCGACACTCTGGCCGACGTAATAGGCAAAGCGGAACAGAGCGGTCCGGATATGCTGGCGCGGGCGTTCCAGGAGGCCAACAATCGCGTGATGAGCGCCGCATCCAGCGATGCCAGCCTGGAAGGGATGGGGACGACCCTGGTGGCAGCCCTGGAGTCCGGGCCTGAGGTTTTGATTGCCAGCGTCGGCGACAGCCGCGCCTACGTCTACCAAGGCAGTGAGCTCATCGTTATCACGGAAGACCAGACCTGGGTGCATGAGGTGGGCCGCCGGCTGGGCATCGACGAGGTGAGTCTGCGGACGCATCCGATGCGCCACGTCCTTACGATGGCCATCGGGGTCAGCCCCGAATTGCGGGTGCATTCTTACGCGCTGAAGCCTCAGCCGGGCGATCAGATTCTACTTTCGAGCGATGGACTCCACGGCGTCGTGGATGCGAGCGTGATCGCCGGAGCGCTGGCGGGCAATGGCAATTTGGAAGCCAAGTGCCGCCGATTGATTGAGGCTGCCAAGCAGGCCGGAGGGCCGGACAATATTACCGTCGTGTTGTTACGAGCCTCGTAACCGCCCAGGTAGCTTCTGCCTAAATCCCTTCTACTTGATGTTGTACTTGAAGGCGAACTGCAGCCGAATCTCGCTGCCTTTGAACTCTGCCGGAAGCGGCGGGAACGGCACTGAAGCGCTAATGCCGGCGACCGCTGCGCGATCCAGCGCCTCGCTGCCGGATGGCGTCTCAATCACGAGTTTCGGCACTTGACCGGTACGATCCACAATGAACTGGACTGTGACCATACCTCGGTTGCCAAGCCGGGCACTGGATGGGATCACGGTGAGCCAGTTTCTACGAACCAAAGCCAGGATGCGGGCGAGATACGGCCGGAAATCGACGTTCATGGGATCGCTAAGCAGGTTCACGGCCGGCGGGGCCAATTGCATATTGCCAAGATTGGGCGGCTGTTCCATATCGCTGCGCGCCAGACCGCGAATCGCATCGTCTACAGTTGTCTTGGGCGGCGGGAGCTTCGCCAGGTTCGGACTGCTGACGGGCGTATGCTGGCCCGGCGTTTCCAAAGCGAGCTTGGGCTTCTCCTCGGGTTGGATCTGAGGCGGAGGCGGTGGGGCCGGACTCATGACCTGAGGACCAACCAGCGGGGGCGGGTTCGCGGTAGTAGCCGTGTCGACCTTGGGCGGCTCGGCGAAGCGGGGTGCCGACGGCTCGCGGGGAACAGGCCGGCTCGCCGGAGGCTGGAAAGCACGCAACGCCGGCCGTGGGGGAGCGGCCTTCTGCGAATGCGAGAGCAGGCTCTCCACGCTGACTTCTTTGCTAACCTTGCCCTGGTTTGGCTCTTTCTGAGTCAGGCGGGTGGGCGGCGCGATCAGTGGAGTTACTTGCTGAAAGTTGGAAACGATCTGGGCGCCCGTGCGGAGGTCCGGCGTATCCAACTGAGCCAGCAGGATGGCTCCAGTTAGCAGGCCGATGTGAACAATGACGGAACCGATGGCCGAGCGCAGCCAGTCCCGCGAACCGGTGGACTCGTGCCAGTCCATCAGAAGATTCGGACCTGAATCCAGGGCGGAACTCATGCTGAAGCAATGTAAAGACGCCGAAAAAGGGCTCGAAGTTGCTAAGAACGCGACTTAATCTGCTGTTCGACTATCTTGCCGTGTTCCTTGATTTTAGCAAGAATTACGAGCCCAATATCGAGCGCCCGGAGACCCTCTTCCCCCGAAACCGCCGGCCGGGTGCGATTCCTGACGGCCTCGAGGAACGATTCGATTTCCAGGCGCAAAGGCTCGTCTTTGGGCACCGTGAGGGGCTGAAATCCGATCTGCTGGCTCCCCGAGACGGTGAACGCAACGGCCTCCTGCTTTTGATAATCGAGCGAGATGTATTGATGCGGCTGAAAAAGCCGCAGCTTGCGGACGCGCTCGGTGGAGACGCGGCTGGCAGTGAGATTGGCGATGCATCCGCCCGGAAAGGCGAGGCGTACGTTGGCGATGTCAACCTTGTCCGAGAGGATCGATATTCCAGCAGCGCGAATCTCTTCAGGCATCGCTCCAACCAGATCGAGCACGATGTCCAGATCGTGGATCATGAGATCGAGCACCACGTCGACATCCAGGCTGCGGGGACTGAACAGGCTGAGCCGGTGGATTTCGAAAAAGAGGGGAAGGCGCACGATTGTCTTCAGCGCCGTGATGGCGGGGTTGAGACGCTCGAGATGGCCGACCTGAAGAATGCGGCCGGTGCGAGCGGCGGTATCGACCAGTCGCCGGGCGGAAGCGATATCGGCCGCGATCGGCTTTTCGACCAGCACATCGATGCCGGATTCCAAAAGGGCGCATCCGACATCGGCATGGGCTGCGGTAGGGACGGCGATAACGGCCGCGTCGATTTTGCCCGCGAGATCGGCGAAAGATGCGTAAACGGGGCAGCCGTACTGGGTGGCGGCAGCGGAGGCTCGCTGGGCATCGCTATCGACGACGCCCGCCAACTCCGCGCCGGGCGACTGGCTCAGAATGCGCAGATGATGCCGCCCGAATGATCCAGCGCCCACAACCGCAGCTCGGATTTTGCTCAAGACTCGACCTCCGGTTCGTAGCCGATTATGGCGATCGCGGCAGCGTTGGCCCGCTCCAGCATTTCATCGCGATCGAGGAGTAACGTGCGGCCCGCATCCACGGCGAGCGCAGTAGCGCCGGTCTCCTGCATCACTTGGATGGTGCCGGAACCGGCCACCGGAACATCGAACAGCAGATGTCCACGCCGGCGTGAGATCTTCACCAGGCGCAGGGGTTTTCCATTCACCAGCGTGGCCGCGCGGCGCAGCATCGCATCGGTGCCTTCCATGGCTTCGACTGCCACGCAGGCGCGATCGCAAATGGCGACGCTCTGGCCGACATCTTGCGCGGCCAGCAAATTGGCGATCCGCCGGCCGTAGGCCATATCCTTCTCTTCGTCCTTATCCGGTTTCCGCTTCGTCAGCACGCCGCTTCCGGCCAGCAACGGCTTCAGCAAGAGCGTGGAATCGGCCAGCCGGATGCCTTCGTCCTCGAGAACCTTAGCGACGGCGCCGATTAGTCCGTCGGTGTTTTTTTCCTTCAATGACCCGAGCAATTTGAATAATCGCATGTCGGGCCGGATGGACGAAAAGATGCTGGCGTGTTTCACCTGCCCTGCCATGATGACTTCGGTGATGCCTTCTTGTTTTAGGATTTCGATCAGCCGGCTAAGCTGGCCGAGCGAGATCCAGTGGCAGCGGGCCGCGAGTCTTTCAATTTCGGGTGAGGCCTCTTCCTTTATGCCGATCGCTACCACCTCGTCGCCGAGTTTTCGCGCCGTTTCGAGCGCCAATAGCGGGAAACGCCCATTCCCGGCGATCATGCCGTATTTGCTCATTTCACGAATCCGCGCTCGGAGGAAGCGATGAAGGCCAGCAGTTCTTCGATCTCCGGGCCGATTTCCACTTCGTTGCTGATTCGCTCCACCGCCTGCGTGGTATTCAGGCCTGCCTTTGATAGCAACCGGAAGGCCTTGTGAAGTTGCTCGATCGCTTCCGGGCTGAAGCCGCGCCGTTCCAGGCCCGTCTTGTTAGGCCCGAAGACCTTGACCTCACGCGGGCTGACCGTCATCGAAAACGGCAGGACATCCTGGGTGATGACGCTGTAACCGCCGATCATGGCGTGCCGGCCGACGCGGCAATACTGATGTACGCCGCTGAATGCGCCGATGACGGCCCAGTCTCCGACAGCGACGTGGCCTCCACACGTGGCGCCATTGGAAAGAACCGCGTGATGGCCTATGCGGACATCGTGAGCTATGTGGGAATACGCCATCACCAGATTGTCGTCACCAATCTCGGTGATCAATCCTCCGCCCTCGGTGCCGCGATGAATGGTTACGAATTCACGGATCTTATTCCGGTTCCCGATGCGCGTCTCGGAAGCTTCGCCCTGGTACTTCAAATCCTGAGAGGCGACGCCGACAGTGGAGTAAGGATAGAAAAGATTGTCGTCGCCGATTTTGGTCACGCCTTCCATGTACACGTGCGCCATGAGCCGTGTGCGTGCTCCGATATCGACGCCGGCTCCAATGATGCAGTATGGTCCGACGTCTGCGCTGTCAGAGATGCGGGCCCGAGCGTCGACGATTGCGGTCGGATGAATCGCCATGGCCGGCCTTATGGGACCGGACCCATCTCTTCGCCGGCGGACGCTGCCATGAGCGGCTGCCGGTCTACCAGCTTGCACATCAACTCAGCCTCGGCAACGACGACGCCATCCACCGTCGCCTGGCCGTACATTTTCGCAATGCTGGCTTTGCGCTTGGTGACCTTCATCTCGATGCGAAGCTGATGGCCGGGAAGCACGGGTCGGCGGAACTTGGCCTCGTTGATGGAAGCAAGGAGCACCAGTTTGTTCTTGCGGTCGGGAATCGATTTGAGAACCAGCACGCCGGCCACCTGCGCCATCGCTTCGACGATGAGCACGCCCGGCATAACCGGAAAATCCGGAAAATGGCCGATGAAAAACGGCTCATTTACGGTGACGTTCTTGATGCCGACGATCCGTTCATCTTCGAGCTCGAGGATGGCATCCACCAGCAGCATGGGATAGCGATGCGGCAGAATGTCACGAATCGCCTGAATGTCGAGGAGGGGCATGCGAACTGGCTATTATAACAGGCGATGCATCCATTCCTTGCGTTTGCGCGCGCGAAACAATCGGATATCATTGCGTTGATTCGTGAATTGGTAGAGTGCGAATCTCCTAGCGACGATCCGCCGTCGGTGAATCGTTTCGTCGAATTGTTGGCGGCGAAACTCGACGGCCTGGGGCGCGTGCGAAAGTTCCCCGGGGGCCGCTTCGGGCGCAATCTTCGCTGCGAGTTCCGGTTGCCGGGCAAGAGCAAGCGGCGCGATGGAGCCATTCTGGCCCTGGCCCATTCCGACACAGTCTGGCCGCTCGGTACTCTGGCGCAAATGCCCTTTCGAAATAAACAAGGCCGGTTGTGGGGACCTGGCGTGCTGGACATGAAATCGGGGATCGCGTTTTTTCTATATGCTGTGCAGATGTTGCGCGAGCTGGACATTGCAGCCGGCCGGAAGGTAGTTCTGCAGGTGAATTCGGACGAAGAGATCGGGAGCGAGTCCTCTCGATTATTGACCGAGGAGGCAGCGCGATCGAGCGCGGCGGTGTTGGTATTGGAGCCGGGAACCGGCCTGGCCGGCAAGATCAAGACTGCCAGAAAGGGCGTCGGCGACTACACCGTGATCGTGAAGGGGCGCGCTTCTCACGCTGGCGTGGATTTTCAGAACGGCGCTAGCGCAGTTGTCGAGCTGGCGCGGCAGATCGAGCGCATCGCCGCTTTTACGCGGCTGGATCGTGGGGTTACGGTCAATCCGGGGGTAATTTCGGGCGGCACGCGGACCAATGTCGTCGCCGCCGAAGCGCGGGCTGAGGTGGACATTCGAGTCGCTCGGCTCAAAGACGCGCCTGTACTGGATAAGAAATTCCACGGTCTGCGACCGTTCGACAAACGCTGTGCGATTCAGGTGGAAGGCGGCTTGAATCGCCCGCCGATGGAGCGGAGTCCGGGTATTCGAAAGCTGTTTGAATCGGCGCGTGGATGGGCCAAGGAGCTCGGCGTTGAGTTGGAAGAGTCGTCCACGGGCGGAGGCTCGGATGGCAACTTCACCGCGGCTCTGGGAATTCCCACGCTCGACGGCTTGGGCGGCGTCGGCGAAGGCGCGCATGCCGTGAATGAGAGCATTCTAATCGATAGGATTGCGGACCGGACAGCGCTGCTTGCGATGCTGCTCGCGCGGTTATGAGCAGGCTTGAAGAATCACTCGGGCAAGCTGGTCCTCTTCGGATGGAAACACCGTCCTCAGATCGAGCACCAGCCTGTTGTCCTCAATTCGCGCGATCACGGGCGGGTCGCTCAAACGGCATCGCCGCTCGGCTTCCACGACGTCGGCGCATTGGACGGCAATTAGCCAGCTCGCCAGCGGCTGCTCGGGCGTCGCGCCCCCGCCGATTAGCGAACTACCTTCCACAATTTCGCTACGAATGCCGGAGAGCCGCCGAGTGAAAGCTTCGGCGCGGATTCGCAATTCCTGGCTCGATTGCGAAATCATCCGCAGCGCCGGGATTTCATCCCAGCGTTCCAGCAGTAGATTCCGAAGCGTTGTTTCGAGCGCCTGATAGATCAACTTGTCGAGCCGAAGGGCACGGAACATCGGATTGCGCCGCAAGCGCGTGATCAGCCGGCGATCGCCCGCGAGGATCCCTGCTTGAGGGCCGCCCAGCAGCTTGTCGCCGCTGAAAGAGACCAGGCTCACGCCCGCGCGAAGGCTGTCCGCCACCAGCGGTTCTGCGATCCCGAAGGCACGCAGATCGGCCACGCAGCCGCTGCCGAGGTCTTCATAGACCGGAATATTGCGTTCGACGCCGAGCGCTACCAGCTCGCGCAACTCAGGCCGGGCGGTGAATCCTTCCATGCGGAAGTTGCTGGGATGCACGCGCAACAGCAGGCGCGTTCGCTCGTTGATGGCCTCGCGATAATCTTCGATACGCGTCCGATTGGTGGTCCCGATCTCCCGCAGCACGGCGCCAGAGCGTTGCATGATGTCGGGAATGCGGAAACCATCGCCGATCTCGATCAGCTCGCCGCGCGAGACGATCACTTCGAAGCCGGCGGCCAGCTCGTTCAGGGCGAGGTAAATCGCCGCGGCGTTGTTGTTCACCGCGATGCCCGGCGCGCCTACCAGCCGCTCCAATAACTCGGCGGTGTGGACGTCGCGTTTGCCCCGCGCACCTTTGATGACGTCGTATTCGAGATTTGAATAACCTGGCAAGGGTTGGAATTCTACGAGAGGCGCCCGCCCGAGATTGGTGTGTAGGACGACGCCTGTTGCATTGATCACGCGGCGCAGGGATGGCGCTTCCAGCCGGGCGAGATTTTCTTCAACGCGCGTTTCGACAGAGCTGGAGTTAGAATACCTGCCGGCGCGGATCTCTTCGCGGATCGTCTCCAGCACACGCCGTACTTCATCCACGATCAGTCGCCGCGGAAAGCGTCCTTCCAGGCGCCCGAGGCTCGCCAGGAGATGGTCCACCGCGGGTAAATCGCGCAGTTGTTCTTGGGCGTTCAAGTCACGATGTTATCTTAGATGCCCGGTGGTGCGCGCGCGACCTCTGGGGACGTGTTATCTTCCTTCTTTCATGGATCCGATCCGTCTTTTAGTAATTTCGAACCCGACTGCGAGCAATCTGCGTCTTCTCGATAAGCTGCCCGAACCCCTGGAGGTTCGCGTTGGCGATGATATTGAGTTCCTGAAGACTCACGCGCCCGAGGCCGACGTGATACTCAATGGCAGTCACCATGGCGATCTGCTTCACGCAGCCCTTCCCTATGCACGGCGGGTGAAATGGATACACGTTCTTTCCGCTGGCGTGGATAAGATTCTGTTTCCGGAACTGATCGCAAGCCCATTGCCACTCACGAATGGGCGGGGTGTTTTCAAAGACTCGCTGGCTGAGTTCAGTATCGCGTCGATTCTTTTTTTCGCCAAGGATTTGCGGCGGCTGGTAAGCAGCCAGGAGGCCGGAAAGTGGGAGCAGTTCGACGTGGTACAGATCCGCGGCCACGTGCTGGGGGTGGTGGGGTATGGAGAAATCGGACGCGAGACCGCCCGGCTGGCGCGCGCGTTGGGGATGAGAGTGGTCGCAGTCCGAAGGCGGGCGGAGCTTTCGGCAAGCGATCGAGATTTGGAACGTGCTTATCCGCCGGAAGGGCTGCGGGAGATGCTGGGCGTGTCGGATTATGTGGTGGTGTCGACTCCGTTGACGAGCGACACGCGCGGATTGATCGGTGATGCTGAGCTGCGCGCAATGAAAAGCTCGGCGGTGATCATCAATGTCGGCCGCGGGCCCGTGATTGTTGAGTCGGCATTGATCGACGCCCTCACCGAAAAGCGTATTCATGGTGCGGCGCTGGATGTATTTGACGTCGAGCCGCTGCCCGAAGGCCATCCGTTTTATCAATTGGACAATGTGCTGCTCTCGCCGCACTCGGCCGACCACATCGTGGGTTGGGCCGATTCGGCGATGAACCAGTTCATCGATAATTTCGAGCGTTTCCGTAACGGCCAGCCGCTGGAGAATGTGGTCGATAAGAAGGCGGGTTACTGATATGAAATATTTTCTGTCGCTGATGTTGGCGGTTTCGAGCGCTGTGGGGCAGTCTTACCGGCCCGCGCCTGAAAACCTGGCGGCGCGCGAATGGTTTCAGGACAGCAAATTCGGGCTGTTCATCCACTGGGGCGTGTACAGTGTGCTCGGCAAGGGCGAATGGGTCATGAACAACGACCAGATCACAGTCGCCGAATACGAGAAACTGCCAGCGCGCTTCAACCCCACCGAATTCAATGCGGCTGAGTGGGTCACCATGGCCAAGGACGCGGGGATGAAGTACATTACCATCACCAGCAAGCACCACGATGGCTTTGGAATGTGGGGCTCGAAGCAGAGCGACTGGAACATCGTCGATCGCACGCCTTATCACAAAGACGTACTGAAGATGCTCGCGGACGAATGTCACCGGCAAGGCATCAAGCTGTTCTTCTATCACTCGCAGCTCGACTGGCATAATCCGAATTATTTTCCGCTTGGCAGGACTGGTTTGACCGCCGGACGGCCGAAAGGCCGCGATTGGTACAAGTATCTCGACTACATGGACGGCCAACTGAGTGAATTGCTCACTGGCTATGGCGAAATCGGGGGCATCTGGTTCGACGGGATGTGGGACAAGCCCGATGCGGATTGGCGTCTTGCGAAGACTTACGGGCTTATTCACGGCCTGCAGCCGGCGGCGCTCATCGGCAGCAATCATCACTTGAAGCCGTTCGATGGTGAAGATTTCCAGATGTTCGAGCGGGACTTGCCGGGCGCTCGGACGGCGGAATTCAACGCCAAGTCCGAGATCGGAACTTTGCCGCTGGAGACCTGTGACACCATCAATGGCGCGTGGGGTTACAACAGCGGCGACAAACGGTTCAAGACGCCAGCGCAGTTGATTCAATACCTGGTGAAGGCCGCGGGGAACAACGGAAACTTTCTGTTGAACGTCGGGCCGATGCCCAATGGGAAAATCCAGACGGAGTTCAGCGAACGCCTGCACGCGGTGGGAGAGTGGTTGCGCAAGAATGGCGATTCGATCTATGGGACGCGGGGCGGGCCGGTGAAGCCGAGGCCTTGGGGAGTAACGACCCAGAAGGCTGGCAAGATCTACGTCCACTTACTGGATTGGCCGGACCAGTTACTAGCTTTGCCGAAGCTAGCCAGTGTCACGAAGGCGAGCCTGTTGATGAATGGAGAATCGGTGGAACTGCGGCAGGTGGACGATGGAACGATCCTGCGGCTTCCCGATGGGCGAGATCCTATTGATACGATCATTGTCTTGACCACGGATGACCGCCGATGAACGCGGATGTCACACTTTCAGACATTCGCGCGGCGGCCGAACGCATCCGCGAAATCGCACACCGCACGCCGGTCTTTACTTCGCAGACGTTCGACGCTCTCGCCGGCGCACAGGTTTACTTCAAGTGCGAAAATTTCCAGCGCGGCGGGGCATTCAAAATACGAGGCGCGGCCAATTTCATTTACTCGATTCCCAAAGATCAGTTGAGCCGCGGCGTGATTACTTATTCATCGGGGAACCACGCGCAGGCTGTGGCCATCGCAGCTGCATCGGTGGCCATCAAGGCTACCATCGTGATGCCGGAGGACGCGCCGAAGTCGAAGCTTGACGCCACGCGCGGGTATGGCGCGCAGGTGGTGACGTACGATCGCCTCACAGGAAACCGGGAGGCCATGGGCAAGCGAATTTCGGAAGAGACCGGCGCGACGATCGTCCCTCCCTACGACCATCCCTGGATCATCGCGGGGCAAGGCACAGCGGCACTTGAGTTACTCGAAGAGATCCCGGATCTCGAGGCTTTAGTGGTCTGCATCGGTGGTGGAGGCCTGACGTCCGGATGCTCGATCGCAGCCAAGGCACTTCAGCCGAAGATTCGTATCTTCGGAGTCGAGCCAGAAGACGGCAACGACACTTACCTTTCTTTCCACTCCGGATCGCGGGTCGAGATTCCAACCCCTCGGACCATTGCCGACGGCCTGCGCGCACAGAAGCCCGGTGCGATCACGTTCCCGATTATCCAGAAAAACGTGGAAGACATCCTGCTGGTGACTGATGGCGAAATTCGCGACACGATGAAGTTTCTGCTGACCAGAGTGAAAATGGTGGTCGAACCGAGCGGCGCGGTGCCAGCGGCCGCGCTCTTCCACCATAAACTCCCGAAAGGTCCACGGAAGATAGGCGCGATCGTCTCAGGCGGGAACGTGGACCTGGAGTTGCTCCAGACTCTCGGGGATTGAGTCCGCACTCGTTATGAAGGCCCAGTAGTCCACCTGGGCTTTGGTCTTGGCAGGAAGCCAACGATAGCCCGGCAGGCCGAACATGGAATTACGGTCGATCATCTTGCGGCGGCTTTCGGGAACCGGCGAAGCGCCGAACTCCATGCCTCGCGTGAGTGTTCGGCGATTCCAGGGCGGATGCTCGCGGCTATGGTTCTCCTCCCAGATGCCGAGCCAGGGAAAGTCGGAGCGCTTCCAGACATAGCCGAAAAGCACTCTGGTCGGCGGCGAGAAGGCGAAGAAGAACGCCTGGTGGCGCTGCGGCTCCATGAGCACGCTGTCGAAGCCTGCGGAAGCGGGCGCGCTCGTAAACAATCGCATGTCTTCCGTTCCTCCGCTGGTACTCGGCTTGGAAGGCCATTCGAAATCGTGATCCGCGCCGAGCGAACGGGCTTTCGTGCCGGGTACTCGGAATTCTGTCACGCCTTTTTCAAGGAATGGCGGGCCGAGCGTCACGTGCTGAGTCCATGCGATCGGTCGATCGAGCATTGCCAGGTTTTCCACTGTTTCGGTAATGAAAACACGAGCGCCATCGACGCGAATACAGCGTTCGAATTGAAGCTGGGCGGCAGGCAGGAAACACGCGGCTGTGAGTTCGCAATCGTTGAATGAAATTTGATATGGCAGAATCGACGCTTCGCCGTGCACCGTCATTCCGGCGGAAGCTTCCTCAGGAGACGGCGCGCCGAACAGATCCAGGCACAAGTTGTGCCCCATGATCCCTGACAGGAGCTTGCTCTCGGCGTCAGCGCCATACTCGGGATGCTTTTCGCCGCTCCAGGTCGACGGCTCAATGGACGGCCAGGGTGGAATCCACAGCGGATTCACGCCGCTGGGCTTGTGCAGAATTTCCGCGATATGGCCACCTTCGGCCATCACAGTCAACCGCACTCCATCGTTTTCAATCTGAGCGGCGCGGCGATTGTGGAACGAAACCCAGCCCACCTAGGCCGAGACCTTCTTCTTAGCAGCGATCGATTTGCTGTAGCTGGACTGCGCTGCGGCGATATTCGCCGCCATTTGCTGCGGTGTCACGTCCCTTCCCATGGTCTCGATTTCCTTGAAAACAACTCGCCGTTCCTCGTTCATGCAAACGTTGGAAAGCATCACCGCGGTGGAATCGCGCAACCCAACTTCGAGGTCGGCCTTGGGATGACCGCCGGTGTGGCAATCGTTGAAGAAGCTTTCGAGTTCAGTCTCCACCGGATTGGTGTCCTCGTCGTTCACCATCACGCCCTTAGAATAGAGCCAGCGCTGCGCGAATTTCATTTCGCGCTTGAGGAACGAATCGTTGCCGTCGATCTTGAGCTGATCGGTCGCCATCACGATCGGCAGCCCTCTCTGGCTGCTTCCTAGCGCATAGCTGGCGCCGGTGGCGGTGGACGGCGCTTTGCCTTCGGCTTTCTGCACGGTGACCTGGGATGGATCGCGGAACCACATGGCGGTAGGCATGGTCGATTCGCCATCGCCCACGGTAATCTCGAGGGCGCCCCCAGTGCCCATGATCAACTCGCCGAACTCGGGCCGCGTGCTTTCCAGGAACGGAAGGTGCACGTTGGTCGAAATCGCGCTGTAAATAACCTTGCGGCCGTTCGGATATTTGTAAATGAGCTGGATGTTATCGAAAACGTCGCGCCCGTCCTTCCAAGTGTCCAGACCGCCGACACCGACGACGAGCTCGGGCGAGCCGCCAAAGATCCAATCCGCGATATCGATCTGGTGCGAGGCCAGCTCGGCCGCCAAGCCGCCCGAATATTCGCGATAGAGCCGCCAGTTGAAGCCGTTCATCATCCAGCCGGGATTGCGGTGCCACATGGCCTCGATATGCGTCACATCCCCGAGCACGCCTTTGTCAACCAGTTCCTTGGCGAGCTGATAAAACTTGCTGTAGCGGCGTTGCAGTCCGACTTGCAGTACCTGCTTGGGGTACTGCGGGACTAATGCCCGCAAGGCGTGCAGCTCCTCCGGTTTGAAAACCAGGCTCTTCTCGCAGAAAACGTGCTTGCCGGCCTGCAGCGCATCTTTGGTAACCTCGAAATGCTCGAAGAGCGGCACTGTAATCAGCACCGCTTCGACGTTCTTGTCGGAGAGCAGTTCGCGGTAGTCCTTGTACTTCGTGGGATTGGTCCCGATGGTTGCGGCGGCCTTGTCCAAATGCTCGTCGTCTAGATCGCAGACTGCGGCGCAATGTCCGTTGTCGACCTTGGTGAGATGCTTCAGCAAATATGAGCCGCGTCCACCGGTGCCGATCATGCCGTACTTCATCTGGTCAGAGGCGGCATGGACTTTGAGGATGGCCGGCGCTGCCTGCAGGTCGGCGACAGCCGCAGTCACAGTCGCGACTCCAGCCGCTTTCATGACGTCGCGGCGAGTAGGATCGGAGTTCTCCCTCATGACTTCTCCCTGAGACCTAAAGTCTAACAAACCCGGTAGAACTGGCTCAATTAGCGTTATAGCAGCCGGTGTGGCGTGCGGCCTGCAGTGGAAGTAAGGACCCTATTCGCCGCTCTCCTCCAGAAAACAGCTTTCGAACGCGCGGTCGAGCAATTCGTCCGTCAGCCGGTAGGGATGTTTCTCGAACTGGATCAGGTCAATCGTGTGTGACAGGACGTCGCGTGGCTGGCAGCGCCTGAAGGGCTTGCCCGTGCAGCGGTAATGCTTTTCGATGAAGCGGCTGATGCTGCTGTCCTCAAAGGGCAGGTCTCTGGACTCACAGAAACCGCGGAAAATGCTGGTGAACTCCTCTTGGTCCGGGCTGCGCATGAGCATTTTGTATTGAATCCGGCGGAGGAAGGCCTCGTCCCCCAATTGATCGGGCTTG
>Ga0185299_10002106_pt1 | contig 32592 bp, 28 predicted proteins | sample PaiPotPPA55metaG_FD_128002 | JGI IMG/M metagenome (GOLD analysis project Ga0185299, IMG submission 128002) | Iron sulfur acid spring bacterial and archeal communities from Banff, Canada, to study Microbial Dark Matter (Phase II) - Paint Pots PPA... ...
TCTTCCTCAAGAGAGCCTTTCATTGTCTGGTAGTCACTCTCCGGGAGTTTGCCGGCCTTGAATTCGAAATTCAGGTCGCGAAGGTTTTCGTAAACCGCGTCCTTCCTTTCACGCAGAAAAGCAGCGCGGGTTCTTTCCGGTCCCGGAGTCAGTTCACCGGGGACGCTGAAGACATAGAGTAGTGCGGCGGCAGTGATAAGAGCGCAAACCAGAGGGATCAGAGGTCGGTCTCCTTGCGGACCTGGGCGCGAAAGCGGTCCAGTTCGGCTTGGGCGGCGGGAGCGGGCACACCCACGGCGGTAGGCAGCGGGCGGTTTCTCCACACTCGCACCACGAAGGCGACGAGCAAGATTCCCAGTACCAGTGCAGCGTAGGGCATGATCCAGGCAATGCGATCGAAGCCGCGAGTCGTTGGGGCGGCCAGGACGACGGCGCCATATTCCTGAACAAACGATTGCACAATCGCGTCGTCGGCATCTCCTCGGTCAACTGCAGCGACAAGCTCTGCATGCATGGGCGTCAGAGATGGGCAGCGCAGATGGTTGCATTCGAGCAGAATCTGGTTGCATCCGCACATGCATATCATCTTGTGGCCCAGTCGATCCACGCGGGCGGAGTCGTCGCCCGCGCCGAGAAGTAGGAGTGTTCCGAGGAGAATGGCGGGAACCATTCGAAATCGCTTGAGTGGTATCAAAGTCGCCATCTTGTGCACAGAATGCGAGAAACGGGTCAACCGGGTTTTAGATTGAGACCGGGGCATTAGTCTCCCGCTCCAACCGGGGCGGGGCGAACGCGGACGTTTGCAGCGGCATCTGCAGGAACGACGGAGCGTACCGGCGCCGCATTCGGCACCAGGGCGACAATCGTACCGAAGATCATCACCAGCACACCAATCCAGATCCAGGAAACCAGCGGGTTCAGATGGGCTTTGATGATCGGTCGCCCGGTCTCTGGATTTTGGCCCTCATAAACGACGTACAAGTCCTCCTTCAACGTAGAGCGCACCGATGGGATGTGTTGCTGCTGTTGGTTGGCGGGGTAAAAGCGGCTTTCCGGATAAAGCGTGTCCATTTGCCGGCCACTCTTGAAGACTTCCATGATCGCTACGTCTGCGCTGTAGTTCGGCCTCTCTTCCTGCGTGTACGAGCGGCAGACCAAGGTGTAAGGGCCGACGACCAACTTGTCGCCGAAGGCCATTTCTTTTTCCCCTTCTTGGTTAAAAACGGTGCCAAGAATTCCCAAAAACAGCAATGCCACGCCGAAGTGCACAATGTAACCACCGTAGCGCCGGGTATTGCGGTGGCACAAGTGCAGCATCGAGGCCGCAAGGTTCTGCTCAGTGTGACGGGAGATGACACGGCTCCCACGGACAAACTCCGAGGTCACGGTCAATACCACTAGCGTAGCGAGCATGGCCGTCATCAGGGCGTAGAAGTAGGAAAGATCGCGCCATGGGCGCACGCCAAAAATCAACATCAGCGCGGCGACCGCCAATGCGCCCAGTGCCGGCCATAGAAAGTTACGCCTCAGGCTGTCCAGTGAAGTCTTACGCCAGGCCAGCAATGGGCCCACGGCGGTCAGCAGCAGCAATAGCAGAGCGACTGGCACAATCACGCTGTTGAAAAACGGAGGCCCGACCGTGACTTTGTGTCCTTGCAGGAGTTCTGAGATCAGCGGAAACCATGTTCCCCATAAAACGGTGAAGCAAGCCAAAACGAAGAGCAGATTATTGAACAGAAAACTCGACTCGCGCGAGACGAGCGATTCCAGTTTGTGTTCGCTGGTGAGATACGATTTATTTTTGAAAAAGAATCCGGCGAAAACCACGAAAATGATTACCAGGAACCACTTGAACCAACCTCCAATCGGAGATTGGGCGAAGGCGTGCACGGAATTCAGTACGCCGCTTCGAGTCAGGTAGGTCCCCAGGATGGAGAGCCAAAAGGTGGTGAAGACCAGCCACATGTTCCAGACCTTCAACATACCGCGCTTCTCCTGCATCATGACCGAGTGCAGGAACGCAGTGCCGGTCAACCAAGGGAGGAGCGACGCATTCTCGACTGGGTCCCAGCCCCAATATCCGCCCCAGCCGAGCACGTAGTAGGCCCAGTGCGCCCCCAACGGAATCCCCAGACTCAGGAAGGCCCAGGTCACCATGGTCCAGCGGCGGGTGATGTGGATCCATTTGTCGCCGGGATATTTCATCACCAGGGCCCCGAGCGCAAATGCGAATGGAACGGTGAAGCCAACGTAGCCAAGGTAAAGCATCGGCGGGTGGATCACCATCTCGGGATACTGAAGCAGGGAGGTCAGTCCGTTGCCATCGGCGGGCAAAGTCCCTTGCATCACGGCAAAAGGCCGGGCGGCAAAATTCAAGAGCAACAAAAAGAAGACTTGGACCCCGGCGATGACTACCGAAGCGTGAGCAAATAAGGCTTCATCCGTCTTATGACGCAGGCGCAAGACCAGGCCGTAGCCGGAAAGAAGCAACGACCAGAACAGAAGTGAGCCTTCTTGTCCCGACCACAGGGTGGCAAATTTGTAGGGCAGCGGCAGGTCGCGATTGCTGTGATGAAAAATGTAGGCGATGGAGAAATCGTTGCGGAAGGCTGAAGTAACCAGGACCACAGCAGCAATCAGCACCGTGCCGAAGCTGGCGATTCCGGCGCGGCGGGCAGTTTCACTGAGGCGCTCCCATCCCGGCGGACGCGCGGCCAAGGCGAGCAATCCGAAAAGGAATGAATAGCCGGCGAGCGCAAGAGCGAGCAGAAGAGCATAACTGCCGAGAGCAGACATGTAGGTCTGTTATTTTTTCAGACTTGCGGGGCAAGAGCAAATGAGGTAGGCAGTAGCTGATCGTCAGTGGCAGCGGCGGAACGAACCGCAGTCGAAGCAGTCATTCCCTACTGGGCGACGTTCGTCTCGTAAACGTCAATTTGAAACGTCCACTCGGTTCAAAGCACACCGCTCAGGCGGTGTGCTTGTCCTGATCATGGCGGGACAGAACTTCGCGCTCGGCGGCAAACCAATCCTGCTCGTCCTGCCCAGGCGTGCATCCACGTAGCTGATAGAGCTCGTAAGCCCGGAACCGGATTTCAGCCTCGAGATCGGCAGGGGAATACTGCGAGGCATTGCCACTGCCATTCCCATTACCGCTGTCCGGCATCTGCAGAAGGTTTTCTCCGTTCTTTGTTTTGGTCGTGGGTTTGGTGGTGCGAGGGGTTTTTGCTTTGGCCATTTGTGGACTCCTTAGCTGGTCAAATGTTGCTTGGGCCACGCACTGACGCAACAACCAAGTGGCTGCACATCTCTCGTGGAGGCGGTATACATCTATGATAACTCTGAGCGATCTGTGGAAGTGTGAATTACTGTATAAAATTTTCTTTTCTGGTTGAGTAGAAATTCTGTATGAATATGAGTCAGGATACAAAAACGTTTTTGCATAAGCACGGAATATGAAGGTTCAGTGGAAGTCATGAGAACGGGTCTGCGCCTGCGTAATGCGAAGCGATGAAACGCTGCCGGCCTTGATGGAAACAACTCCATCCTGGTTTTGCAGTACGCCTTCCACCATCAGAAATTGTTCCGCTGTAAGTAATAAACGATTTTGCTGAAACAGAGCCGGGGTGACGATGGCATTCGCAACTCCGGTCTCGTCTTCCAAACTTAAGAACAAGAACCCTTTTGCTGTGCCGGGGCGCTGGCGCGCGATTACGCATCCTGCAGTGCGTACTCTGCGGCCGCTGAGGATTTGGCCGAGTTCGCTGGCGCTGCGCACTCCCATTTTGTCCAGGCGCGCTCGATGATAGGCCATGGGATGAGGACCGACGGTCATGCCCGTGCCGCGGAAGTCGGCAACCAGACGTTCTTCGGAGGACATTATCTTTAAAGGAGATCTGTTGTCGGAGGCGAGGATCTCTTCTAGCAGCGGGCCGGAGGGGTTTGCCGCAGCGCCTGCATTCCAGAGCGCATCGCGGCGGTGAAAAGCGATTGCAGATTGCAGATCGCAGATTTCAGATTGAACGGGGACGGAGATTGCAGGTTTGAGATTGCAGATTTTAGATTGATCTTTAATCTGCAATCTGCAATCTGCAATCTGCAATCCTATCGAGTTCAGCGCTCCAATTTCCGCCAGTGTGTTCAGTTCATCCTTTCTTAACTCTGGCACCCGTCGCACCAGATCACGGATGGAGCTGAACCGAGCACGATTCCGTTCCCGTGGGATCGCCTGTCCTGCTTCTTCGTGCAGCCCGCGTACGTAGCGAAGGCCGAGTCTGAGCGCAATTTGTTGTTTCTTTTGTGCCTCTGGGACTTGATTACATTGCGCTTGCACCCAGGGCTTGCGCCCTGGGCTGCAATATTCCGCTCCTTCGGAGCTGGGTTCCGTATAGTCAGGCAGCGGGTAATTTGCCGAGCGGGTCTGGGTTCCGCCAACGACCAATGACGAACGACCAGCGATCTGCCTGACGGCTGATGGCTGATGGCTGACAGCTTCCAGTGTGCATGCCCACTCCGACTTCGTAACATCCACCGGCAGAACTTTCAATCCGTGCCGCTGCGCGTCTTTCACAATCGTGGCAGGGCTATAGAAGCCCATGGGTTGATTGTTCAAAAGCGCCGCGGTAAAAGCCGCCAGATAATGGCATTTCAAATAGGCGCTGGCATAGGCGAGCAACGCGAAGCTGGCGGCGTGGGATTCGGGGAATCCATAGAGCGCGAAAGAAGTGATGGAGAGAACGATTTGCTCCTGTGCCTCTCGCGAAATGCCATTGCGCTCCATTCCGGCACGGAGTTTGGCCTCGATTTCGTGCATTCTTTTTTCGGAACGCTTGAATCCCATGGCGCGGCGTAGTTCCTCGGCTTCGCCGCCGGTGAACCCGGCGACTACCATCGCCATGCGTAGCAGTTGCTCCTGGAAAAGCGGGACGCCCAACGTGCGTTTGAGTACCGGTTCAAGCGAGGGATGCGCATAGGTCACCTCCTGCCGCCCTTGCCGCCGCTCTAAATAAGGATTCACCATCTGGCCGACAATGGGGCCGGGACGAATAATCGCAACCTCCACGACCAGATCGTAAAAGCGTTTCGGGCGAAGCCGCGGAAGGCACGACATCTGCGCCCGGCTTTCAATCTGGAACATGCCGATGGTGTCGGCTTTCTGCATGGTCGAATACACTGCTGGATCGTCGGCAGGCAGATGTGCCAAATCCACGTCTTCGTGGTAGTGATTACGAATGAGCGCCAGCGAATCCTTCAGCGCCGCCATCATGCCGAGGCCGAGCAGGTCCACTTTGATGATGCCGAGGTCGGCACAATCTTCTTTGTCCCATTGCACGACCACGCGGCCGGGCATGGACGCAGGTTCGAGGGGAACGACGGAATCGAGTTGTCCCTGGCAGATGACCATGCCGCCGGAATGTTGTCCAAGATGGCGAGGCAGATCCTGGATGGCTTCGCACAATTCAAAATATTTCCGGATACGAGGATGGCGCAGATCAAGGCCGGCATCGCGAAAACGGCGGTCGAATGCATCGTTAGCGTCACGATATTCCCACTGCGCGACCGCGGCTGAGACTTTGCCTAAAGTTTCCGCATCGAAGCCCAGGACTTTCCCGATTTCACGCGACGCCATGCGGCTGCGGTAAGTGATGACATTGGCAGTCATGGCAGCACCACGTTCGCCGTAGCGGCGATATAAATATTGGATTACCGTTTCGCGATCGTCACCGCTGGGGAGATCAAGATCAATATCGGGCCACTCTCCGCGTTCTTCGGAAAGGAAGCGCTCGAAAAGCAGTTCCATGCCCACCGGATCCACGGCAGTAATGCCAAGCGAATAACAAACCGCGCTGTTGGCGGCTGATCCCCGTCCCTGGACCAGGATGTTCCGCTCATGGCAGAAGCGGACCAAATCCCAGACAATCAGAAAATATCCCGGCAGCTTAAGTTTTTCGATTAAGGTAAGCTCGCGTTCGATCTGGCGGCGAGCACGATTTTTCAAGTTGGCTGAAGCGCAGCCATAACGCGATCGAAATCCTTCGCGGGCGCGCTCGCGAAGGAACGACATCATGCTTTCGCCTTCAGGCACCGGATACTTGGGGAATTCATAACCCAAGTCTTCGAGGGTGAATTCAAGACGCGAAGAGAGTTCAACAGTGTTGGCGATCGCCTCCGGCAGATCGGCGAAAAGGGTTTTCATTTCCTGCGGCGATTTCAGGTGACATTCTGCATTGCGCGCCAGCTGGCGCCCAGCAGTGTTCAGAGTGCAATGGTTGCGGATGGCGGTGAAGACGTCGGCAAGCTTACGGTCATCTTTGGTTGCGTAACGCACACCATTGGTGGCGAGTAACGGGAGTCGGAGCGAGCGGGCAATTTCAACAGCAGCGCGGTTGCGGATTTCTTGATCGCGATGAAAGTGCCGTTGTAGTTCGACGTAAACATTCTTGTGGCCACAAATATGGGCCAAACGCTCGACCGAGTGACACGCCTCTTCGATGCCACCGCTTTTTAGAGCATGGGCGAGAACACCGTCGTCGCCGCCAGTCAGGCAAATCAGACCTTCTGGATATTGCTGAAGTTCTTCTTCGAAGACTGCGCCTTTGTCTTTTTTGGTGCGCAACTTCATTTTTGTAATTAAGCGGCAAAGGTTCTGGTATCCGGCGCGGGAAGAAGCGAGCAGAGGAAGGCGGAATTCACCACAGAGACTCAGGGGCATAGAGGAAGCCTCTTGATCGATTTTCTGTGTGCGGCTGATTCGATACTTGTGACTCCTTAGGGATTTGTGGTCCCGTTCATCTTTATCTTTATCTTTGCCGCTGAATCTCTGCGGTGAAAAAACGCATTTCACCTCAGCCCCGATATGCGCCTTGATCTTCGCTTTCTTGGCCGCCATATAAAAACGCGGCGCCCCATAAACGCCGTCGCGATCGAGCAGGGCCATCGCCGGCATGTTCAGCTCAACACCTCGGGCAATCAAACTCTCCGGCAGGGACGAACCTTCGAGAAAACTGAAAGCCGAGCGGGAATGGAGTTCGATATACATACCGGAAATGTCGGATTGCAGATTTGAGATTGCAGAATGAGAGGAGTCATTAAGCTTCGCACCGCAATCTAAAATCTGAAATCACAAATCTGCAATTTCTTCTCAGTCATAGCTTCCTTCGAGCAGCCACTGCCCACAAACCAGATCGTGGACCAGGCGATACAACGCAATCCCCGGTTTCTCTTGCAGAGCAACATCCCACTCGTCGCGCACCCAGGCGTCCTGTTCCCACCAGTCTCCAGAAGAACGCCAGGGGCCGGCTGCCCACAATACTTCGCCTGCAATCTGATTCTGTCGGTTAGAAGAAATGTAAGACGGTCTGCCATCCTGGTAAGTGACAGTAACCGCAAGAGGCGGACGAAAAATTCGCATTGCGGTTACCAAATCTTTCGGCGTATGAGAATCTCCATGTTGCGGTGCTAAGAGCGTGAAGCGCCGCATCTCGAATGCCTGGGGACGATGCGTGTCGAGAAGTTGCGGCGATCCGGCGCGGCCTTCGCCGACGACTTCAGCAATCCGGGCCAGCGTGAGTTCGAGTTTTTCCGGTTCTGGCGAAGCGGGGAGAAAAAGTCCGTTCTGTGCTGGACGTGGTTTTGCAGGCTCAATTCGCAAATCGACTTTCACAATGGGTGCGCCGGGGGGATGCGCCTTCAAATCCAGTTGCAGAAGTTTGAGGAAAACGTTGGCATCGACGAGCGGCACCGGCAAATGGATGGTTCTCTGAAAGCAACTCGCTGCATCGCTTTCAAGGCGCCCATTCTCCAGCGTCAATTCCAGTGACAATTCCTGGGCAGCGAGTGCCCGCATTTTCAGGCGAGCGCATAGTTGATCGAGCATCCGATTCAACAGAAACGCAAGAGGCTCAAGCAGCACTAAAGGAAAATCCAACTCCATCGCTTCTTCAAATATCAATGGAGGGTCTGATGGAATCAGCGTTCGTTGGCCTAGGCCGCTAGCTTTTCGTTGAAGTTCGAGCCCCCGCTGTCCCAATCGCTCGCTTAAGGCGGCGGCCGGCAAGGCAATCAGGTCGCGGAATTTGCGTATCCCCCAGCGACTGAAAGTTTGCAACAATTCCTCTGAGTCTGCTGAGTCAGTTTCATTGGCGAACAGTACCGCAACCGGCAAGCCGCCCAAAACTTCGGATTCTTTTCCTTCCGGCACTACGATTACACCGCTGAATCCGTTGGCGGCGAGCAGAGCGGTTTCCAACGTGAAAGCCACGGCTACGTTGATTTCCAGGCCCATCGTCGAAGCGCGGTGGAAAATCTCACGCGCAATGTTTGGCAATGTGCCAAAGAGTGCGCCCAACCCTGACAAATCCAACAGCAGTATGTCGGGCGCAACATCTTCTACACGTGGCGAAAAGGATTGCGCACAATCGAGCAGCGCCTGATGGGCAGCAGACTCCTGAAGCTCAGAACGCTCACGTAACGCAATTTCCGCGCAGCCTTCCACTTGCAACTTGGTCATGCCGGACAAAACGCCGGCGCGGCGGCCTTTTTCGTTTCGCGCCAGAATGGTCTGTAGCGGCGGTTTACCTTCGAGCACAGCCACTGCCTGCGAACGCAGTTCCGGCTCAGCCCGCAGGATGGCTTCCACGGGAAAATCGGGAACGAAAATGCAGGCGAAAGGCATAGCAACCGTCGTTGGTCGTTGGCTGTTGGTCGTTGGCCTAAATCAAAAACCGCGAGTTCTTGACTTCATCTTGCTCGTACAGCTTGCGTTTCAAATGCTGCAGTTACAGATTGCATCGGCCTGCGTTCTAATCGCGAGCGCACCACTTCCGCTTGCAGCCGCATGCCTTCCAAAATCTGCGCATGCGATGGTTTTCCTGATGGCTGATAGCTGACAGCTGATGGCTTACTGCAAAGCTTGATCACTAATCCAGCGCAACTCTGGGTGCGAGGAGATTCACTTACTACCAGCAACGCGGTTTTTGTAGGCTCAATCACGTGCTGGAAGCGGAACCAGGAAGCTAGCGGAATGCGGCGGGCGAATGTTTCTGGAATTCCGGCAAGATCAAGCACCACCAGCCCAAACCCGCCGCTTTGCAGGATGAGGTCTGTCGTCTTCAGGACCTGCTCAAGTTTGAACGTGGGCAAAGCCTGCCCTGAGCGTAGCCGAAGGGGCGTCCGCGCCTCCATAAATATAGAATTTGGAGGAAATATAGAATTTGGAGGCATGGGCGTCCCCGCCCGTGCGTGGGGCGACATTTTGTGCCCTCCGCACCGTATCCAGAGCAGTTTGCTGAAATCTAAACCTGCCGCCGCCCCTGAAGCCGGATCAAAGCTGTCGCTGGCATCGATCAGGACGCAGGTTTCCGCACGACGGGTAGTAGCTGCAATCGTGGCTATAACCAGGCTGGTCTTTCCAGAAGATGCGGGGCCGCAAATTTCGGTCAAGCAGCCGCGCGGGAAGCCGCCAATGATGGCGTCCACTGCAGCGATGCCGCTCGAAAGCATCTCGGGACTGGGCCGCGCTTCAAACTGCGACGCCGGCCGCACCGCTCCCAGGCGCTCGGAGCCGGCAATGTGCCGCAGCAGGGCAGCCTTTTTGTCTTCAAACCCCACCGGCAAAAACGGGGAATGGCTGGCGCTTAACGGAAAAGACGACATCGAGACCTCGGGGCAGAGTAGTATCTGGGCTGGCTGCCCGGCGTGCGAGCCCAGTTAGTTTCGCTTTTTATTCGCCTATGGAATTCTGCTACTCAAGCCCAGGGTTGTCAAGGGTGAGGCAAAACTTTTTATGGAAGCCAGTGGCGGTATTCTGTAATCGTGCCAGAAAAGCCAAAGGTCGGCACCAATCGCGTGGGTTTGTGTATGGATTGCAATCACATGCGGCCAATCCGGTCGGATAGAGGCTCTACTTTCATTTTGTGCAAGCGGTCGGCCACCGAACCTGATTTTCCGAAATACCCACGCCTTCCCGTCCTGCAGTGCCCAGGCTATGAGGCAAGACCACGCGGAAGACATGACTGAGAAACCTGTCGTTGCATTTCTGCTCTATGCGGCGATTTCTTCACCGTGCTGCTGCCAATGAACGGCGAGTCCGGATTGCCGATTGACTGTGCCTTTGGCCCAGCCTAAGATTGCTCTTCCGATGATCGGGCAGACCCTTTCCCATTACAAGATTTCGGGCAAACTCGGTGGCGGCGGCATGGGAGTGGTGTATAAGGCCGAAGATACCGAACTCGGCCGCTCTGTGGCCCTGAAGTTCCTGCCCGATGGCGTTGCTCAAGATGCGCAATTTTTGGAGCGTTTCCGCCGCGAGGCGCGCGCGGCCTCTGCCCTGAACCACCCTAACATCTGCACCATTTACGAAATCGGAAAGCACGATTCCCAGTCCTTCATCGCCATGGAGTTTCTGGACGGGACTACGCTGAAGCACCGCATTACTCAGAAGCCGCTTGATGTAGGACTGCTGCTCACGCTGGCCATTGAGATTGCCGATGCACTTGACGCGGCCCACTCCAAAGGTATCGTGCATCGTGACATTAAACCGGCAAATATATTCGTGACTGAGCGTAATCATGCAAAGATCCTTGATTTTGGATTAGCGAAAGTCATGGCCGAGCGCGGCAAGATCGTAGAACCAGATGGAGCTACGGCCGCAGCCACGGCCGGAGTCAGCATCGAGCAACTGACATCGCCGGGCTCTACGCTCGGCACAGTGGCGTATATGAGCCCGGAGCAGGCACTCGGTGAAGAATTGGATGCACGCAGCGATGTGTTCTCGTTTGGGGTGGTTCTCTATGAAATGAGCACCGGCCGCCTGCCGTTTGAGGGAAGCACATCAGCGGCAATTTTCAATGCCATTCTCAACAAAGTCCCCACCGCACCCGTCCAATTGAACCCCGAGCTTCCGCCGGAACTGGAGCGGATCGTCAACAAGGCGCTGGAAAAGGACCGCGATCTGCGCTACCAGAGCGCGGCCGAAGTGCGCGCCGACCTCAAACGTCTCCAACGCGACTGGCTTCCCTCTTCGCGGCACCAGGTCGCGGTGGCAAACTCCGGCGCAGCGCCCGCGACGGCGCCGCAGAGCGGTAGAGCCGACCCCTCAGCTGGCGCCAAGCGCACTCGTATTCCTCTCTTGGTGGCCGCGGTGCTATTAGCGTTACTGGCTGGTGGGTTCGCCGGCCTTTGGTTAGGCCAGCGGACCGCCACCCCACCGGTGCCGACGTTTCGCGAACTGAGCTTTCGCCGGGGCGCGCTTCAGGCAGCCAGGTTCGCTCCCGACCCGCGTTCGGCGGTTTACAGCGCCGCATGGGAGGGCAATCCAGAAGCCGTCTTTATCAGTTCTGCGAATTCAACCGAATCCCGCGACCTCACCCTGCCGCAAACGGAAGTATTGGCAGTCTCGCCCGGGGGACAGCTGGCAGTGCTGCGGCGGTTCGGCGTGAGTCCCAATCACTTTACGCATCGCGGGACGCTGGCTGAGGTTTCCATTGGCGCAGATGCTCCGCGTGATTTGCTGGACAACGTTGAAGCCGCAGACTGGGCACCCGGCGGAGATGCACTCGCCGTGGTCCACGTCGTGGGTGGCCAAAGCCGAGTCGAGTATCCCATCGGAAAAGTTCTGTACCAAACCCCTGGATGGATCAGCAATTTGCGTTTCTCGGTCAAAGGGGATCGCCTCGCATTCATTGACCACAATCTGCTAGGAGACGACGGGGGCACGGTTAGCGTCGTTGATATGAATGGCAAGAAGTCAGACTTGACCGAGCGCTGGGCGAGCGCCTTCGGGGCCGCCTGGTCGCCTTCAGGAGATGAAATCTGGTTCACTGCCACCGCGACCGGCTTCAGCCGGTCATTGCGGGGCGTCAACCTATCGGGGACAGTCCGCGAACTGCTCAGCGCTCCCGGAACCCTGACTCTGCATGACGTGGGCGCTGGCGGCCGGGCGTTGATTTCGCGTGACGCAATGCGTGCCGGGGCGATTGGCCTGGCGCCGGGTGAGAACAAGGAACGCGACCTAAGCTGGCAAGACTGGACCGTTCCAATCGACATCTCAGAGGACGGGAAACTCATATTGTTTATCGAGGCAGGCGAGGCAGGCGGCGGTGAATATGCTGTGTTCAGCCGCGATACGACTGGAACCTCTGCCGTTCGTCTGGGCCAGGGTTCCGCCAATGCGTTTTCCCCCGACGGTAAATGGGCCTTGGTGTTGCGGCAGAACGTGTCGCCTCCGGACTTCGTACTTCTCCCCACCGGCGTCGGACAGCAGCGAGCGGTTTCGACGGGCAACGTGATTCCGGCTGGTGGTCAGTTCTTCGCCGACTCCAAAGGGCTGGTGTTTCAGGGGAACGAACCGGGACATGCCTCGCGGGTCTTTGTTGTAAGTCTGGATGGCGGTCAACCTCGCCCCGTTACTCCTGAAGGGTTCGGGTTGGGAGCATACCCGCGCTCGATTTCGCCGGATGGGAAGCGGATCGCGACTATCAGCAGCGACGGAATTGCCCTGGTTTCGGTGGATGGCGGCGATCCACAACTGATCCGCGGTTCGCAACCCAACGACACGCCTCTTCGCTGGACTAAAGTCGGAGGCGCATTGTTGGTGGGACAGCGCGGAGAAACTTCTTGTCCAGTCTGGGAACTGGATCTCCAAACCGGCGCCAGGACGTCGTGGAAAACCGTCTCCCCAGCTGATGTTGCCGGAGTGACCGGCGTTGCGTGTCCGCGCATCGCCGCTGACGAGAAGCATTATGTTTTCGGCTACGTCCGCGACTTGTCGGATCTGTTTCTTGTAGAGCACCTGAGATAGCCCGCGCCGACGAGCCCACCCGACCGAGCGCCCTCGCAAGACCAACCCGTCCCGTAAACCTTCGCAACGATTGGCGCGAAAAGAGTTGGTAGCGCTACCGGGAATCTGAAGTCAAGGGTTTTGTTTTTTCCGAAAATATTGGGGAAACGTTGATGGCTCTTGGGTTTAGCGCGATGATGCGATTTCCATTTTCCCAGTGTTTATGGCAAATAATTTCGCTGAAATTGGCGAAAAGTGCCTACAAAATGGATACAAGGACACGATCCTGTAAATGCATGACCGTGACTGCGGGAGTTGTCTGCACCTCTGACCCATCTCTCTTTTATTGTTTCTCTATCGCCCGTCGAAGCCTCGCGACTTCACTGTCGAGCCTCTCATCTTCGGGAATGCTTCGCCAGGTAGAGCCAAAAGAAACGGGGATTCCCAATATCGGTCCTGAGTTGCGGCAGCCCCCGCCACCGTTCATACTCCGGCCATGACCCTCAAAAATGCGGCGCTCCTGGCGCTTATCGGAACGATTCTGATGACGGCTCTTTTGGTATGGTCGTTCGTCTCCACCTTCCTCAATGTCCTGCGGGGCTTGGTTCCTGCGGTGACGCTGTTCTCGTCATTCATTTATGCGTTTGGCTGCTTCAGCGTGGCTGTGTTCCTTTACGTCTTCCATCGGGGGCAGTAGTGGGTCGTGATTCCAGCGAAAGTTCTTCCCCACGAACGGTTCTGGGTGAGTGATCCGCCAGGAAGCCGATCTGCGGCGATTTGGTTTCCGGGAGGGTTCGGGTCGTTTTAGAGGCTATCTTACGAAAGGGCTCACACGCTTGGGGTCGTACTTGAAATCCACAAGCCCGTCACGGTAGTCCAACTCAATCTCAAGCTGCCTCAGCATTGCGAACCCCAGAAAGCCAGAAACCTCCGTCCCAGTGTGGCGGCTTATGGTGGAGAGGTCTAGGGTGATGATGCCTAAGTTCGACTGCTGAAAGTGCCCGAAACGCAAAGTCGCATTCTCGGAACTGTAGACCTTATTCACCGCGCCATTCACACCATGAACTCGCAGGCGCTCTTCTGAATTAACCTTGCTGACCTGCCGCCCAGCACGCACTGAAAGAATATTGCTAAAGGCACCCGTATCGAGTCCGAACAGCATAACTTTCGAATCGTTCACGCTCGTCGGCACCAACATGTTGTGACCAAAGCGGAATACTTTCGTCCAGTCTGCCATCTCGGGAGCAATGTAACGATCTCTGGGCAAGCGTCGTTCCGGTTTAACTGTGGGCGACGGGGAATTCTGATCCTTCGAGGGTCCCTCTTTCACGCTGTCCTCTTTTTGCTCTGCATTCGCCTGCTCCTCCCCTTCGCTGTTCAGCGATGTTGGAGCCACCGTGTCTTCAGGACGCTTGGGCAACGGAGATAGTTTGAGCCGCATTCCCGGAAGGTCAATGTCAATGAGATACGTTCCGAAAACATCTGCCCCGATCAATCCGTTCTCATCACCCACCGAACCTTTGTCGCTTACGGAGATCACGCAGTCTTGGAACTCCAACTCGCCGATTCGGATATGATCCGCAACCGCTGTGTAGCCGCTTTGCAAGCCTTTGTCGCCGATGCCTCCATAGTGCAGGGCAGAAATCGGGGTCAGTCCCGCTTTCTCAGCGAGCTTACGGTTCACCATGATCCCGCCTGCTCCGGTGTCCAGCAGGAGATGGGCATTCCGGTCGTTGAGCCGGACCGACAGGCCTATGCCCCGCATCCGATGTCCATCCGCCCCATACATCGTCTCCAGCTTGGTCTCGGTCTGCTCCACCTTGCTGACCAGCCTGCACGCATGAACGGGCTTATCCACTGTAGCTTTCAGAAACCCCAAATACTCGGTCATCCACTTTGTTTCTTCTTCATCATCGGGATGGGGACCGCTTAGGTAGGCCTCCATAGCTGCCAGTCTCTCTTTTCGCGGAAGCATCCGTAGCCATGCCCTCTGCACGTCGATATCTTCAGGAGCGACCTCGTGGGCGCTCTTTAACTGGTCATAGGCTCGGCGGTACAGGGAGTAGGAACTGTACAACCTCGCCAGTCCGAGGTAAGCGTGCACCTCCTTGGAGTCGAGCTTCTTTGCCGTCAGGTAAGACATTTCGGCATCGGCCATTTCACCGCGACGAAACTGGACCTCACCTTTTGCCGCCAGCAACGCCGCAGCACTTGCCTCCGAGGACAAAGCGGTGTTCACGGCGTCCGACGCTTCATCGATCTTCTGTTGCCGCAACATTGACCGCACGAGTCCAACTTGGGCAAACACCACTTCCGCAGGCATGAGCTTCGAGTCATTCTTTAGAACCGCCTGATAGCCAGCCTCGGCTTCCGCGAACTTGCCTGCCCGATAAAGTTGGTCGGCAGTCGCGATCTCCTGATTGATAACCTGTGGCCTGGCGTCGTCACCAAACGCTATGGTTTTCAGCGACAACAGCAGAAGAACGGTGACGATGACCGAGCGTAAGAAAGAGGACATGGAGGCCTCCGAGTAAGCGGAGCAGAGTAGCACGATTTTCTGAATGCTGCCCAGCCCTTTCCGCCATCGTGCTTTGAGCCCGAAGCGGAAACCGCTGTCATCGTTGTGGAAGGCGCTCTATGACGCCGGAAATTTGGTCGGTCGCGGGTCGGCGCTCTGGCATGGCGGCGTTCATAAGTCGGGATTCATTCTGCCACGGATGGATAGGCTTGGGTGATCCTCAGGAAGCCGATTCTGCGGGGGTTGCCTCCCGGGAGGGGTTAGGGTTGGTCGGAGCATTCCACAAGTGCAAAGCGACCTTTTGGGCCACCTTCGAGCGGCATCGTAGGCACGAGACCGCGCCGTCATTGGCAAAGAACACCTCTGTTGCAATGCAACAGAGGCTGTGCACCGAACGTGCTCGCCACCTGTTTTCTGCTGATCTCTGCCAGCATCCTCGCGGCTCGAAAGCTGGCGCAGTACGACAGCGGAGCGCGTGTTCCTGCCACGGTGAGCGCCATTGCCGATGCGATCCGGTGGGCAGAGGAAATCATGCCTGATGAGCGATTTTCAGCTCAGAGCCGGACGTAAGCCCCACATCAGAAGGGTTCTTCCAGCCCGTCGTCGAGTGGCAACGAACTGTATGCTACTACGGAGCAAGGGAAAGGATATCTCGCATGCGATTCCAACTCGTTGTCTTGTTGCTGCTGTCCTCGGTTGCATTTGCCACTGAGCCAACAAAAGAGCCACGATTTACGATGTTGAGTGCCCCTGTCACGGTAGTAGATGCCGACGGAACTTCACACCAAGAGAATCATGTGCTGTTGTTAGATTCTTCTACTGGACGAGTCTGGTTGTACTCTCCGATGACTCAAATAACCACTATCCCTGATGCCAAAGGAGAGGGCGGGGGGGTGACGCTCCCTTCGGTTTTCGTCAGAGTTTGGGTTGAAGCAGTAGACAATCAGAGCGATAAGCCAAAGACTCATACGTATCACACGGTGCCGGTGAAGCGATAAAGTGCAGTGGGCTTCAAAATTTCAGCCCGTCCTTTGACATCTTGTACAGTTCGTGATTGGAAAGGACTGTTCCTTCCAGCCACGCCACCACCCTTGTGTATTCCGAATTGTCCGGGGGTTCGCTGAATACCCAATGGTCATTGGTGAAACTGCCGTTGGCATATCCGACAGGCCAACTCTCGTTTCTCTCTGGGCCAACAACCAGAAGACGCAACTCGGAGTTGTTAGCAGGAGGACGTTCGCTGACGTTCACCCAGTGTGGTTTCATAATGCAAAACGTACCACCATGGCTAGTGCTTGGCAAATTTAAATGCCCTTAAGGACGACCCTTGACCCTAACGACGTTCTGGCGGGTCTGCACATGCGAACCGCTGACGATTTGTTCGGCGGGCCGCAAGGAAGCCCACGCACGGACAAATTGATTGCAGCATTCAGTGGGCCGAGCGGATTATGGGAGAAGATTGACGAGAGGTTTGCTTATCAGGAAAGGAAGTGACCTGTGAGATTTCGATTAGCAGAAGAAAAAGCAGGAACGCTCAACTATGGCGGGGTTGTTGAGTTTCCACGAAAACCAGGTATAGGGGATATGTTCATGCACCAAAATATTATTGATGGCAAGGCTGTGAAGCATCACGCGAAAGTGACGCGGGTTGTTCGTTCTGAGGAAATTCGACAGGGGCTTCCTGATCGAACTGGAGCCGTGCTCCACGCACTACGAGATGTACGACAAGTAATCGGATTCGACTCTGGTTACGACGCTGCGCCTTGTCCCCGAGAAGTTGAAAGCTGCATGAAGTCGTTCGCACCAATAAGTCGGAGTACGATCCGCACGAGGGTTGGGAACCGTCGCCGAGCGGCGTAATGCATGATGGTTGGTGCAAAGAGTTGGTACCTCACGCCCCGAGTCCCAAGCTGGCATCCTTCAGCCGCTAGCACATTCTTGACCCACTCGCTTTCTCGTCCGTAGGTGAGCGCAATCAGGAATCCTCCCGGCGCTAGAAAAACATTCACTGGCGTCCGGTAGACCCTGCCTGACTTCCGACCTACATGCGTGAGAATGCCGAAGCCGGGCACTCGGGCGGCGAATCGGCTTGTAATCCGGTTCGTAACAACGAGATTGAAAGCTGCAACCCAGCGTTTGCGGAACCGGATCAGAAGGATGGGAGCAAGCAGGATTGCCAGAAGCAGGATGACCGCTGTGGTGATCGTCATTCCAATTACCTTCCAGCCTATGCGACGGCTGCCGATACCCGCTCAACTGGCTGCTTCCCCGGAGCCAGCACAATCAGGGCTACACCGATGACAACCAACACAGCCGATCCGAACAGAAATCCAACCCGTTGGCTCGGAATTTCGAGTCCCAGTATCGACATCGCCACGGCATGGGCAAAGCTAGACCATGCCGCGAAGGCGATCAGGCTGCGATGCGCCGATGGATTCCGCACCGAGATCAGCAGGAAGATTCCGAGCGCGACATACAGGCTAAGCATCATCGTATCGCCCATATCGGAGCCAGCCGGATGCAATAAAGAGCCGATCAGGGGATAAATGCCAGCCGCAAAGAGCAATCCCACCAAACACCAACACAATCTTCAGCGCCCGTTCTCGACGCATAGTACCCTCCACTTGCAGTCACCGAGAACATGATAGCCCGGACAGCTATTGCAGAGTCCATTCGGCTGATTGTTGTTAAAACGCGATAGCGCGTGCGCCGTGGAAAGGCGCTGGACGACTGCGGGTGAAAGTCCCGCCCGGGAACTGGGTTCGCTCCACCCGGAAGCAATCAGAGCGGCAGCGGAGGCGGCGCTGCCATCCAGCTTCGACCTTCAGAAGCGGGGCGCTCTTTTATAATGCGATTTCGTCGTGACAACAGCTAGCCGATCCTCGTTCCAGCTTCGTAGTGGTAGTGAACATCTCCACCAGAGAATCGACCAATGAACTCGCTGGTTTCATGGTGTGGTTTGCTGGGCTTGAAGTAACCGTTAGCGACTGCCCAATCGTAGGCTCCTACATCGACTCGGTACAACGTGATGGTCCCAGAAAGCGCGTGACGTTTGATCCACTCTTCGCTAACGTCGAGCGATGAGAACACGCCGCCCGGAAACGTTGGGGTGGTATCGGTAGGTGAACCGCGTGCTCCTGTAAACACCCAGACGTCCATCGTGTCCTGTCCTCTACAGGCATCAGTTTACAGTCAACGAGCGCTATTGCCTGTTTGAAACAATAAGCGCCTGCGCGGGCTAGCCCCGAAGGGAAACACGTACAGGCATCTGGCGCGCTGTCAATAGCTCCCTGGTGTAAGCATGAGAGCGCGACGAATGCCACGTACCGCTTAGGCTGGCCCGTGATCGACCCTCACGTCGCGATGGAAAATCATTTCCCAGCAAGAGTAGAAAAACATTTCCATAGCAGTATCTCGAATTCTTGTATCGGCGTTATCTAGCGCCTTTGCCGCAACATACGCGGATACTTCTGTTGGCAGGTGATGGACTCGGACGTGCATCGATCGTGACTATGAAACTGCTGATCGCAGCAACAATCGCGCTAGCGTTATTTCCATGGGCCCGCCCGACCTATCTGGAGGCAACTTGCAGTCAGTTTGTGTGCCGGCGCGCCCACCAGCCGGAACTATTGGCGCAGGAATTGTGGGACGGCGGGAACGGACGGCTGCAAGTCGTGCAAGTACAGGCCAGGTTTGAGGATGTGATCGTCGAGCACCTTGTTGAAGGTGATGTGATCGCTTTCCACGGAGTTCACGTGGCCGTGTACACACATGGGGATTTTATGGACAGCACCCCTGAACAGGGACCGGGCCGTATGCAGTACCGAACGGGAGATCAGTGGTACGCTGGTCCGGTGCGAGTCCTACGGTGGAAGAAATAAGGGACAAGCTTCGCACCCGACCGAAAGCTCAGCGTGAACCCTTGGAAGACAAGCCCGCGACAGCTATGTTCATTGAGGACCTTTTTTGGCCCGACCTTGACATGTCTCTGCGTGGTGCTACGCTTCGTTTAGTGAAAGCGCCTCCATGTCGGTAAGATTTCTACTCGTTGCCTGCTTGGCGTTGGCCTACGCTCCCTGTTGGGCCAATGGCCAATGCACCCAAAGCCGGATTCAGCTAGGCAAGAAATTTTTCCCTCAGTAACGAACCTCCAGGCACAAGGCGTAAATGTTGGTCCCGTCGGAATAGAGCTGTCCCTCGAAGAACGGGGCGACCGCGTCATTGCGACTTTTCGGGACTACGCAGGAAGCTCAAATCCCATAAAAACCACGAAACTCCCAAGGTACGCTTGAGGAGTCTGGAAGTGAGTGCAAGATAAGTCGGCAAGGACATGTTCTCGGAGAGAGTAGCCCTCATACGAAAGCTCGCAGAAACGGATGTTCGAATCGGGATGTCGTCTGAAGGGGTGGCCTCCACTTGCGCCAGCACCTTTCCTGCCGGACCAAGCGATTGTTGTTAAATCCCGATTACGCTCAAAACCGCAGCTGACGGGCGAATAGACGGCGCAAGCTTATGACATCGCCTGATCGTCAACTATCCCGAGAGGGTGCGTGATCTGCTGCCCTAAACCCGCCAAGTCGAGTCGGTTCCGTGGTAAAAGGGATCAAGCACCCCGCAGCGGCTAATGATGATTCTGAAGCCAATTCTCTGTGCGTACGCAATAGCGGCGGCGGTCATGTTCGCGAATGGTAGCGCGATCAATTTTCTTGCAGAATCTGAGCGCACCCTCTTGAGTAATCTCAAAGTATCGTACATATGTTAAGTATCGGTTTTCTCCACCACACAGTCGAGCCTTCCATTGCAAAACATGAGAGAACGACCTTTCGCCGCAGGCTGCTGGCAATTCTTGCCTCGATCGCGGTTTCCATCTCAGCCTGCAACACCCGCCGCCCCGCCCGCTTTCTCATTCCCGATGGGTTCAAAGGCTGGGTCAGAATTAATTTCCAGGTCCCCAACACCAAGCCGCTTCCCGTCGAAGACGGCCGCTGGCTCTTCAATCTCGACTCGACCGGCCATCTTCAGACGTCGAGCCCGCTGGACGGTGGCTTCGCCGCGGACGAGTTCTATTACGTTTCAAATGGCCACCGGACGCCGCTACATAAGACCGAATCCTGCGGAGGTGGGAGCATCTGGGGCGTATCCATGGGGAGCGATACCAACTCGAACCGCGCCGACCGCGAATGGTTTTTCGTCGGCTCCGAAGCGGAGTATCGCCAGCAGATTGATCCCGGAGGACGCATCTACATTCCATGTCTCGATAATTGAGAATCCTCGATTCGTGCCATTGGGGATGATTGGCGATAAATCTTAGTACTCTATCGACAAGTGCGCCGGCGCGGTGCGTTGGAGTGGACCGGAATGTATTCCGCCGGGGCACTTGCGATAGGGGGATTTGGACGAAGTCGCTGGCGTTTGCGGCGGACGCGGAGGAGCTTATCTTTCTCTATGGGTTTTCAATGGCCGTTTCGCCATTTGATCGCCCAGGAGTGCCAGAAGCCAGATCGTCGAAAAAGGTGCGTACAGCACAGCGAGGTCTATTATCGCTCAAAGCGAATGTTGTAGCTGAGAAAAAACCGTCCCGCGAACACGCGATAGCGTCCATCGCGCCAGCGACTTCGTCCAAATCACCGTTTCACCAATAATGCGAACTAAGCGCAACCGCAGCTGTGAGCAATCGCCAGTTACTTCCTGATAACCTTCTCTATACATGCCCTCTGAGCGCCTACAGAAAATCATCGCCGCCGCCGGAATCACCTCACGGCGCAACGCCGAGAAGATGATCGCCGGGGGCCTGGTCTCGGTCAACGGACAGATCGTCACCGAACTCGGCTCCAAAGCCGATCCCGGCGTTGACCACATTCGCGTGAACGGCAAGCTCCTGCACGGCGCCGAGCGCCACGTTTACCTGCTGATGAACAAGCCCAAGGGATACGTCACCACGGTCAGCGACCCCGAGCGCCGGCGCACGGTCATGGGCCTGCTGCATGGCATTCGAGTGCGCGTGTATCCGGTCGGACGCCTGGACTATGCCAGCGAAGGCCTGCTTCTGCTCACCAATGACGGCGAACTGGCGCACCGGCTGATGAAGGCTGCCTCCTCGGTGGCGAAAACCTACGTGGTGAAAGTGGCGGGAACGCCGTCGGCGGAGGGCCTTGCGAAAATTCGCCGCGGGTTGACCATCTCGACCAATCGAGGCGAGCGTGTGAAGACCGCACCCGCCAAAGTACGTTCGGTCCGGGAGTCGGACAATCCCTGGTATGAGGTGACGCTGAAAGAGGGCCGAAACCGCCAGATCAGGCGAATGTTCGAGGAGATCGGTCACCACGTGGAGAAAATCAAACGCGTGCGCTACGGACCGCTGAGCCTCGACCTGCCTCCCGGGGAGTTCCGTCGCCTGACGCTCGGAGAACTTGCAAAGCTACAAGCCGCGGCGGGCTTCGCGAAGCAACCGAGCGAGACAGCGCGCAAGCGACCAAAGAAGAAACAGGCCCGGAGATGACTGACTTCAGCCAGTTCGTACCTGCCTACATTCGCCGGCTGGCTGAGGGAGATCAGGCCCGGCCACTGAAGCAATCCAGCGGCAGCGCTAAACCGATCGCGCTGAATCTCAACGAAAATCCTTTCGGCCCTTCTCCGCTTGCGTTGAAAGCAATCACCGCCGCGCTTCCCGACATTCATCGCTATCCTGAAATCCAGGCGACGGAACTGCATGACGCCATCGCACGGTTTCATGGCGTCAATCCCGATCAGGTGCTGGTCACCGCGGGAGCAACTGAACTGCTTTGCATCCTCGCCAAAGCTCTGCTTGCCCCCGGTTTGAACGCCATCACCAGCGCACGGTCTTTCATCGTTTACAAGTTGGCCACACAGGTCACGGAGGGCAAGCTGATTGAAGTGGCGACACGGGACTACGGCTACGACCTGGATGCGATTGCCGCAGCGATAGATGCGAATACGCGAATCGTGTTCATCGCCAACCCCAACAACCCTACGGGGACATTAGTCACCGCAGACCAAGTGGATCGCTTCATGGAGAAAGTCCCCGAGCACGTGCTAGTCGTGCTGGACGAAGCCTACGGTGACTTCGCCGAAGATTTCGCTCGGCAACGCGGCGTTGTGTATTCACGATCTCTCGACTATGTGCGCCAGAAACGAAATGCAATTGTGCTGAAGACATTTTCGAAGACGCACGGCCTCGCCGGATTGCGGGTTGGTTATGGGATTGGCCCAGCACGGTTAATGTCTCTCTTCGCTCCGCTTCGCACAATCTTCTCGGTATCGTCAATCGCACAAGCAGCGGCCCTGGCTGCACTGGAAGACACAGAGCACATCCGGAAGGCGGTCGAGAACAACGCCGAGCAGGCAGAAATACTCACCACCGATCTCAAACGCCTGCCTGTCCCGCAGACCTGGGCGAATTTCCTTTACTGCGAACTTGGTCAGGACGCCGCCGTTTTTTCCGAGCGGTTAAGGACTGCTGGAGTGATTGTTCAACCCCTGGGAATGTGGGGTGCGCCAACTGCGATTCGCGTCAGCATCGGGACACCAGACCAGAATATCCAGCTTCTGAAAGCGCTGCGAGAGGTTCAGGAGTAATTCCCTCTCACCGTTTCAGCCCCACCTGCTTCAGCAGCGCATCGAACCGCGGATCACTGCGCAGAGGGTCAACCACCGGCTCCACTCCTAGATACAGCAACTGCTCGGAGCGGTCCTGGTAGCTTTTATCTAGATATTGGAACGCCATGTTCTTGTCTCCCAGCGCAAGATACACAATCGCCACGTACGACGGCGGAACGTACCGCTTCTGTCCAATTGTGGTCAGCACATTTAACTCGCTCTGCGCATCGGCATTTCGGCCCGCCAGCGCATAGGCATGAGCCAGCAACGCATGCACCATGGGCAGATCAGTTTTTTCGCCAGCCAATTTGCGCGCCTGTTCCAGCGTGGAAACCGCTTCCGTCAGCATCCCCTTCTGCTCGTAGGCCAGCGCTAGTTGAGTTCGCGCCGGTAGATAGCTGGAATCCATCTGTAGTACAACCTGGCATTGCGCGATGGCTTTATCGTACTGCCTAGAAAGATAGTACTGTCGGGCGAGTCCTTGATTGATGAACGGCGAAAGCGGATCAAGATCCGTAGCCCGCCGCGCCTGCGCCAGGCTCTCGTCGGTGCGTCCAACCTGCATCAGCAAATGCGCGTAGTAATGATGCGCTGTCGCGTAATTGGGGTTCAACTCGATCGCCCGCTTGAATTCACGTTCCGCGCCCTCGAAATCCCAGTCGTAGTTGTGCAAAATATGCCCCATCGATGCATGGGCTTCTGACGAGGAATCGTCGAGTTGCACTGCCTTGACTGCGGCTGCTTTGGCCTGAATCATCGCTTGCTTAGGTGGCAGAATCTCCGGGCCTCCGATCAAAGTAAGGAAGGCAAAGTAATCCGACAGCCCGGAATAAGCCAACGCATAGTTTGGGTCTTTCTGAATCGCCTGTTGAAAGTACTGGCCGGCCTGCGCCAGTCCGTTGGCGGTCCGCTTATTCCAGTAATAGCGTCCCAGGAGATAGGCCTGATATGCCTCCGGATTCACCGGATGAGCGTCCTTCGCCAGGCGCAGTTGCTGTTGCGGGGTTAACCGGAGATCAATCTGCTTGGCAATATCGCGAGCAACATCGCTTTGCAGCAGCAGCACGTCGCTCAGGTCGCGGTCATAATTGTCGGCCCAAATGTGCTGGTCACTGCGGCCATCTACCAATTGTGCGGTGATGCGTACGTGGTTACCAGAAAGCTGCACCGCACCTTCAACTACCGCGTCCACATTCAGCTCGCGCGCAATTTGCGGTAGCGGCGTATGAGTGTCCTTGTATCTCATGACCGAGGTGTGAGAGATGACTTTCAAGTCTCCGAGTTTGGAGAGTTGCGTAATCAGATCTTCTGTCATGCCATCCGCGAAATAATCCTGTTTCGGGTCCTCTGTAAGGTTAGTCAGCGGAATCACTGCCAGCGAGCGGAACGAGCGCGTTGAAAACAACCAGTTTCGTAATCCCCATGCATTGAAGAAAACCAAAGCGGCAGCAACAATTCCAGCCACCAGAAAACCCGCAAGCGATCCCGTCCATGTCCTCCACATGCCCGGAGAACGCTTCACTTGCCTCACTACAACAGCCGGGCCTGGCGGCGATGGCAGCGCTGCTATGGCGGGCTGCTCTTGCACCTGTCCGATAAAGCGGTACCCGCGCCGGGCCACCGTCTCTACAAACCGGGGGCTGTCCGCAGCATCGCCCAGCGCCTGCCGCAAGCGGTTCACAGCAGCGTGCAGGCCGTGGTCGAAATCAACAAACGTGTCTTCAGGCCAGATCTTTTTTTGCAGTTCTTCACGAGTGACAATCTGTCCCGGAGTTTCAAGCAGCGTCTGCAGAATAAGGAACGGCTGCTCCTGGAGGCGAATCTTGATGCCATGCTTTCGCAGTTCCCCGGCACGTAGATCAACCTCGAAAACGTCGAACCGGATTGATTGCGACACTGGCGGCGTCACCATGGAGGCGTTGGCCTGTCAGGAAACTTGGTTCCTGAAAGTGGCAGAAGTTTAGCATTTTTCTTTATTGGCCGCGTGAGGTTTTCGTTAGCTCCAGTTTTTTCATATGTTTAGCGCGTGAGCAACAAATGAAATGCGAGTGACTGGCATGGTATTGACGCGATGGTTCCACCGAGCGCAGCATGCCGAGTCAAGAGCGGTCAGACTCTATAAAATGCCAAGAACCAGAAGTAGGGGGCTGGCCGCTCTTGGGGGAGATACCATGCAAGCGGAACCGCCGGTTGCTTCCGCCACAATGAGCGAAGCCAACGCTGCGGCAGTTGTGCTTGCGCAGCGGATACTGGCCGGAGACCGTTCCGCCGAGGATGAACTGGTCAGCACCTACCGCCGGGGTGTGTTCGTCATTGCCATGGCACGCACCCGCGACCGCGACGCCGCCCTCGACCTTACCCAGGAGATCCTGATTGCCATCTTGAAAGCGCTTCGTAGCGGCCAGCTACGCGAGTCGACGAAATTGGCAGCATTTATCCAGGGGACCGCCCGCAATCTGATCAACAACTACCTGCGCACCAAAACCCACCATGCGGAAGTTGAACTCGACAATGAAGCCTACAGCGCCGACCCGGTGGAGGAACTCGAGTCACTGGAAAGACGGCGCCTGGTACAGCGCGAACTTGAATCTTTCAGTATCACCGACCGGCAGATTCTGCTATTGTCTCTGGTTGACGGCCATTCCTTGGCGGAAGTCGCGCAAAGATTGAACTTGTCTCACGAGGCAGTACGCGCCAGGAAGTCCCGAGCCGTCAGGAAGATAACCAAGAAGTTCGCACGCATGTCACAAACCTAAGGGCTCCCGCCACTTACTATCTGGGCGCGCTATGCAGTGTCAGGAATTACGCCGGGACGAACTCGCAGAAAAATACCTGAATGGCCAGCTTGATCCCGCTGCGCGGGACGAGTTTGAAGTCCATATTCTTGAGTGTGTCCGGTGCCTGCGACAGGTCGAGACCGTCCAGACTCTGCTTTGGGACTTATGCTCCTGGTCGTTCTGAATGTGTTAGGCCAGGAGGCTGCTGCGCCGCCACCGAACGGAGATCAGCAGTCCCTTGCAGAATTGGTCCAGCACGCCGAAGCCGGAGATGCGGCCGCTCAATACAAATTGGCAGTTCGTTACTCTTCAGGAACTGGCGTCGCCAAAAATGACGCGGTGGCGCTTACATGGTTCGGCAAGTCAGCCGAGTCCGGATATGCGCTCGGACAAGTCTCGCTCGGATTGATTTATCGAGAAAGCAACTACGGTGTAAAACCAGATGCTGCACAGGCGGTGGACTGGTTCCGCAAAGCTGCAGACCGAGGCAACGCGCATGGACAGTCGGAACTCGGGTTTATGTATGAGGGCGGTGAAGGACTGCCAGAGGATGATCGAGAAGCCGCGAGATTGTACGCTCTTGCCGCTGCACAAGGGCTTGCCGTCGCCCAGTTCGACCTGGCCTATATGTATGAGAATGGAAAGGGCGTCGATCCTGATCCACACAAAGCTACGGAGCTTTACGAGTCCGCGGCTGTGAGTATCCCCACCACACGTCACAACCTCGCGGTGGTGTACTTCGGCGGTAAGTCAATCCACAAAGATCTGGTTCGGGCTTATAAATGGGTTCTGCTTGACGTCTCCGCTGAACACACGCGGACCCTAACCCGCGACTTGGACGTAACCGACGAGCCTCGCCTTGGCTACGCACTCATAATGGCAGAGGACATTGCCAAACACATGAGCAAGGATGAAAAGAAATCCGGGCGCATCCGAGCGGAAGAGTGGATCCACTCCAATGCCGCGCGACTGGGGGAAGAACAGCGGTTCTTCCAGGAATCTATCGCGCGCTTGAAGTAAGTAAGGCGGAAGCCGCGCTTACAACTGACTCATTTTCGCCAGGAACTCGCCATTGGACATGGTCTTGGCCAGTCTCTCGATGAGCAATTCCATGGCTTCAACTGGCGAGAGGGGGTTCAACACTTTGCGCAGTACCCAGATTCGTGCCAGGTCGTCCTTCGGGATGAGCAACTCTTCTTTTCGCGTGCCCGATCGCTGAATATCGATGGCCGGGAAGGTGCGCTTGTCCACCAGCTTGCGGTCGAGAATGATTTCCGAGTTGCCTGTGCCTTTGAATTCCTCGAAAATCACGTCGTCCATGCGCGAGCCCGTGTCAATCAACGCGGTCGCAATGATGGTCAGTGATCCGCCTTCTTCGATATTTCGTGCTGAACCGAAGAAACGCTTGGGGCGCTGCAGAGCATTGGAGTCCACGCCGCCGGAAAGGACTTTGCCACTGGGCGGAACAATGGTGTTGTAGGCGCGAGCCAAACGGGTAATCGAGTCGAGCAAGATTACAACGTCGCGCTTGTGCTCAACCAGTCGCTTTGCTTTTTCGATCACCATCTCCGCCACTTGCACGTGCCGCGCTGCGGGCTCGTCGAAGGTCGAGGAAATGACTTCGCCTTTGACAGACCGCTGCATATCGGTGACTTCTTCCGGGCGCTCGTCAATCAGCAGCACCATCAACACGACTTCGGGATGATTGGTAGTAATCGAATTGGCCACATTCTGCAGCAGCATGGTCTTGCCAGCCCGCGGCGGAGACACGATCAAGCCGCGCTGGCCTTTGCCGAGCGGCGTCAGCAAATCCATTACACGGGCACTGACGTTCTCACGAACCGTTTCCAGCTTGATTCGTTCCTGCGGATACAACGGCGTCAGGTTGTCGAACAGAATCTTGTTGCGCGCTTCATCCGGCGATTCGAAGTTGACAGCTTCAATCTTGACCAGCGCAAAGTATTTCTCGCCCTCATGCGGAGGCCGCACTTGGCCGCTGATCGTGTCACCAGTCTTCAAGTCAAATTTGCGAATCTGCGACGGAGAGACGTAAATGTCATCCGGGCCGGGAAGGTAGTTGTAGTCCGGCGAGCGCAGAAAGCCGTAGCCATCAGGAAGAATTTCAAGCACGCCCTCGGCGAAAATGTGGCCTTCTTTTTCGCTTTGCGCCTGCAAAATCTTGAAAATCAGGTCCTGTTTGCGCATGCCGCTGGCGCCCGGGAGGTCCAGCGTACGAGCAATCTTGGTTAATTCGGTTATGTTTTTTTCTTTGAGTTCAGCGATGGTCATTCGTCACCTGCGAGGAGATCGGGATTTCGTAATTAAGGAGGGTATTTTCAGGGAGATTTGGTCAATTCAAGGCAGGAAGGCGGGGCTGATGTTACGCAGCCCGCCGTTGTGCCTCAACAAAATGTTCCGGCTCAGACAAAACCGTCTGCCGCTCAGAGCTTGCAATCTTATCCAGCACTTCGTTCATGGTTTCCTGGATTCGGGTGTTAGGCTTATGAAACTTACGAGTAGCCTTGGAGGCAAGCTGGCACAGCATATAACGGTTCCGCAAAGTATGTAAAGCGTCAAAAACGCGATCAGAGCGCATAGGTAACGTCCTTTCTTGAAGCCGAGCTTCATTCCCGGAAGCTGTCAGACGGTCGCAGCTCACCAGAGTCCATAAACCACTGAAAACAATTAAGTTTGTACCGGGAAATGCTCTGGCTATTTGTATAGATGCACCGCCGGGGGCGAAAGTTTCTCGTTTACAAGGCCGGATCGCTCGGTCGGAGGTTCGTCGGGAAACTGGTCTTTCAGGCCGTCTGAACGCTATAAATTACAGGGAAAATGTGGTGGCGTCAAGGAATTTTGTTAACTCCTGTTGGACGCGTCGGTACATCAGGATTCCGAAATGGGCTTATTTCCAATCCTTTACGGTCTAACGGCTGATCTGGCGATGGGGTCATCGGGTGATCTGAAAGTCCGGACGACACAAGTGAAGGTGATCCCAAAGACCAGATCTCCCGATACCCGGTTCCAGATCACCCGGTGACCCCATCACTCAAATCACTCGATTCCCCTTAAGCCCACAACGTCCGATCCAGCGTCCGGTACTGGATCGCTTCCGCGATGTGCTTGGGCTCAATGGCCTGAGACCCCTCCAAATCGGCAACCGTACGCGCGATTTTGAGGATACGGTCGTGCGCCCGGGCGGTCAGGCCCTGCTGGTTCATGGCGCGTTCCAGCAACCGTTCGCAATCCGTAGATAATTCGCAAAACGTCCGGATTATGTCGTGAGGTCATCTGCGCATTCGAGTAGATCGGGTGTCGCGTGGTGCCGCGAACTTTTGCAACTGGGTTTCCCGGGCCCGCAGAACTCGCCGCCGAATCGCCACCGAACCCTCCGGTTCGCTTACCGAGCGGATCTCCTTGTAATTCACCGCCGGGACATCGATATGGATATCGATCCGATCCATCAGCGGCCCGGAAATCTTCTGCATGTAGCGCTGAATCATGGGCTGGGTACAGCGGCACTCCCGCGATTTGTCGTTGAAGAATCCGCTTGAACAAGGATTCATCGCCACCGCCAGCATAAATCGCGCCGGAAAGGTCAGCGACATCGACGCGCGGGCTATGCAGACCGTTCCATCCTCGAGCGGTTGGCGCATGACCTCGAGCACGTTCCGGGGAAACTCCGGAAGTTCATCCAGGAACAGCACGCCATTGTGGGCCAGCGAAACTTCTCCCGGACGCGCTATCACCCCGCCGCCGATCAGCCCGGTGTCGGAAATCGTGTGGTGCGGCGAGCGATATGGACACAACCCGACCAGCCCCGCCCGGGGTCCCAGGTGATTTTCTGTTTCGAATCTCCGCGCGAGAGTTCGAAATCTTGAGGTCACAAATTGTGACCACGCGCGCGGAACGAGTAAGTTGCTGGAAGTAAACTTACCGTTCCACCGCCATCGCCACCGCGTTCCCCCCACCCAGACACAACGCCGCAATCCCCCGGTGCACGTCCCGGCGGATCATCTCGTAAATCAGTGTCACCAGAACGCGGGCGCCGCTGGCGCCGATTGGATGCCCGATGGCGACTGCGCCTCCGTTCACGTTTACTTTTTCGGGATTGAGGTAGAGCTCGCGCATCACTCCCAGGGCCTGCACCGAGAAGGCTTCGTTCAGTTCGTAGAGATCAACGTCGTCGTTCTTCCAGCCTGTCTTCTCCCAAATTTTGCGTACGGCCCCGACCGGCGCCATCATTACCCACTTGGGATCAATCCCGCTGGTGGCCTGGGCAATGATGCGAACCATCGGCTTCGCTCCGAGTTCCTTGGCTTTAGCAGCGCTGGTCACGACCACAGCGGCTGCGCCGTCGTTTACACCGGGAGCATTGCCCGCAGTGACGGTGCCGTCTTTCTTGAAAGCGGGTTTCAGCGAGCGCAGGACTTCGATGGTCGTGTCCTCGCGCGGAGACTCGTCTTTATCGAAAATAACCGGCGCCGCACCTTTCTTCTTCGCCGGAAGCTCGACGGGTACGATCTGCGACTTGAAGCGGCATTCTTTGATTGCCGCAACCGCCTTGCGATGCGAGTACACCGCAAACTGGTCCTGCTCTTCGCGGGTGATGCCATATTTCTCGGCAACGTTCTCGCCAGTGATGCCCATGTGGTAGTCGTTGTAAATGTCCCAAAGGCCGTCGCGGACCATCGAGTCAATAATCTGGCCATCGCCGAGGCGGTATCCTTTGCGCGCCTGCGGCAAAAGATAAGGCGCATTGGTCATGGATTCCATTCCGCCGGCTACAACTAAAGTGCTATTCCCCGTCTGTATCGCCTGCGCCGCGAGGGCCACGGCTTTCAGCCCGGAGCCGCAAACTTTGTTTATAGTCATGGCACCCACTTCCGGAGCCAGTCCGCCATAGATCGCCGCCTGCCGCGCGGGATTCTGGCCGAGTCCGGCGGGAAGGACGTTGCCCAAGATGCACTCATCCACGCTTGCAGGTTCGACTCCGGAGCGCTTTACAGCTTCGCGAACCACGATCGCGCCGAGCTGCGTTGCGCTGAGATCAGACAACGATCCCTGAAATTTTCCTACCGGCGTGCGGCACCCGGAGATGATGACGACTTCGTCCATAGCGGCCATTTGTGTGCTCCTGCGAATGTTTTCTGTATCGAATTATATTCTCTGATGTTGGATGAGAGAGCCTCCGCATCTCGATTCACCTCTGTGATGGATGGCCCGCTCTGACCGAAGTCGAGAGTGTCATCGGTGGCCAGGTTCTGGAACCTCTCAACCACAGGGGGCATAGAGGAGCACAGACGAACCAGAAAATCGAAAACGAACCCGCATCACACAAGAATTTCTTGGTCGCGATCGCTCCTTCGTGACCTTCGTACTCCTCTTCGATCGAGCTCATGCATCATTTTTTTCTTGACTTCGCATTTTATTGACTCTATACATTCAGACAGTCGCAACAAACGACCGTTGCGTGATCCATGAATAATGGAAGGGAGAATAGGCAACCATGGCAACCAAAAAGAAAGCGAAAAAGGCCGCGAAAAAGAAGCACTAACTGGCCGGTCGCAAAGTAAAACCACGGGGACGCGTAAAGCGTCCCCTAAGTTTTTTTGGCGGCGAAGTATTATGCGGGCGGTTTGCTCGGAAAGAATCGAATTCAGTTGGCCGATTTGATCGCGACCGCCGCAACAAAATCCGGAATGCGCTTCTCAGTCTTCGGGCACAGGACGCGGTAAGCGCACCACCCACAATGCATCCCGGCCTTGGGCTCAAAACGTCCTCCAGCAATTTTCTCGGCGATTTCTTCGACCCGCGCCTTGGCCGCGTCGATCTGGATCCCGCTGCGTTCGGTGCTGACCCTGGCATTCCCCTCGAGGTTATGAAAGACCAGGCGCTCGGCGTGATATCCCCACTTTTCGCGCGCCGCCAGCGCGTAAACGGAAAGTTGCAGGCTCTCATCCGCGTCTTCCTGAGAACGTGGACGTCCGGTCTTATAGTCGGTGATGACCACTGCATCGCCCGAAGCCCGGTCAATCCGGTCAACCCGCCCGACCAGGTTTGTGGCTCCGATCTTTACGCTGAACCGTTCTTCGGTATGCAGAACCTCAGCCTGCTCAGAAGCAGAGCCCGCAAGAAAATCCCGCAACTCGGCGGTTCCCTTTTGCTCGTAGAGTTCGCGCTGGTAATGATCTGCAAAGCCCGCATCCGCCAAGTCGGCAAGAAGTAACTCCACCAGTTCGGCTTCCGATTTCGTCCGCCCCGCGCGTACCGATTCGTAGTACGTGAGCAGCACCCGGTGCATGGTCGCACCGTACTGCAGCGCCGCCGAAACCTCGGACGGGATTCTCCACTCCCGCTCCAGCTTGAACTGCAACGGGCAGGTCTCGTAACGCTGAATTGCACTGGCGCTGAGTGTCGCCGCCAGATCCGAGGATGGCGGCAGTGCAATCCATTCCCCCAAGCGCGAGACCGGAGCGTCCGAAGCCCCAAAAATGTCGGTCTGGAAGTCGCGGCAGATTCTCTCTCTCAGACAATTCTTCAACTCCCGATGCTTGATCAACTCGCGCAGATATCCCGGCGGAGTCTTTTCCGTCCTCCCCTTTCCGAATGGGCCGTAGATAGTCAGGGTATCGCGGGCGCGGGTCATAGCCACGTAGAACAGGCGCCGTTCCTCCTGCTTGTGCACTTCCTTCTCGTCCCGATCGGCAGCCAAACCCGAATTGCGAAGCTCCGTCGGGATTTCGATCAGCGGCTCGCGAAAGTACGACGGAAAACTATTACTAACCGCGCGCAGGATGAAGACATGCTCGAACTCCAGCCCCTTGGCGGAATGCGCGGTCATCAGCTTGACCGAGTCTTCCTCCTCACTCGATGCCAGCGGTAGAGTTCCGCGCGCTTCC
>Ga0185299_10002108_pt1 | contig 32562 bp, 29 predicted proteins | sample PaiPotPPA55metaG_FD_128002 | JGI IMG/M metagenome (GOLD analysis project Ga0185299, IMG submission 128002) | Iron sulfur acid spring bacterial and archeal communities from Banff, Canada, to study Microbial Dark Matter (Phase II) - Paint Pots PPA... ...
TTTCACGGTGTCGATAGAATGATTCCTAACAATAAAGCGAGCAGGCAGCAGCCCGACACCATAGCCGGACTGCACGAACGCTAGCTGCAAATGCATGTTGTGGACTTCAGCCGCAATCATGGGGTTGAAGCCGGCACGCTCCATCCGATCGATGAGGCTTGCCCGAAGCGGGCACCCGGGCGGATTGAGCACCCAGGGTGCTTTGCCTAAGCTTTTCCAATCGGCGTCGAAGTTGCCTGCCGCGCCTTGAACGATCTCCATGCGGTCCGTCGCGATGATATTCGTCAGAAGTGGTGGAGGCGCGGTTCTACCTTCGGGTAAAAGCACGGCTGCAACGTCGAGCTCACCCGCGAGCAGCCGTTTAAATAATTCACCCGTGAGCTCGCTCAACAGCCGCAGTCTGACCTTGGGGTATTTTTCCGTCAGCGCCCGAATGGGGTCGGTAAGCGTCCCCTCGGCCAGGGGATGCGCGAGCCCGATGCGCAAGAGGCCGTGAGGTTCGGCGTCGCGCGATACAAGAGATCTCAGCGCCTCCGTCCGCTGCAACAGATCTCGCGCTTGTTCAAGAACCCTGGAGCCCAACGAGTTCAGGCGCGGCGGCTTGACCGAGCGGTCGAGCAACTCAGCACCCAATGCAGCCTCCAGTCTTTGCAGTTGCCGGGTTATGGCGGATGGTGTCCGGAATAGCCGATCGGCTGCGCCGGCTATGGACCCGGCCTGGGCAAACTCTACGAGCGCGTGTAAATCATCGAACATGGGAGCCTCCTAAAGTACTTCTAAAAACCGCCTCTCAACGAATAGCAGCATCGTGCGTGTACGGCATTATCATAGTGATAATAATGAACTTGTGGAAGTGTTCGTTCGGCTCCACCATTCTGACCATCTAACCCAGTATCCACAGGAGTTTACCATGAGCAAGACAGCAATTACCTCGCCCGAACTTGCGCCGCCGGTCGGCCCGTTTTCCCAGGCGATCGAAGTCGGTGGTTTCATCTATTTCAGCGGCCAGGTCGGTCAAGACCCGACGACGGGCAAGGTGGTCGAGGGGGGTATTGTGGCCGAGACAGAGCGCGTCTTCCAGAATCTCTCGGCGGTTCTCAAGGCGGCCGGCAAGAGTTTCGATGATGTCGCGCGCGCCGGTGTGTATCTCACGAGCATGAGTGACTTCGTCGCGATGAATGGCATCTACGCGAAGTATTTCAGTCAGCCCTTTCCCGCCCGTACGACGATCGCGGTGGCCGCCCTGCCGCTTGGGGCCTGCGTTGAGATCGACCTCGTCGTCAAGGCTTGAGGCAACACACGGAGGTTGATCTCATGAAGTACCCATTTCACATCGTCGATGTTTTCAGTTCGACTGCGTGAGGGTTTGCCACCTGGAACCAGCGGAGCCAGCGGTCGGACATCGAAGCGCTCGTCCAAGCCTGTGAGGAGTTAGGCGTTCGAACACGAAGCTCGGACGAGTCACAAAGCCGTTCAGCACGTGAAGATCCGCAGGGGCGGCGCGACGATGATGATGGGGACCGGACAGGTCCCGACGAGTAACCGAATCGTGCGCAGATGGTACTATAATCGTGATAATAATGAATTTGTGTAATTTTTGTCGTGCATCAGAATATTGGGGAATTCATGTTTTTGAAAGAGGAACTGACACAGCGATTACCAGAAAAAGTTTATGCCACTTGTTCGTATTGATATTCGTAAAGGCAAGGACTCTACCTACCGGCGTGAAATCGGCCGCGTTGTCTATGAAGCACTCATCGGTGTTGGGGTGCCCAAGAACGACCGATTCCAGGTGATTAGTGAACACGAGGACGACAAGTTCTTATTCGATCCCGATTATATCGGTGTCCACCGCAGCGATGACCTCGTTATTATACAAATCACCTGGAACGACGGACGGAGCACGGAACAGAAAAAGGCGCTCTACCAAGCCATTGCCGACGGCCTGCACACGGCTGTCGGGCTCCGTCGCGAAGACGTTTTTATCAATGTTATCGAGGTCAAGAAAGAGAACTGGTCTTTCGGCAATGGCGAAGCCCAGTACGCCGTCTAGGGCCGCGAACTACAACGAGTTCCAGAAAGGACAATAGCAAATGCCTTACGTTAATGTAGGAAAGGAAAACTCCTGCGGAAATCTGGACATATCGCAGCAGGTGAAGAGAAAATGATTAAGACTATTATCTTATCTATGTGTCTCGCAGCTTCCTCACTTTCGCTTAATGCACGTGCCCAGGATGAGCGCGCGTATACTGATGGCCCGGTCACTGAGGTGAACTACCTACGAGTTGAGTACGGGAGATTTGAAGAGTACATTGATTGGCTAAATTCGACATGGAAGCCGACCATGGAAGCCACGAAGAAAGCTGGGCTAATCATCGATTACAAGGTCTTCAGGGCCACTCCAAAATCACCGGATCAGCCCAATATAATTTTATGGATCACTTATGAAAACATGGCGGCTTTAGATAAAGGCATCGAGCTAGAAGCAGTGGCCAAGAAAGTAATCGGTAGCACCGAGGTTCAGAACAAGGCCAGAGTGGGCCGGAATGAATACAGAAAAGTTCTGGGCATTGAATTGATTCGTGAACTTATTTTAAAATGAAATTGTTTGGTGCGGCCCAGGCCATACGCGAGCAACACAACGCCGAGCAGAGTTTTCCGCTCGCTGAGAATCTCCTTCTCGATATCCCGCTATGCGTTCCGCATGCTCTTGAGGTCTCCGGGGTTTGCCTCATTGCCGTCGCCACCATGGCCCTCGGCGTCGGAGCCACCACCGCCATCTACAGCGTCATCGACACAACCCTGCTGCATCCTTTGCCCTACCCCAACCCCAGCGAACTGGTGCGAATTGAAGCCAACCTTCCCGGCGTGGGCGCGCACGACGTCGGCGTCTCCATAGCGCGCCATTCGCTTCTCGATTCCGGGCATTCCTATCAGCACGAGCCCAATGCCGCCAGCATCGAAGATCGCCCGCATTTGCTCGAGGCAGACGATTTTGAGCCGATCGGCTTCATCCACCAGAATCAGCCGGGTTGGATCGCCGATGCGCTTCTCCTTTGCGATGTAGTTTTCGCTAACTGCGGCATACGTCGGCTTCAGCTTTGGTATGGGACCCGCTAGCCAGTCGTGGGTCACAAACATTTCGTCCCGATGTTTGGCGTCGCGAATGTCAATTTGCTTGAGCGGCGCAAATATTGCGAAATGTTAATTTTTGATCGGCGGCGCGGTCGGGTATTGTCGTCGGTCTGGTTATGCTCTCTTGACAGTTAAGCTAGGAAAAGGGCCGCAGGTGCGGCCCTTTTTCTTTTGGTGGGCGATCATGCAACCCTCGATCTCGGCGGACGCCAAGTCGAGTTCCACTCCGTAGGGACAGCCCATAGTCCCGGCGAAACAGCTCGCAGTTGCCGGGTTCGTGCCTCGGTCGTGTTAGCTATCAGTCAATCGAGCCTGGCGTGCCAAAGTAGCAACGGCGGCATCACTTCTTCGTTGCGAAATAAAGGATACCAGAATTCGAGAAGCCGCTGGCGTTGTAAGCCCAGAGTGTCGCTGAATAGTTGGGGTCGTTAGGAATCAGGCCTTCGACCTCAAGCGAGGTTCCTTTCGCGAGATAGACATCGACCTGGCCAACCGCCAGACCGGGATGAGCCACGGTGATGGCATAGGCGATAGCAGAGCTGACAGCGGACCATTTGAATTTCGCAATGCTTACGCCTGGTGTCACGGTGAAACTGGTGATCGCTCCCGGCGCTGTCCCACTCTGCGTCCCGGAAATCAAAAGTTGCGCCGTGAGACCACCACCGTCGATGCTCCCAATGCCGGTTGCGTTACAGTAACGCGGCTGAATAAAATTACCGCCAGCGCTGTAGCCCGGATATCCCGGGTAACGTGTGGTGTAACCGTTTGAGCCCACAATAATCGGATACATAAACGCGGCTGGCTGGCCATACCCGTCGGTAGTGATGGTGTTGTTAGCTGTGTTCTTTTTAACCGGAGTCGCAAACGGGAACAACCAGTTACCCACATCATAGAGGATGGGATTAAAAAACCCGAGATCTCCTAACCCCGAATATCTCATCCCCACATTGACGATGCCCAAGTAACTCGCCCAGATCGGCGCAGCGACACTGGTGCCACCCGCCGCTAACCAGCCGCCATTCAGCTTGGAGTAGATTGCCGGTCCGGTGTTGTAATCGCCGACGGCTGAAATGTCGGGCACGTTGCGGTGTTTTAAAGATCCACCCTGGGTCGTTATGAAGTAGGGATCAACCTCGCCCTGAAAAGCGGGGAAGTCCCAAACGTCACTGATGCCGCCCCCGGATGCAAAAACCCCTATATTGGAGGTATTCCAGACCTGCTCGTTGACATACTGTTGACCTGCCCCGGTAAACAAAGTAGTACCGCCGACCCCGGTCACGTAAGGCTGAGAAGCGGGGTCAGAAACGTTGTAAGGATAGTGAGGACCTTGGTAACCATCTCCATAGGCACCGCCGTCTCCGGAGCTAGCCGTTACGGTTATTCCTTCCGCTGCCAATTGGGCGAGAGCGGTGTTCTCCGCTTTAATGGCAGCTTTGCCTTGATAACCCTCGTCCTGCCCGTAAGAGATGCTTAGCACCTGGGCTTTCTTATCGTCGGCGACCTGGGTCAGCGTGTCGAGAAGCGCCACTGGGAAGGTGTCGATGCCATCTTCGTAGACCAAGACCTCATGGACGTTTGGGTTAATCGCAATCACCATGTCGATATCGAGCACCGCTTCCAGCTCGATCTGTAAGCTATCCACGCTGCCGTTATACTTGTCGACGCTCACAAACGTCACCGGCGGATGTGGCAACTTCATCCGGTTGAGATAGGTCTCTACATCTGACTTAAAGAAACCGCCTTGCTCAAACAGTGCTACCACGGTTTTGTTGTCCAGATTGCCGAAGGTGGGAATCGAGTAAATGGTTCGCAGATCGGCAGCCGAGTAATTGCTTCCCGGGCCGGTGCCGCCAATGTTCTCGCTAGCGTTGACCGGTTGATCGCTTGGGTTTTCGCCCAGCACCTTGCCCACCTTCACCTGCGGCGTATACTTCTTGCCATCCGTCAATCCGATAACTGCCGAGGTCTTATCGGCAATGGCAGTCGGGATAGTCGGGGCAACGGCTGCGGAATAGAATTCTTCGCCCTCGGATGAACGGTAATTGTTGATCTGAGTGCTAAAGATAGACTCCAATTGAGCCGCGGTACCGCGGACCGTTAAAGCGGTCCGCGCGAGTGACTCTTGAGAAACGCTTAGCCCATTAGCGGCTGCCCATTGTTTGAGAGCGGCATAGTCGGATTCACTGGCACCATACCGGCTCGCAAATTCTTGCGGGGTCAGGTATTGGTGATAAAGCGGGTCGCCGGGGCGCGACACATGGTCAACGAAATCGGCGGCGCCTTGAGGATCCGACGACGGCAATGTGAAGATCACGCTGATCTGCTGGTTCCGGTCAACCGGGCTAAGAAAGGTCGATTTGGCCACTAATGGTGAGAGTTCAACGGTGGCGATTTGGCCGAAAACGTTATCCGGCGTGATCAACAGCGACAGAATCAAGCCGAACGCAATCGGTAGTAGCTGTCGCCAGCTAGTAGCATAACGACTAAATCGAGCCAGTTGATCCTGGCTCGTTGTGTAAGATCGATTGTGCATAGTGAGTTAAAATGGAAAATGCGAGTCAATAGTTTTGGATAAGGAAGAAGCGGTGAAGACTACTTAGTAGTGAAGTATTCTATCTCTTGGGTGGCTCCGCCTTGGTTTACTGCGTATGCGTAAAGGGCATAGTTGGTTTTCGGAGTGAGGTTGGTGATGGTCAATGCTCTCTTTTTAGTAACGAACCCGGTCACGGTGTTGGCGAGACCGCCGGGGCCTACCAGTTCGAGTACATAGCCATCGGCGAGATCGGCGTCGGTCCAACTGAATTTGGCCGTGGTCTCAGTTAACTTAGGGAAAAAGAACACAAAACCGGCAGGAGCTTTTCCCTTTCCTTTCTGAGCAGTGAGCACCTGGGTCGCAAAGACTCCTCCCCAGATCGTACCTGAGCCGGTACAGTTGGTGTATCCGTAACCTGCACTAAACCCGGCGACACCCCCATAAAGAGCAGGGTCTCCATTGGTTCCGTCCGGTACGGGGAAGAGATAATTCGATGGATTGCCATAACCGATACCAATTAAAAAGCCGAGACCGTATAACGTCGGATTGAAGAAGCCGATCGATTCGCCGAATAAGTATTGAGAACCGGCGTTCAGGATACTCATATAGCCGCCCCAGATAGGAGCGGAGACACTGGTACCGCCAATCTGAATCCAACCGCCATTGATCTTGGAGTATACCCCGACGCCGGTCAATGGGTCGCCTACCGCCCCAACATCCGGCACATTGCGGTAAGTGGACGATCCGCCGTTAGTCGTTACATAACCAGGCACTTGCCAATCCGGAAGTGTCCAAAAAGAGCTGACCCCGCCACCAGTGGCGCCATGCCCGAGCCCTAGACGATTCCACACTTCTTCACCGAGCCACTCTTCGTTGGGCCCAGTCGTAAGGGTAGTACCGCCAACACAAGTTACTAATGGTTGCGACCCGGGATCCGGGGCTTCCAACTGAGCCGGGCTATAGCCGCCGCCGGTCCGGCCGTAGGCGCCATCATCACCCGCACTCACCAAGACGGTGATGCCCTGCGCTGAGAGCTGCGTTAACGCTGTGTTTTCCGCCGCTATCACTGTGCCTCCTTGTTGGACCTCATCCACGCCATAAGAGATGCTCACGGTCTGCACTTTGTTATCTGTCGCTATCTGATCGATGGCGTCGACGATGGCGACGCCGAAAGGATCGTTCCCGTCTTCGTAGACCAATACTTGTTTCACGTGCGGGTTGATCCCGATGATCATGTCGATATCCAAGACCGCCTCGAGTTCTACCTGCGTGTCGTTAACGCTGCCGTTGTATCCGTTTACGCCAATAAAACTCACGGGCGGATGCGGCAATTTCATCGTATCAAGGTAGGTGGTGACGTCCGACGGATAAAAACCGCCTTGCTCAAATACGGCGACACTTTGAGGGACGAGAGCGCCAAAAGCTGGGATTTGGTAACAGGTTCTTAGGTCCGAAGCGCTGTAGGTCCCGCCGGGGCCGGTGCCACCGCTATCAGGGGCTTTCGCCGGCGCCGCAGCGTTTTCGCCGAAAACCTTGTAGGGTTTGGCCAGGGCGGCATAGTGGGCGCCATTGGTTAACCCGATGACGCCGGCCAAGCGCGAAGCAATTTCTTCGGGGATGGTCGGTTCGACAGCGGCGGAATAGAATTCTTTGCCATCCGGCGAACGATAATTATTGAGCTGAGTCTTAAACAGCGTTTGGAATTGAGCGGTCGAGCCACGCACGGTTAGGCTGGTGCGAGCCAGCGACTCGTGCACGACGTTGAGCCCGTGGTTTGCTGTCCACTCCCTCAGGGCCGCATAATCGGCGGCGTTGGCGCCGTACCTGGCGGCGAACTCTTCCGGGGTCAGGTACTGATGAAAGAGCGGGTCTCCAGGCTTCGATACATGGCGCACAAACTCCGCAGCGCCCTGTGGATCTGACAACGGCAATGCCAGGATCACACTGATTTGTTGGCCTTGCTCAACTGGACTGAGCAAGGTTGATTTTGCCACCAGCGGCGACAATTCGACGGTTTTCGCCAGGCCAAAAACAGGGCCGGGCATGATCAATGGCGACAGCAAGAATCCAAAGACGACGGCTCTGAGCTGGCGCCGACTAGTAACACAGCGACTAATGCGAGCTGGCAAAATCCAACTCGCGCGATAACGGCGATATTGCATGGTAGTTTAACAAAAGATCCGGAACCTTGGGAATAGGGAGACGAGAAACCAGGAGGATAGTTTTTACGCCACCCAAAAGCGCAAACCAATAACGCGAGTGGGTGAACGCTCAACCACACACGATTTATTTCTGATATTAAAATTTATGGCTGACGGGAATGGAGGCCCTGCCATGGACCGAAATGCTCAGAGGGGATCGGGCAGGACCAACGACGGTTTAATCGTCAGACCGAAGTTGTATACTACGGAAACCGAACGCATATTACTTCCTTGTTTAATCCCGCGCTGAATAGGCCCTGCTCTTTGAGAGGGACTGGATATTTACGCGATCGGACGCAACTGATATGAGATCGGTGTCGTAACCGTCAATCAGATTTTTGAAAATATTTGAATGAAAAACGGTTGGGACCGCGACGTCGGACTTCCTCCGTCGCTGAAGCTATGGCGGACAAGTCGGCGAGCTCAGTCGAGTCGCTTTGCACATTCGGGAGCTGGTCCCTACCGATCGCCAGAGACAAAAGCGGCTCAATTTTTCCGGAATAAACCGGCCCGGCCATGGATCTCACCTGGGTAATGGACGGAGTTATGCGATGGAGAGTCTTAAGGAGTTCAAGCGGTACGTTGATCGTTGGTGGCCAGTTCCGCTACGTTTGATCGTCGGATACGGGTTCATCGAACACGGGTATTCCAAGCTGATCCATGGTCCTGAACGGTTCGTAGCGATTCTGCATGGTCTGGGAGTTCCTGCCCCGGAGTTTATGGCATGGGCAACCATTTTCGTTGAACTCCTGGGCGGCTTGGCGGTCCTACTTGGCGCGTTCATCCCTTTAGCGAGCGTGCCGATGGCGCTCATGTTACTCGTTGCGATGCTGACGGCGCACTTTCAATATGGTTTCAGCTCGATCAAAATCTTGGCAGTAACGAGTGCGGGTGCTCAATTCGGTCCACCCGGCTACGAAGTCGATCTCTTGTACCTTGCCTGTCTTGCCAGCCTGGTACTTGGCGGTAGCGGGCCATTTTCGATCGAGAGGTTTTTTACTAAACGCTCATTGGTAGGGCGAGGCTCCTGAATGGCCGGAAACTTTTCGCGAAGGGGATCGTTTCATCGCAGAGTCAGGCGCGCCAGGACTTTGCACCCGCCGAGCCGTGGCCCCACGATGGGATTGCGGCTCGGCGACTCCTAGGCCCATTACGAGTACCAGTAGATCTCGTCGCGGACGTTGGTTAACCGCTTAGGCCATTCCGGAGCCTCGCCCTACCAATCGTCGGCATTTCATCGAGTTTGATGAAGGACGCCCGCCACCCGATTTCCGCCAATGGGAGCTGCCCCGACAGGACTGAGCTGGGGCGAGTGGGCGAATGGGCGCAGTGGGGCGAGCGCGCGATTTAAACGCCGGGAGTGACGATAGGTGCTTGTATCGACAAATGGGTCTACCTGTGCAAGTCGTTAGGTGGCGTTTATCGCCTAACGCTTCTGGGTGCAGGTTTTCGCCCTTGCGCGAGCGCAGGGAAGACCTTCTTCACCGGCGTCAAAGTTGCTCCCCAAAAGCGCTTAATGGCCAAAATGAGTGATGCCCTGTTGCTAACCCGACGATCTGGAGGCTTGTGAAAAACGTATCTCCCTCGAGCAAGGAGCTCCGGCATCCGCCAGGCCATGATCCGGAGCCACCGATTCCGGACACAATTCTGGAAAAGTGGCAAGAGATTGTGAATCTCATGGCGGAGATGCTCGACGTGCCCGCGGGTCTGATCATGCGGATTCTGGGTGACGAGATCCACGTCTTTGTCTCAAGCAAAACAGAAGGGAATCCTTATCATCCCGGAGATTGCGAGCATTTTTGGGGCTCTGGTCTCTACTGTGAGACGGTTGTTACTAAGAATCACGAGCTGTTGGTCCCGAACGCTCTGCTTGATGAGGCTTGGAGAACCAACCCGGATGTAAGGCTGAACATGATATCCTATTTGGGATATCCCATTCGTTGGCCCGACGGGATCCCTTTCGGAACGATCTGCGTTCTGGACTGCAAAACAAATTCATATTCCGAGAAGTACAAAAACTTAGTGACCCAGTTCCGAGACATCGTCGAAATTCATTTGGAGATTATGTATACGGAGGCGAAACGCCGGCTGGAGCTAGAACGCTTGGTTGACGAGCGAACAGCCTCGCTGCGGGTGGCGGTGGCGCAACAAATCGATGCCAACAATCGCCTGATTTCCGAGATGAGCCGGCGGAACAAGACGGAAGAATCTCTTCGGAAAGCTCAAGACGACCTCGCGCGAGTCAGTAGGATCACCAATATGGGTGAGCTGGCGGCGACGATCGCGCACGAAGTAAACCAGCCGCTTTCCGGCGTCGTGACGAACGGAAATGCCTGTCTCCGGTGGCTGGCTGGCGTCGAATCCAGTTCGCCAGACCTTGAGGAGGCGCGTCAGGCGGTCGAGCGAGTGATCAGAGACGGTAAACGAGCCCGTGACGTGATCTTGCGATTACGTAATTTCTTCAAGGCAAGCCAAGGGGAAAAGACTGCGCTTAAGATAAATGAAATCGTGGAAGGAATCGTGCTGTTAGTACGGGACGAGCTAGAAGGGAATCAAGTTTTGCTCAGGACAGACTTGTCCGAGCAGCTTCCCATAATTCGAGGCGATCCAGTTCAGCTGCAGCAGGTTATCCTGAATCTGATCTTAAACGGAGCGGATGCCATGGCCGGCGTAGTCGACCGACCAAGAGAGTTAACCATCGTAACCTGTCCCGAATCTGGAGGCGTTCGGGTCGAGGTAAAGGACAACGGAGTTGGAGTTGAGGAAGAGAAACTTGAGTCAATCTTTCAGCCGTTTTACACGACGAAAGCCAACGGCATGGGCATGGGGTTAGCGATCAGCCGTTCGATTATCGAAGCTCACCATGGTCGTTTGTGGGCGACCGCGAACTCACCTCAAGGTGCGGTATTTCAGTTCGCGCTACCACTGGACTGGTGATTACCGGCGGCGGGCTCTTCCGTACTGCAGGAGGCTCTCAGACCGCCGGCAACACGGTCGCAGTTATCAGCACCCAAGCGAACATTGTGGTGGACCAGATCACGGTTGGCAACGCGCCGTATTTAGTTGCTGTCGCTCCTAACGGCAAAACCGCGTATGTGAGTAATGCGGCCGATGGCGCCGTGTCGGTGATCGATATCGCTGGTAGTTAATAAAGGCGTTACTCTTCAACGCTGCAACAATCTATTTTCCGGTTTACAAATCCATTCGGATGCCATCAACCGAGCGTCAATACAACGGTCGTGTGGAGGCGCCTGATCCAAGCAGAAACGAGAACGAGATATGAGTTATGAGTGCGTATTACGAGAACAGGGTCGCCGTCGTCACTGGTGGAGCATCGGGCATCGGCTTGGCTCTGGCGGAGACGATGCCTGCCTACCATGCGAAGCAAGTCATCCTCGCTGACTTCAACGAGGGGAACCTCAAACATGAAACCGCGCGGCTGAACACGGCCCATACCGGTAAGGTGCTCGGGGTCCGCTACGAAGACGGCGCTAAATGGGCTGTGTAAACAGAGCAGAAACCGAGGAGTATAAAGTATGAGTGAGTTGAGGAAGCGGCAGCAGGCGGCTATCGAGGCTGTCGTCAGGCATTTCTCGGCGACGCGGGAGGACGGGAGCAAAGAGTCGCCCAACGCTTATGTAGTGATCGCCGGGAAGCAAATCGCCGTCGAGGTCGCGGTGATCGAGCAGAAGGGTGCTAAACAAGGTAGCTTCGCGAAACCTCGGCTACGGTTCGACAAGGTTGTACTAGGACTAGTTGGCGGTTTGCGGGCCGCTCTGCGCGAGTTCGTTCCGGATGGCCAGACCGTGCTACTGACGGTCACGGCTCCGATATGGTTACCGTCGAAGACGGCTGCGGTACTGGAAGACAAGATCAAGGTCTGTCTGGCGCGTCGATCTGCCCAGCCGGAGATTAAGGACACGATCCACGGGAACCAGATCCGGGTACGCGTGGTGAAGGGCGGCTCCAAGGGAAATTCGAAGTTCATCGGGTTCGTACACAATCCCGATTCAGACCCGGAGGTTCTCTTGAATTTGACGCAATCATTACTCCTGTACATCGGCGCGGCCGCAAGCAAGCCCGCACCCAAGAAATTCACGGGCGATCGATGGCTGGTTGTCGCCAATGAAGACGGGCTTTCGCACATCGAGACCTATCGGCACATCTATGCCCAACTCACCATTCCGACCGACTTCAAAAAGATTCTGATAGTGCTTGCCGGCGGGCGGGTCGAAACCCTGGACGGGTGAGGGCGAGGGGCGAGGGGCGAGAGGGCGAGAGGGCGAAAGGGCGAGAGGGCGAAAGGGCGTGTCCGTTCGTGGTTGAAGATCGGGGTCGCCCTTCGTCGCGGGAAGAAAATTCGCACGGCAAAGACTAGCGGGCGATTCTCTCTTGTTAGTCTCTCATTTATGCCGGGTATGCAGAACCTCGGGATCTTGATCTTTTTCATGTAGGGTTAGATCGCCGATTTGCGGATCGTAGGAGCCAACAAAACCAAGGCCACCTGGCGCATACTCGGTTGCATCGGAAAAAATGAGGATGAAGGTGCCATCAATCTCGCCAGGACCCATAAAGTTTTTAATTATGCTGCGGCACCTGACTCGGAAATGATTGGTCTGAGGGTCATATTCTGAAAAGGTAAACCGATCATTCGGTATTTCCTGACCTGGCTTAACCGACAGGGTGTGAAACTCCTGACCGCCGGTGAGCATGGGCAAGTTTTTTCTACCGCCTTCAAGTGCTCTGCAGTCGCCTCGATCGGCGGATTTGACCGCTTAGAATGGTGGTCAAACGGTTAGTTCGCGAGAAGGCGAGCCTGCTAACAATGACTAATTCGTAATTGATACTCGAAGCAAACCTCGAAGAGAGTTCGATAGATAGACGGCGTCTGCGGTCATTAGATCTTCACGATAGAGTTTCTGTTCGCAGATTGTGCGGATGTTCAAGATCTCTTGACGCATGATGCCGTTGAGTAAACCGCTCTCAACTTCCGGTGTAAACCAGGTACCGTTCTTTATCAGAAACACGTTGCTGCGTGCACCCTCGGTTAGTTCATCCTTTTCATTGAAGAACAAGGCGTCGAAAACCGACGGCCGCGCTTTAAGTTGTTCCAAAGTGTCGTCGTATAATTTACGGGCGGTGGTTTTATGATGTAGGAGCAGATCAGAAGAGTCGGTCCGTTCTGAGGCAATAACGAATGCCGGTTGAGTGGGAAGCGGTAGCAAAGGCTGAATTTCGGCCCCGACCTGACCGTTCTGGTTAAGCGTTAATCTGAGGCGACACTGGCCTTGAGTCGTCGCTACGGTACGAAGAAGGGTTTCACGAAGGGCGGCTTCGTCGTACTTGAAGCCAAAGAACTGAGCAGATTGTTTGAGTCGTTCTAAATGCGCTTTAAACCGCATCACCGTGCCATTGTCGACCAGTAAGGTTTCCAGGAGCATAAAATCGGATTCCAGCGCCGTAAGAAAACGAGCCTTAGACCAACATTCTGCATACTCAGCGGTGGCGCTTGAGTCGGCGACGATCCCACTGCCAACGTGCATCCGTCCGCGGTTGCCGGGTGTTAACTCGACAGTTCGAATGGCGACATTGAAAGAGAAGTCACCACCTGGTCTGATATGGCCGATCGTACCCGTGTAGATCCCGCGAGAAGATCGTTCAAGCTCGCTGATGATGGTCATGGCGCGAATCTTGGGAGCACCAGTCACCGAGCCGGAAGGGAAGAGTGCTTCTAACGTTCGATACAACGATCGATCCGGAATGCGTGCACTGACCTGGGAGACCATCTGATAGACGGTTGGATACTCCTCGATGCGAAAGAGGTGATCCACGCGTACCGATCCCGTTTCTGCAATCTTACCGAGATCGTTCCGGATCAAGTCGACAATCATGAGATTTTCTGCCCGATCCTTTTCCGATCGCTCCAGCGCTTCCGCTAGGGAGGATCCGTCTTTGTCGACCTTAGCTGCGGTTCCCTTCATCGGCTTGGCCACGACTTGGTTTCCTTGCCGCTGGATGAAGAGTTCTGGCGACAACGACAGGATGGTTCGTCCAGGAAGTCGGAGGTACGCCCCGTGATTGACCGGCTGTGAACGGCGTAATTTTCGATACAGGCTTAACGCCGAACCGAAAAAGGTGAAATCGATCCTCCAGGTCAAGTTAACCTGATAGATTTCTCCAGCGGCGATATACTCAAGAGCCGATTGTACGGCTGCCAGGTACTCGACTTCGCTTATGGCTGCGCGCACCCCAGCAACCCCAGAAGGCGGTTGGTTCGCGTGGTTCTTTCCTAAGCTTTCAGCAAACCATTTCTCGAAGGCGTGGTGGGGTAACCACTTTGCCTCGGCGAATAGCCATGCTTGTATCGGCGCCCAAGTGTGTCCTTCGGTAGAAATCCTCAGCTTTGGCTCAAACCACGATCCGACTTCATAATCGACTAGCAAAATGACGTGACCGTCGCGGCTCACTCGGTCGATCGCTGCGCAAGCGATTTCAAACTCCTGGTGAGTCCGAGCTTCGATTAAACCGGTCGGTGGCCCAAAAAACCACACCCCTGCGCCACAACCGCTTGGTCCTTCTCCGTCGACCAAACCCGTGACCGAGAGCGAATTGAAATCGGCTGGATCACCTGGCCGTAGCGCTTCAGTTGCTGCTGATGCGGTTTTACTAACTGCCATCTTTGCCATACCAAATACACTTGTCGTTGTTCTCAGTGTCTTACTTTATCGATATGCTGATACGTCGCTAAAAATCGTATCGAACGTTGTTCTGGCTTTGATGAGTGTCTTTGGGGTTTGTTACCTTTGCTTTATCGCCTACAGTTTGGTCTGAGATTGGGATGGAGAAGCGGCACGAGCCATCCGTGATTACGGCGTATGGACGCTTGGCTTGCCGGTCGCTGCTCTTGGCCGCGTTGCCCTGGTGATTGTCCTACCGACGACATCCAATGAAACGCTAAAGTTTAAAGGCTTGAGCTTTGATCTCGAGGGACCTGCAGTACAGGCTCTTTTTTGGGTGGTCTGTTTCTTGTGTATTGTCGGATCGATCAAACTGCTCACGCCGGGAACCTCTGATCACCAGGGGACAGAACAGAAGACGGAAACTAAACAGGCAGGAAAGTAGGCTTGGGTTTGGAACGTAGTTGAATGAAAGGGACTCGTCACCGATTTCGAATCTGATCCAAGCCTCGCACCAGCCAAATACCATTAGAATCAGAAGGTTGTTCTGGTGGGGGCAACCACCAGGTCACGAACACAAACGCTCGGAGGCAATTTCCAGCAATAAAGGATGATTTCAGCGACTTGTTCTGGCTCCATGAAATCAGGATTACCTAACATCTGACAATACTCTTCAAAGGTAATTCCCATGTTTTTGTGGATATTCGTTTTCACGTAGGCCGGAGCAAGGTTTACAAAGCGAACGCCGTCTTTGGCGACGCTTTCCCGGAGTGATTCCGTGGCCGCCCGGACGGCGTACTTGGTGGCGGTATACGCAACCGCCACTGGCGTGGTCTTACGATCGCTTACGGAACTGATATTAACGATCGTGCCGGATTTATTCGCAATCATCCCGGCCAAGACCGCCTTGGTGCAATTCAGCAGACCCTTCAAATTGACATCGATTTCGCGGGAATAGCTTTGCGGATCAATCTCTCGGAAATCCCGAGCATCAACGATGGCTGCGCTGTTCACGAGGCATCCGGTGGCGCCGTAACGCTGTTCGGCCTTTCTCACCGCTTGTACGACGGCCTGGTAATCGACGACATCGACCTGCTCGTAGAAAATCCGGTCTGATTTTAGTTCGGGCAACGGCTCAATCCCGCGCGAGATCAGTAACAACGGATGTCCCTCTTCGGCAAACAGTTTCGCTGTGCTTCTACCAATTCCGGAACTGGCGCCCGTGATCATCACCAGCGCTTTATTCGGCGGGGCGGCTTTTTCTTGCATCGTCCGGGAACATACTTGGCCGGGAGAGGATTGAATAGTTTAGGAGTTCAGGGTGAGGCGTTTGGCTAGATTTCAAGTAAAAAGGAGATTTATTCAGACCGAGAATTCCGGAAACCGAACCTGTCTCGCCAAGCCGGGCCCATTTTCGATTCTGCACAGGCTGTTGCCTGATTTTGTCTGGCGAGGGTTAGTCGGCTCGATGCTGAAGGCCGGTTAAGTCTCGTCTGGCTCTTATTATTGTTTGGCCAGATTCGCGCGATTGAGGACGGAAACACCAGACAGGCTGGTTTTGGGATATCGAACTAGGCCGCTCCACGATGGACCGGGCCGGGATCAGATCTTTTTCAGTTAAATCGTGGACTTTTCAGTTAATTCGTAGACCATCTGTGGCTGAATTTGGTCGCAGAGCTAAACGAAAAGCCGTCGTTCCTGGCAAGACGCGACCTCTATGCCGACCCGGCCGGTTATTTTCATTTCTGCAGTTAGCGGCGAGCTGAGAAGCGCGCGGCAACTGGTGGCTAACACCCTGACTTTCTTAGGCTACGAACCGGAATGGCAGGATATTTTCGGCATGGAGGAAGGGGATCTGCGGGCGATGCTGCGGCGGCGGATCGACGCGAGCAAAGGAGTACTGCAAATGGTGGGGGAGTGTTACGGAGCGGAGCCGCCGAGCATCGATCAGCAATTCGGCCGGGTTAGTTACACTCAGTACGAAGCGCTGTACGCCGCCAGCAAGGGCAAGCGGGTCTGGTATCTCTTTCTGGAAACAGATTTTCGGGGTGACCCGCACGAGCAAGAGGATGGAGAAAAGCGAAAGCTGCAGGCGGCCTACCGCGAGCGGCTTAAAGCCGACGCGCATCTTTATCATCCCCTTAGCAACAAGGAAGGCCTTGAGGCCAGCGTTCTGAAGCTGCGCGATGATCTGACCCGGCTCCGGCGCGGGGCCAGGCGGTGGGCGGCCTTCGTGGCGGTGCTGCTGGTTTTGATTGTGGGTCTGAGCATTTGGCTGTTGCAGGGGCAACGGCATGCTACCGAGGAACAGAGGCATGCCAGCGAGGAACAGCGGCAGGTTAACGAGCAACTCCAGGCGAAAGTCGACAAACTGCTGCTGTTACAAGGCGTCGACACTTATGCTGAAGTACAGAACAAAGTGCGCCAGGAACAGCCCAAGGAGAAGCCCGGGGAAATTGAGGAGCGGACTTACGAAGAGCTTGGCAAACGGCTCGGACTTGATGCAAAGACGCTCAAGGAGCGGCTTCCGCTTTTCGCGCAGGAATTGAAGAAATCGCCGAACGCGACCACCTATGAACGCGCCAATGCAGCGTACCTGGCGAAGGATTACAATGAAGCGGAGCGCTTGGCGCTTGCTGCCGCCGATGAAGCGAAGGGCGCAGTCCCACCAAAGCTCGCCGAAGCGCTCAAGGCCTTTGAGTTGGCCGCTTGGTCGGCCGAGAATCGGATTCAGTACGCAGACGCTTTGGATCGGCTACGCGAGGCCGAGAAGCTGACTGATCGGGCGCGAGATCCGCTCGACTGGGCCCATGTGCAGTTCGAGATCGCCTATGCGCTCTACGTTGGAGGGAATTACCGCGAGGCAGAGCCGATCCTGCGCGAAGTGCTGAAAGAACGGGAGCGTAGCCTAGGCCCCGAGCATCCCGACTCGCTTAGGACGCGCAACAATTTGGCGGCCGCGCTGAATGATCAAGGCAAGTACAGGGAGGCCGAAACGGAGTATCGGGCGGTGCTAGCGGTGGAAGAAAGAATCCTAGGCCCGGAGCATGCCGACACGCTGGCGACGCGTAACAATCTGGCAAACTTACTTGAGGATCAAGGCAAGTATGCGGAAGCCGAAACGGAGTATCGAGCGGTGCTGGCTTTGGAAGAAAAGGTGCTAGGTCCCGAGCATCCCGATACGCTGGCGTTGCGCGACAACCTGGCGAACGTGCTTGATGAGCAGGGCGAGCATGCGGAGGCCCAAACGGAGTATCGAGCGGTGCTGGCGGCGGAAGAAAGGGTGCTAGGGCCCGAACATCCTGACACACTGAAGACGCGCAACAATCTAGCGGGCGCGCTGGATGAGCAGGGCAAGCATGCGGAGGCCGAAACGGAGTTTCGAGCGGTGCTGGCCTTGAGAGAAAAAGTGTTGGGCCCCGAGCATCCTGACACGTTGCGGACGCACAACAATCTGGGGAACACACTGGATGAGCAGGGCAAGCATGGCGAGGCCGAAACGGTGTATCGGGCGGTGCTGACCTTGAGAGAAAAAGTGTTGGGCCCCGAGCATCCCGACACGCTGCGGACGCGCAACGATCTAGCGACCACACTTGATGAGCAAGGCAGGCATGCTGAGGCTGAAACGGAGTTTCGCGCGGTGCTGGCCTTGAGAGAAAAGATTTTGGGTCCCGAGCATCCCGACACGCTTGCGACCCGCGGCAATTTCGCGGTCGTACTTGTCCATCAAGGCAAGTATGCTGAAGCCGAAACGGAGTATCGTACGGTGCTGGCCTTGAGAGAAAAGGTATTGGGTCCCGAGCATGCTGACACGCTGTTGACCTGCTTCAACCTAGCCCTTTGCCTAGGCGCTGAGAAAAAGACGCAACAGGCAATTGCGTTTGCGCAACGGGCGGCAGACGGAGCAGTGAGGTCCTTCGGACCGGAGCACCCGTACACGAAGAGATTCGAGCAGCTCTGCCGGGCGCTACGAGGGAAATAGGAATTTCAAAATGCGTCCGGAAGCGTTCTTGGATCTCTGCCCAAATCTTTTCCCGGACAAATTCCCGAGGCGGCTCTGCTAAGTGGGTTCCTCTAAGATAGCCACTACCCGGCTCCAGCCGGCCGAAGCTGACTTGATCTTCACCGGGAAACAACAAACCAAAAACCCCGAGTCCGGCAGCGACTCCAAGTTATGTAACTTCTCGATGTGCGTGTAGCCGATCTCGCGGCTCGCTTTGTGTCCTTCCCAGATCAGCGCGGAATTTCTGGTCTCGGCGTAGCGTTTCGCAGTATGGACGAATGGCGCATCCCATGACCAGCCATCGGTGCCAGTGACTCTGACGCCTCTCGACGTAAGGTAAAGAGTGGCCTCACGGCCCATTCCACAGCCGGCAGAAACATAGTCAGGCTGTCCATATCTTGCGCCCGCCGCGGTGTTGACCAGGACAATTTCCAATGGGCTCAGGGAATGCCCTATTCTTTTCAATCCTGATTCGATATCCTCAGCGGTAACTACGTATCCGTCCGGAAAATGGCGAAAATCAAGTTTAACCCCTGGTTGCAAAAACCATTCCAGCGGAACTTGATCGATGGTCCACGCAGGCTCGCCACGGTTCATGGTAGACGCGAAGTGCCAGGGCGCATCCAAGTGGGTCCCGTTGTGTGTGGAAAGACTAATCTGTTCAATTGCCCAACCTTCGCGGTCCGGTAGATCCTCCGGCGCCAGCCCGGAAAAGAATTGGCACACCGTCTTGGCTGTATCCGCGTGTTGGAAGTAGTCGATCTTGGGACCTGCCCCGGAGGATCCGCAACCTACTTCATTTTCCAAGGCGATCGAAAGATCGATCAAACGACGTCTAGCGGTACGAAGACTGTTCATTGGTTTCCCTGTTACTCAAGTTGTACAGAAGGGGAAGAGTGCTTGACTATGATTGTCTCAGTCTGACTAAGGAAATGTGACTCGCCACCTGACACTCATGGCTACCAAGAAAGCATCTGCTGCAAAGGCTTTCATCACGGGAATCGTTTGCGTCATCATGGTAGGATTCGGCTGGCTGTCTGACCCGTTCGCTGCATTCGACCAGACTGGCGCTCTATCGAAACTCCTTGCCTGGTCCTGTCTCGCGGCGGCCGCGATCGCTTTAATCGTGGCGATCTATTTCACTTACCGAGCGCTTAGTGTCCGTGAGCCTCAAAAAGAGTCTGATTTAGAGTCTGAAGGAAACAGCAGCAGTGAAAGCTTTGGATCGAATTCGCTTCTCAAATAAGTAACCTCGCCGCCGGTGGCATCTCCCGCCATTCGCACCGGCGCCGGCTGCGGAACGAGCCAGACGCAAAATCTACTTCAAATGCGTTGCGGAACGATTTAACTCAAAACGATACCCAGCAACACTATCCCAGTTTTATGATCACGTTCATCAAACACGCCCTTTCGGCCGACGCCGAGGCGAACATTGAGATCGCAGGATGGATCCGATCCCGGCGAGACGCTAAAGCCTTTTCGTTCCTTGAGGTTAACGATGGTTCATGCTTGCGCAATCTGCAGGTGATCGTCGACCAGGAGGCGCCGGGTTACGAGCAGGTGCTCCACGCGACGACCGGTAGCTCGGTGCGGGTGGCGGGCCGGCTAATTGCTTCCCCCGCTGCCGGCCAAAAATGGGAGCTTCGCGCCACGCAGGTGGAAATTGTCGGACAGGCCGATGCGACCTATCCCCTGCAAAAAAAAGGGCACAGCGTCGAATTCCTTCGCAGCATCGCGCATTTGCGCCCGCGATCCAATCTGTTCGGCGCAGTTTTCCGGCTTCGGAGTCGTCTGGCATATGCGGTGCATCAGTTCTTTCAGGAGCGGGATTTTGTGTACGTCCAGACGCCGATCATTACGGCCAGCGATTGCGAAGGCGCTGGCGAATTGTTTCGCGTCACCACGCTAAAACCAGGCAGCGATCAGGCCGAAGAACCCGACTTTTTCGGCAAGGCCACGTACCTAACGGTTAGCGGGCAACTGGAAGCCGAGACGTTCGCTTGCGCGTTGTCGAAAGTGTACACCTTTGGGCCTACCTTTCGGGCCGAGAATTCGAATACCTCTCGGCACGCGGCGGAGTTTTGGATGATCGAACCGGAGATGGCGTTTTGCGACCTACCGGGGGATATGGACCTCGCCGAGGAGTTCGTAAAAGCAATGGTGCGACACGCCCTGGAGCACTGCGCGGATGAACTGGGCCTGTTTACGAAGTTTGTGGACAAAGGACTGATCGAGCGGCTCACTCTCGTGCCGGAGCGCCCGTTCCAGCGGATCCCCTACGCCGATGCGATCTCCATTCTTAACGCCTCCGGGCGGAGCTTTGAGTATCCCGTCACGGATGGCCTGAGCCTGCAGTCGGAACACGAAAGGTTTCTGACCGAAGAGCATTTCCGGGTGCCGGTGATCCTCTTTGATCAGCCTCTTCAGGCTAAGCCCTTCTATATGCGGGTGAATGATGATGGCAGAACGGTAGCCGCGATGGATGTGCTGGTGCCGGGCATCGGCGAAATCATCGGCGGTTCGCAGCGCGAGGAACGTCTGAGCGTGCTGCAGGAAAACATGCGCTCGCACGGCGTGAGCGAGGAAGATTATTGGTGGTACTTAGACCTACGCCGTTTTGGCACCGTTCCCCATGCTGGTTTCGGTCTTGGGTTCGAACGGCTCCTAATGTTCTTAACGGGGGTATCCAATATTCGGGACGTGATTCCGTTTGCGCGGACGCCTGGGAATGCGGAATTCTAGTGTCCTGTCCCCAAATAAGTAAGAAAAATCTCACGCAAAGACGCAAAGCCGCAAAGGTAAAACCGGAAAACAGGTAATTCACAGAAGATCACGAAGGCCACAAAGAGGTCTTTAATTCTGCCTTTGTGATCTTTGTGTGCTTCTGTGAATGATTTGTTTTTTTGCTATTTTCTTCGCCTGAGGGCGAAGCACGCAAGCTAAGACAGGCAGCCAGCGGCTGAAGGAGTTCAATATGGCGCTCACCACCCGAAGACAGTTCGTCCGGCGCACGGCAGTCGCCGCTGCTGCACTTTGCGGATGCCCGGTTACTGCTTTTGCCGGATTGCGGCGAACGGCTGAAGGAACCGATCAGAATGTGACTCCGGTCGAGACGCCCGCGATGCGAAAACTCGTTTCCCAGATTCGCGGACACGTAATTATGCCGGAGTCGCCCGATTATGACTCCTCACGTTTGGTGTTCAATCGCGCATTCGATCGGCATCCGGCGCTGATCGTGCGATGCGCTGACTCGAGCGATATCGCGCGGGTACTTGAATTTGCTCAGAAGAAAAATCTGCCACTGGCAGTGCGCGGCGGAGGCCATAACCGAGCCGGATTCAGCGTCTGCGATGACGGCGTGGTGATCGACCTCTCCGGAATGAACCGAGTTGAAGTTGACGCAGACAAGCGCGTGGCTCGGGCAGAGGCAGGCGCGTTGGTGCGAGACCTGGACCGGGCGACGCAGCGAGTCGGATTGGCTACGACGTCGGGTGGTTGCCCGACTGTAGGAATTGCCGGCCTGACGCTCGGCGGTGGAGAGGGCCTCCTGATGTCGAAGTACGGCGCCGCCTGCGACAACCTGTTATCGGCCCAACTTGTGATGGTGGACGGAAACCAAGTCGAGGCTAGCCAAAACTCGAATGCCGATCTTTTCTGGGCGATTCGCGGTGGAGGCGGAAACTTTGGAGTGGTGACAGCGCTCGAGTACCGGCTGCACCCGGTGACCGACTTTCTAGCGGGAACTCTTACTTACCCTCCGGGACGAATTCCGGAACTCCTGCAGACCTTCGTCAAGTTCGTCGCCAATGCCCCGGACGAGATGAATGTCGTCGGTGGGGTGTTACCATCCGAACAGGGGAGCCGATTCTGGATCCTGGTTGGATATTGCGGCGATCCCAGCAAGGGCAATGAATTGCTTGCGCCGCTGCGGGCCCTCAAACCGCAGGAAGACAAAACCAGGGCCCTATCCTATCTGGAAGCTCAGGCCGGAGCGGGATTTCTTTCAGCGCCCGTCGCGCATTTTCAAACTGACCTGTTCCTTCCGAAACTCACGGACGCAGCAATTGCAGCGATCACAGATGCAATCAAGGATGCACCACCAAAAGCCAAAGTATTGATAGTGCCGTTTTACGGAGCCGTTACGCGCGTAGCTGCCGATGATATGGCGTTCGCTTTGCGGCGACCGGGTTACGAGGTTGACATCGTAGGGCTCTGGAGCGATCCGGCGGAGAAAGTGAGGGCGGTAGGGTGGGTCAATTCTCTGCGCAATCAGTTGCAACCTTTTGCGCAAGGGGTGTACGTCAACCAGCTCGGCGAAACCAGCGATGCGCTTGTCCGGGCAGCGTACGGGCAAAACTACGCTCGACTGGTAGAAATCAAGAAGAAGTACGACCCCACGAACGTCCTGCGGCTCAATCAGAATATCAAACCGGACTAATTTGTGCCAGAAAACCCCTCGAACAAGGCTGGAAGAAAAATCTCACGCAAAGCCGCAAAGGTAAAACCGGAAAAACAAATCATCCCACGGAAGGCCACAAAGATCACAAAGACAGAATTCAAGACCTCTTTGTGACCTTGGTGATCTTCTGTGAATTACGTGTTTTTCCGGTTTTACCTTTGCGGCTTTGCGGCTTTGCGTGAGATTTTTCTTCCAGCCTTTTTGCGGCTATTCTGTCTTATCTGTCACCGTTCTGAAGAGCCGCAGTTCACTTTCCTCCGGATGGTTTCGCTGCTTCCTTCGCCCAGGAGTCCTTGAGCGTGACCGTCCGGTTGAAAACGGGGTGCTCAGACGTGCTGTCTTTGTCCAGGACGAAGTAGCCGAGGCGCTCAAACTGATACTTGGTTTCGCTTCGCGCCTCCCGCAAGCTTGGCTCGCATCTAGCTCGAACGACTTCGACTGAGGCGGGATTCAAATGGCGCTCGAAGTCGGTTTCGGTCTCGGGATCGGGTTCTACGAAGAGGCGATCGTAGAGACGCACTTCCGCCTCGATCGAGTCTGCTGCGCTAACCCAATGAATGGTCCCTTTGACTTTACGATTCGCATTCGCGCCGCCGCTCTTGCTGTCAAGGTCCGCTGTGCACCGGAGTTCTAAAATGTTGCCAGCGGCATCCTTGATGACCTCTTCGCATTTGATGATGTAGGCATACTTGAGACGTACCTCGCCGCCGGGCCGTAGTCGGAAATACTTCGGCGGCGGTTCTTCCATGAAATCGCTACGTTCAATATAAAGCTGCCGCCCGAACGTAACTGTACGTGTACCGGAGTTCGGATCTTCCGGGTTGTTGACCGCGTTGAGCGTTTCGCTTTGACCTACCGGATAGTTGGTCAGGATCACCTTGATCGGGCGCAAGACGGCTAGACGCCGAAGCGCCGTCTTGTTCAACTCGTCACGGATGGCGTGCTCGAGTACTGCGACGTCGGTGAGGCCGTCATATTTGGTGATGCCGATGTTGTAGGCGAAGGCACGCAGAGCACTGGCGGTGACACCCCGGCGGCGCAGTCCTGAGATCGTGGGCATCCGCGGATCGTCCCATCCGGCGACCAGCCCTTTTTGAACAAGCTGCATGAGCTTGCGCTTGCTGAGCACGGTATAGGTGAGATTCAGGCGCGCGAACTCGTATTGGTGCGGTAGTTTCCGCGGTAAATCGAGGTTCTCCAGAATCCAATTGTAAAGAGGACGGTGAACTTCAAATTCCAACGTGCAAACGGAATGGGTCACACCTTCGATATAATCGCTCAAGCAGTGTGCGAAATCATACATTGGGTAAATACACCACCGGTTGCCAGTGCGGTGATGCGCAGTATGCCGAATCCGGTAGAGCACGGGATCCCGCATCCAGACGTTCGGCGACTGCATGTCGATCTTTGCCCGAAGCGTGCAATGACCGTCGGGAAACTCGCCCGCGCGCATGCGCTGGAACAGGAGCACGCTTTCCTCCGGGGAGCGTCCACGAAATGGACTCTCCTTTCCGTTTATGCGGTAGCTGTCAGTGTCCGTAGGTGAGAGCTCGTCCACGTACGCCTTGCCTTTGGCGATGAGCTGAACTGCGTATTCAAAAAATTGCTCGAAATAGTTCGAGGCGTAGAATGGCTCTCCTTTGCTCTCGGGTTGCGCTTGGTCGACTGCCGAATTTGATTTCAGCCCGAGAACCTGGTCTGCCCAACCGGCGACTAGCCAATTTACGTCCTCGACAATCGACTCGACGTACTCAGTTTCCTCTTTAGTCGGGTTCGTGTCATCCATACGGAGGTTACATACTCCTCCAAATTCACGAGCGATCCCGAAATTGAGGCAGATCGACTTAGCGTGGCCGATATGGAGATAACCGTTTGGCTCTGGTGGGAATCGGGTGTGGCTAAATGAATACTTACCGGCCCTCAAATCGTCCGCGACGATGTCGCGAATAAAATCTGAAGGTGCAGTTTGCTCTCCGGTCTGTGTGCTCATGGAAAGATGGGCAACTTAATCGCGAGTGGCGAGTGTTCAAACTCTCGTACCAATCACCAGGTCCTCAACGCGCTTCGTCCAGCAAGATCTTGTCCAGTGCCGCGGATATTCGCGGGCCGGCCGTAAGGCGGGCCCGCCATTCGCGCGGAATCGCGTCGACTCCGAGGTATGCGCCCTGCCAGGAACCAAGCATAGCCCCCCTTCCGGCACTATCGCCGCCTGCTCGCAACGTCGCCAGAATAGCGGCCTCAAAATCGTTGCTGTGCTTTAGGAATGCATGCAGAGCGGAGGGGAAGCTTTGGGGCAATGGGCACGCTTGGCCGAATTCTAAGGTGGCTTCCGTCACGTCCTTCCCGGTTTCAGCGAGCACTTTCTGGGTTTGTTGGCGGAGCTCAGTGCTGAGATTCGGCGCCAGCGGGCCGACTCTCACCATCACGCTTTCTAAGGCGTCGTGTGGGTCGCGTCCAAGGAAAAGCTCCACTAGGAACAGCCCGTGAAACTTCATGTAGCCAATTGCACGCCGGTTGTTCTGGCAGACGCGGGTCAGAGACTCGATGGTCGCCGGCAAGTTAGGGTCACGTCGATAACGGACGGCCAGTCCGGCCAGCCTAGACGCGGTAGCGGGCTCGGCGTCATCGGCTCCTTGCTGAAAGTCGTAGTCCCCTGGTGAATTTGATTCCCTGAAGCGTTGGTAATTTTTAAGCGTCCCCTGGGTCGCCCAGTCTAAGTAATCATGGTAATGAGAGGACCCAAAGGTCTTGACGAAGCGGTCACCAAAAGCGCGCGGATCGAAGCCGCCATGTTCGGCCATTGATTCCAGCAACACCAAGGCGCCATCTCCGTAATGGGTTTGATCTCCCGGCTGCTTCGATTCATGGTAATCCCCAGCGGCTGGCGCCTCGAATCCACATATGCCACTAGGGAATTTAGCGGAGAGTTTAGACAGATCATAGATCCAGTGCGTGCCCAGAGCGGCCGCGTCTCCGACAAATTGACCCCACACCGCTCCCCGGAGTCGGTCTTCGGTAGTTATTTCCTTGGCTGAATCTTTCGCAATCATATTTAGAAAGTGACAATGCCGCCCGGTTCGAAGCTTCTGCCACGATCCATTTCGCTAGCATGACGGTTTACCTTGCGACGAGATCTGGCGCGGAGCAATGGGATTGGCGAGAAGTGAAAGGTGATTGGTGATTGGTGAAAGGTGATTGGTGATTGGTGATTGGTGAAAGGTGAAAGGTGAAAGGTGAAAGGTGATTGGTGATTGGTGATTGGTGATTGGTGATTGGTGATTGGTGATTGGTGATTGGTGATTGGTGATTGGTGATTGGTGATTGGTGATTGGTGCAGCGTACGATTACAAAGCTGAACGTTCGTCAAGGCTTTTAACTGCTCGCTGATCGACAGTTCGTGAAGACGAATTCGATCAGGGAGAAATCGCAGCGTTTCGGCGCAAGCCGGCGATTGAACGGCGTCTATTTAATGCCGGCAGAGATTCCGGATAGGAATGATTTACCGTATCCTCGCAAGCGCCAAAACAAAGTCATTCGACGTCGGGCGTCAGGAGCTTATTCCAGGGGTGCATGGCCCGCTTCGCGGCGTATGGAACGCTGGCCTAGGCGGTATGGCCGTGAAGTTTCCAGAGATCGAAAATCGGCGTGTGCGGTTTTTCTTTACAGAGAAGGGTTGGCGAGAGGTCGGTCAAGCCATCGTAGCGAAGGCGGTTAGAGAAGGACACGTTGTTCGAGTCATCCGGCAAAAGAATCCGGCGAAATCGCAGATCTTTTACCAAGACGCTGACCAGGTTGCGATTCTTCATTCGGCCCCGAAAAGCCGACGCCGCTAGGCAACCGTCTGAGGCCCGATTTCTTCTTTCGCGGTGACGTCCACCAATCGAGCATCACTAATTGCCGCTGGTTTTCAGATCTCGGAATTCCACTTGAACTCCTGAGCAAAATGGCGTCGCCCTTATGTCGCCCTAAAAATGAAGGCTGGGGCCGGAAGAGAGCAATCCCGGCGAGAATCCAGGCGGTGACAACCGGTCTAGTCATTGGCTCTAGAGTGGATGGTTTGCCGGTTCCGTCGGTGCTGAAGAATGCCTCCTGATCCTTTCAAACACAGGAGTCTCTCCCCTGTATTCTCTCTCGAAACTGGTTTCGATATTTGCCGGGTGCTTGTCCGGTTTCGCGCTTGAAAAGGACGCTCATGTATTCCGGGTGTTCGAACCCAGAAAGTTCCGCAATATGTTCCAACGTGAAATCCGTCTCTACCAAGAGTTGTTTAATCCTCTCGATTTTGATACGCCGCATTTCCTGCTTAGGTGAACGATTTAGATGCTTGCGGAAGCGCTTCTCCAGCGTAGCTCGCGACATGTTAACCTTTTGAAGCACGTCGGTTAAGCGACAACCGTGAAGGGTTTGTTCCCTCATAAAACGAGCAGCGCTGGCAACGGCCCAGTCGGAGACAGCCATCACGTCCGTTGACTGACGAGAGAAGACCCGGATTGGATCAACCGAAATGCGCAATTGCCGCGGGCGCTTCCCAGCCATAAGGGCATCAAGCACCTCTGCCGCTCCATAACCGATACCTTCGGGATTCGGAGCGACGCTGGACAGCGGTGGACTACAAAGCTCGCACATGATTTCCTCGTCATCGACGCCGACGACCGCTACTTCTTCAGGTACAAGTAAATCAGCCCGGCTGCAGGCGTCGAGGACGTGCAAGCCCCGGACATCATTGCATGTCATTACCGCCACTGGCTTTGGCAGCGCTATCAGCCATTTTACAATTTGCTGAATATCTTGGTCCCACCGTGGCACGTTTTGACCGCGCCATGGGGTTTCATAAAGGGAAATGGGGCCATTGTTCCGCGGAACGCCCGAACAAAATCCGTTGAAGCGCTGCCTAGACCAGAGCTCATTTGCAAATCCACAGAACGCAAAATTTCGAAAACCTCTTTCGAGAAGATGGGCCGCCCCCATTCTGCCGATGGCCACGTGGTCTGAACCGACCCATGGCAAATCGAGATTTTCGTACAGGTCGTTTAGATCCACTACCGGCACCTTCATCTGGCGAAAAAGACGCGCCATGACGTGATCAGTGGGTCGGCTGAGAATTCCGTCCCAATGGCCAGACGTTAGCCAGGCTGGAGGGGGAGTGCCTAGTTCGTGCTGCTCAATGAAGACCGACCAGCGGTGATGCGTCCGCAAGTACCGCGCGACACCTGCTAGTATGCGGCGACCGTAGATGACTGACGTCTCGATGATCAGAGCAACCTGGGGGGCCGGTTTCACTTCGCTTGGATTAGCCAACGGTTCGTCGAACTCCGCGACCGATCGGCGTAAAATTCTCAGTAATCTGCAGACATTATAGTGGCTTCTGTCGCGGTAAGAAAACTCAAATTCTCCGAAATGATCATCGAAGGTCACTTTCCTCAATTTAATGAAACCCTCACTGAGCATTAGCTGGTCGGAAGCAGGCTTACGGGTTCGCGATCGTGGTCTTCGATTTGATCTCTCCTTTGGCAAAAGATCTCAAAACGTGTGCGGCAAACACTCATTGAATGCTGTTAGCGTGGGATCGAGAATGCCTTCTTCTTAAAGAGCGACACAACATGACCCCCCCACTGCCAATCGTTCATTTTTTTACTCACACATTTCTTCTTAAGAGGTGTGCGATGAGAGGCCTCTCAAAGGTGCCGGCCGCCGTTTTCGCCCTGGCCCTAATCGCAGGGACAACGTTTACGGGCGTAAAACAGTCCACTGCTGCCGAGAGTTCCGGAAGCAAGGGAACGATCGCTCTTAGCCTGAAGACGATCACGAACGACGACTTCCAGAAAGCTCTGGCCGATGCTGTGAAGGCGAAGACCGAATCCCTGGGGTATACCTTTCTGCTCGTCACCGCGGGCGAGCAGACCGCGGTTTCCACGCAGGTGAATCAGGTGGAGGACCTGATTGCAAGAAAGGTAACCGGCATCGTCCTCAACCCCATGGATGGCAATGCGGTGGTTCCCGTTCTCGGCAAGGCGCGTGACGCAGGAATTCCCGTGGTGATTGTGGATTCGCCGGTCGCGAAAGGCCACGACGACCTGTACATCACCTTCGTCGGGACCGACAATTTCAACGCCGGTATGCAAGCAGGTAAGCAGGTGGTGCAGGCTCTTGGCAACAAAGGCAAGGTGCTTGTCGTTCGAGGCGCGAACGGCAGTGTGGCCGGGGATAACCGCGTGGACGGATTCAAAAAGGGTCTCGAGGGAAGTGGCGTGATGATCGTGGGAGAGCAGCCGGGCAACTGGACGAACTCGGTCGCCATGCAGGTCACGGAAAACATGCTTCAGGCCAACAAGGATGTGCAAGGGCTGTTCAGCGCCTCCGACGTCATGCTGGACGGAATACTCGAGGCACTTTCCGACGCGAACAGGAAAGGCGTTGTCATTATCAGCGTCGACGGCTCGCACAAGGCGGTTGACTTGCTTGCCGCCGGTGAGATCTACGGGACTATGGCTCAATTCCCGCAGAAAATTGGTAGTCTCGCGGTGGAGAAGCTCGTGTCAGTGCTTGAAAACAAATCCGCGACGAACAGCATCCCGAAGGTTATTGACTCCGGCACCATGCTGTACAGCAAAGACAACCTGGATGAAGCGAAAAAGCAGATGTTCTGATCGGAAAACGAGGGTTTGGACGGCGCGGCCGCGGACACTAGAGGCCGCGGAGGCCGGACCCTGAGCCTGTAAAAACAACACTGGCGCATGGGCCAACGTGTAGGCCGAATCCTCTTCTCTCTCCTTGGCGTAGCGGCTTTAGCGGCCGCCGGGCTCCTCGTACCGCATTTTCTCACTGCTGCCAACCTCCTGAACGTTGTTCGCCAGAGCTCTATCACTGGCATTGGCGCGGTGGGCATGACCATAGTCATCGTGATCCTGGGCATCGACCTGTCAATTGCCGGGTTGATCGCCCTCTGTCCCATGGTGAGCGGCCTGCTCATGCTCCAGGGTGTTCCTATCGTCATTTCGATCGTCGCGGGGATCATCGCGGGGATCGGGATGGGTCTTTTCAACGGTCTAATGGTTGCGAAGCTGGACGTGCCTCCCTTCATCACCACGCTAGTTGTCGGGCAGGTCAGCCAGGGACTGGCGCTCATCATGAACAACGGCCGCTCGATCGGTGGTTTCCCAGCTTCTTACGTGGACATTGGAAATGGATCTTTTCTCGGCATCCCGGTCTCGGACCTTCTCTTGCTCGCGATGATGGGAATCGGGATCTTCATCACCCAGTTCACTCCGACAGGAAACCGCATCTACGCGCTCGGTGGCAATGAGACGGTCGTGCGGCAGGAGGGAATCAACGTCGACGGACTGAAACTTTTCGTCTATGCGTTTTCGGGGTTTTGTGCGTCCGTCGCAGGCCTTCTGCTCAGCGCGCAACTGGACACTGTCCACCCCATCCAAGGCGATCCCTATCTTTTGGACACGATCGCCGCGTGCGTGATCGGTGGGGTCAGCCTTGCTGGGGGTGAGGGCCGCGTGGCAATGGCAGTCGCCGGTGCCCTCATCATCGGTTCGGTGCGAAACGTGCTGGACCTCCTGGGAGTTCACCCCTTTTTCCAGAATGTTCTGGTCGGGACAATCATCATCCTGGTTGTATTTGGCTCCGGCCTCTCTCGTTACAGACGGACGGTTCCCGTATGAGCAGAATCATACGAGACGCTTTGAAAAACGGGAGTGCTGTCATCCTGGTCCTCCTGGTGCTCTTGGGGATCGTCTTCGTCCGCAACTTCGCGTCCGTCGACAACGCCGCCGTCATCGTCAGGCAGTCCGCGATCCCCGCCATCGCGGTTCTTGGAATGACGATGGTTCTCATGACCGGTGGTATCGATCTCTCCCTTGGGTTCGTTGTAGGTCTGGCCTCTACCGCAACAGGTTTCATGGCAAAGGTCTGGGGTCTTCCTGTCGACCTCACAGTGGCAGCCGCCGTGCTCATCGGCGCCCTGGTCGGCCTCGTCAACGGCGCCATCATCCAGTACATGAAGGTTCCCTCGTTCATCACCACCCTCGGGACGGGGTATATTCTCTACGGCATATCACAGCTTGTCAGCGCAGGGAACGTCATAACCCGCCTGCCCCCTTCGCTTCTCGCGGTCGGCCGAACGGACCTGCTGGGTCTCCCGACATCGGTATACATCGCGCTCGGGATCGTCGCTCTAGGCTGGTTTCTTATCCACAGGTCTGTCTTTGGCCGGGCGCTGAGCGCTTTCGGATTCAATTCCCGTGCCGCCTTCCTGAGCGGGCTTTCGACTGCCCGCGTCAACGTGCTGACCTACGTCCTCTGCAGCAGCCTGGCCGCGCTCGCCGGTCTTCTTCTGACTATCCGCGTGAATGCGGCCCAGCCGAACATGGGAGGCGGAGTATTCACCTTTGAGATCATCACCGCGGCGATCGTGGGAGGGACGAGCCTGTTCGGAGGAGTCGGCTCTGTGATGGGGAGCCTTTGCGGGGTCCTCATCATAAAGGTCATCGAGAACTGCATCAACTTGATGAATATCTCCTATCACCTGTATCTGGCAGTCCAGGGCGGCATCATTCTAACCGTCATTGTGATGGACAAGATCAGGAGCAGGGCAGCGTAGGGGGGAGCAACAGATGGACGAACCGCTCCTGGAGATGCACGAGATCACGAAGTACATCTACGACAGCTCCGGCAGGCCGATCCGCAACTCAGACGTTAAAATCCTGGACTCCGTTTCCTTCGATCTGCACAGGGGGGAAGTCCACGTTCTGGTGGGTGAAAACGGAGCGGGCAAAAGCACGCTGATGAAGATCCTCGGAGGCATCATTCCTCCGGATCAGGGTACAATCAGCCTCGGGGGCACTGCCGTTAGCTTCGCCAGCGCCCGGGAGGCCCGCGACCGAGGAATCGCTTTCATCCACCAGGAGCTCAACCTCTGCGCGAACCTCGACGTTGCCCATAACATTTTTCTCGGTCGTGAACCGACGCGCGGCGGAGTCCTGGACAAGAAGAAGCTGTACGCGCAGGCGCGCGCGCTGCTTTCATCCCTTGGGTTCGAGATCGATCCCATGGTCATACTGGGCAGGCTCACGACGGCGCACCAGCAGATCGTCGAGATCGCAAAAGCGCTTTCATATGAGTCGAAGATCCTCATCATGGATGAGCCCACGGCGAGCCTTTCGAAAAACGAAATCGATCGGCTTTTTTCCCTCATGAGGATGCTGCAAGCGCGGGGTATCGGGATCATATACATTTCACACCGATTCGAGGAATTGCGACAGGTCGGGGACCGCATCTCAGTCCTTCGCGACGGCCGTTCCATCGGGACGATTCCCAGCCAGGGGTTCCTCGAAGACGAAGTGATTCAGATGATGGTCGGCCGGTCGATCGACGACATGTATCCTCGCTCCCACAGACCGACGGACGACGTTCTCCTAGCGGTGGAGAACCTCAGGCTGCTCCCTGGGGCCCCTCCGTTGAGCCTCACAGTGCGCCGCGGTGAGGTCGTCGGCATCAGCGGGCTTGTCGGTTCCGGAAGGACCGAGTTGCTGAAGACCATTTTC
>Ga0185299_10002109_pt1 | contig 32547 bp, 36 predicted proteins | sample PaiPotPPA55metaG_FD_128002 | JGI IMG/M metagenome (GOLD analysis project Ga0185299, IMG submission 128002) | Iron sulfur acid spring bacterial and archeal communities from Banff, Canada, to study Microbial Dark Matter (Phase II) - Paint Pots PPA... ...
TAGCCACCGGCGCCCGACCGCACCGCGGGGCGGCTTCCTTCAAGTCGTTGTATCAAAAGCGACCGCGCAGATTCTGATGAGGCTACTAACTTCTCCTCTGCGGTCGCTTCTGATACAACACTAGGACTTTTGGTTACCTATCGGAACTCGGTGAGTGCCTTGGCGATCATGCACTCACCGAGATCCGCCGATTTCAGATGGCCGAGAAGCCGCCGTCGACAGACAACTCCACCCCATTCACGAAGCTCGAATCGTCTGAAGGAAGAAACAACGCGACCGTCGCAATTTCCTCAGGACGACCCATCTTTCCCCGCGGGATCAGGGATTCGAACATCTGCCTCGTCTCCTTGTCGAGGCGCTGGGAATCCGATGTGTCGACCTGCCCCGGGCTCAGCACGTTCACCCAGATATTCCTGCCCTTCAGTTCGTTGAGCCACGTGCGGGCGAATGAGCGCTAGGATCTCAGAAGCGCTTGGGAAGGCGCAGCTTTTGAGATGCCCCAGCCGGGAGATCCAAGTTGATCCCCGGATCGACGAACACTGAATCGTCAGGCGAAGTAGGTCATGCGCTGATTTCGGTGGGGTCTTCGACCGCCAAATGAAGATCGCGATGCGCCTGCTGGATGCGGTCCACTTCCGATGCCTGAATGTGCGCGGCACACTGTTTACGGTTCAGAAGGAGTTGCCGCTGTTCAACGTATTCGTAGACTTTACGAATCGTTTCGTGTGGTATCGGTGTCGATGGGTCAGGGCCTGGGGTTCGCTTCCATCTCGGAGGCCCGCGCCAGTGCTTGCGTGTCGACATACTCCCGGACGTTCGTCAATTTGCCATTTCGAACGGTAATGGCGAAGACCCAATGATCCTCAAACGTCTTATTCGTGGCTTTGATTCTCCCCGTAGCGAAGCCGACGACCAGAACCCGGTCTCCCTGCGCTATGAACTCGGGGGGCTCTGGGAACGAAGTTTCCACCGTTTCGTTAGCCTTCTGAAGTAAATTCTCCAATCCCGCGTGCCCGCGGTGCGTGCCGGCCAGCGGCCAGTCCTCGCCCGGAATGATCCACTCAACATCTTCGGCAGACAACGCCAGCAAACCTTGCTTATCGCGGCGGCCGAGTGCCGCAAGAAAATTCTTCACAATCTGGACATTCTTTTCGATGCTCATCGAAATCTCTCCATTTCCCTTACATCGGATCGTGTAAGTTTCAGCGCGACAGCTCTCACACCACCGCTATTTTTTTCGATTTCTCTCACAACTTGATCTGCGCTCTCCGTATTACTCTCCGTATTAGACCTGCGCCAAGCCTCCATCGACGGGGAGATCTATACCGGTGATGAAAGAACTTTCATCGGAGGCGAGGAATACGACGGCAGCTGCGATTTCCTCGGGCTTGCCTCTGCGGCCGAGGGGAATCTGCGAGGCGAACTGGGCGGCAGCTTGCTTGGCCTGTTCAGCGGTAAGGCCCGTCGTCTTCTCTAAGGCCGGGGTATCGGTTGGTCCGGGGCTCATCGAATTCACGCGGATCTTGCGGTCTTTCAGCTCCATAGTCCAGGCGCGCGCGAAGTTGCGCACAGCTGCCTTACTCGCGGCGTAGGCGCTAAACCCTGGGAGCCCCAACACGTTCGAGACCGAAGAGGTCAGGATAATCGAGCCGCCGTCTTTGAAGAGGGGAAGGGCCTTCTGCACCGTAAAGAACACTCCCTTTACGTTCACGTCGAAGGTCTGGTCGAAATGTGCCTCGGTAGCCACCGCGAGTGGTGCGATTGTACCCGCGCCCGCGTTCGCGAAGAGTACGTCGATGTGACCATGTTCCTCTTTCACGACGGCATAGAGCCGGTCCAGATCTTCCAAGCGCGACACGTCGCCTGCGACCGTCGTAACGTTTCTCCCGATAAAGGCTGCAGCTTCTTTCAGGTCTTTCTCTCGTCGGCCAGTGATCACGACGTGCGCACCTTCTTCCACGAAGCGCTTGGCTGTGGCCAAGCCAATCCCGCTGTTTCCGCCTGTGATTACCGCAATTTTTCCCGCCAATTTTTGTCCATGGTTATTACTCATATGTTTTCTCCTTTTTGTTTTTCGTTGTTTTTTTTATGTTGAACTTACGCTCTTCCTCCAAAGATCACATAGTCATCGATTACTGCTTCTTCTTGAACAAATCCTGGAAGATGAGCTGACCCCAAGTGCGGCCGCGTGCGTGCACCAGCGCGCCACCCTCGTTGAGCTTTCCCAGCTTGACGGGTGCGAACCCGAGTTGTACGGCCAAATCCGCCACGGGAGCGATCGCGTCCTCGTCGTCGCTCGACAGAAAGACGACCCGATGGCCCCCCTCGACGACCGGATCGGTCGCCAGGGTGGCCGCAACCAAGTGATTAAAACCTTTCACGAACTTAGCGCCGGTGAAGGACTTCGCAGCGAAGGCGGAGGACGGGAGACCGCCCAGCTCTTCAGGGAGAACTCCAAACGCGTTCGTCGCGTCGATGATTGACTTGCCTTCCCAGCTCGGCAGGGCCTTCGCAACCTCGCGGTGCTCCCAGAACGGGATTGCCAAGATGATCGTGTCGGCCTCAAGTGCATCCCGCAGCGACTTGGCGACGACCGTGGGTCCAATCGCCCGAGCCTGCGGCGCCAACGCTTCGGGCGGCCGGCGGCTCGCGACGGTCACGTCGATGTTTTTACGGGCGAAGGCGTGGGCGAGGGCCTGGCCGATCTTACCGAGTCCTACAATTGCGTAGCTCATATATCTCCTTCGGTTTACCACGCCCTACGGGCTCCGAATATCGAATGGAGTGACCGGCCGGGGTAGCGTCAGATTTGCGCTAGGCCGCCGTCGACGGCGACCTCGCTGGCGGTCATGAAGCTGCTGTCCTGCGACGCGAGAAAGGCGGCCACCGCTCCGATCTCCGCCGGATCGGCCATGCGCTTGAGCGGATTGAGCGAGGCGAAGACCTTCATGCCTTCCTCGCCTAGCGCTTTCACCGCGAGTTCGGTCGCCGTCGGCCCGGGCGACAGCACGTTTACCCGGATGCCGGTGCCCTTCAGGTCCTCCGCCCAGGTCCGCGCGAGGTTGCGCACTGCCGCCTTGCTCGCGCTGTAGGCGCTGAATGCCGGGGCGCCCGTGGTGCCGGCGCTCGATCCGGTCAGGATTATCGAACCGCCCTCGCCCATCAGCGGCAGCGCCTTCTGGACCGTGAAGATCGAACCCTTCACATTGGTGTCGAAGATTTCGTCAATGTGCTCGGCGGTGATCTTGCCGAGCGGAAGCTGGCTTCCCACCCCGGCATTGGCGAAGACGATGTCGAGGGTTCCGCGCTCGGCCTTCACCGCCGCGTAGAGTCGGTCGAGGTCGGCCAGATCGGAGACCGAGCCCTTCACGGCGCGGGCATTGGGCCCGAGGTCGGCCACAGCGGCGTCGAGCGCTTCCTGCCGGCGGCCGAAAATGAAGACGAAGGCGCCCTCCTCGATGAAGCGCTTTGCTGCGGCGCGGCCGATGCCGGTTGCGCCACCTGTGATGACTGCAACCTTACCTTCAAGCTTTCCCATAATTACTCCTTTGATAGATGTGTAGCGTTCAGTACAGTAGAGTAGAGTTCTTTGGCGGTGGACGGGAACTGCTCGGGAGTCCTAATGTTTTGTCTATTCGTCCAAACTAAGAGGCCACATTGGATCCGATAACCGACATCTTCAGAACGATGCACGTAACCGCTTTCGGTCAGCACAGGCTCGAAGCCACAGCCCCGTGGGGCTTGATACAGGAGAAACAGACCGAAGAAAAAGTCACGCCTTCCGGCAAAAAAAATTCACCCACAGATTTGGCGCACTTCGCCATGCTGTCGCGCGGTAACTGCTGGCTCAGTGTCGAAGGCATTCCGGACCCGATTCCCCTCACCGGTGGCGACTGCTTCTTGCTGGCCCGCGACACTTCGATCGTCATGCGCGATAGCCCGCGAACACGTCCAAGGTGGAGTTTCAACGAGATCGGGGCCAAAGCCAACAGCAATGTCGCTCATTATGGAGGTGGTGGCGCACCGACGACAATCGTCTGTGGGTCCATGAGTTTCGATCGCGCCAGCCTGAAGCCGATCACTCAGTTATTGCCGAGCTTCATTCTGATTAAGGCCGAGCAGGCACGCACGCTTGCTCTTCACGGCACAATGCAGGCGCTGGCGTCAGAAATGGCAGAACAGGTGCCGGGATCTGAAATAGTCGCGAATCGGCTAGCTGAGGTTCTGTTTATCCAAATGCTCCGGGCGCACATCGCGTCGGGACCGGAACGCAACAAAGGATGGCTTCGTGCGGTTTTCGATCCTAAAATGGGCGCTGCCCTGAGTGCCATTCACGACAGAGTGAATACACCCTGGACGGTCGAATCTCTGGCCGGAGCGGCGGGCATGTCTCGTTCCGCATTCGCAGCGCGTTTTAAAGAGCTACTCGGACAAACACCACTGGAATATGTAACCGAGTGGCGGATGCAGAAGGCGATGCAGTTACTACAACAGCGTGACAAAAAGCTCATAGACGTTGCTCGGTTGGTCGGTTACGAGTCCGACGCTGCGTTCAGTAAGGCGTTCAAGCGAGTTGTCGGGGCCAACCCCGGTGAATACCTTAAACGTGGTATTTGAAGACCAGGGTCATGCCGGAATGGCGGAAGATTTTTGAAGCGGAGGATTCTGACTTTGGCGGCGGGGCCTAGGTGCCATGGAAGTGGGTTCTTCCACTGAAATGGGTGCCCCAGGTGCCTCGCATTTGGGAACGGGAGATCGCGGACCCAAAACCGACCGAAGCAGACCACGATCAGTCCCGGTAAACGCGCTTGTGTTCACGAATGGAGTAGTTCCCGATTGCTCGCCCAACCGGCAGCTATACACCTCGGCGGTGACGACCGTCAATTCCCTTCTCTCTCATGCTCTCCCTTTCTCCCTTTCTCTTGCATCGGCCCAAAGTTACGCTGCATCCGATCCACTCCGATCGCAAGCGAGTCGATGAGCGAGAGCGACTTTGAGTGTTCCGCCAACACGATTGTGAACTCCCTGCGAACGCCATGTTCGAGCGCACGAATAAGCGAGATCCACAAGCCATCCGGTGCATGCTGTTGTCCTCCGAGTTGCGCAAGCCGATTGAGAGGTCAGCTTGCCTCGCAATGACTGTCGCGCCATCGCTTGTCTTGCGGGTCAGGGGCGAACAATGGGACATCGCCGCAGCTAAGCGGTAGTCCGCCAAATCTGCCCGCGCTTTCTCGTCGCAGAAATTTGGAAACTTGCACCTGTTTGTTCCGGCCGAAGACGTACTAGCGCACGAAACATCAGAGCCACTGGGTCACCGTCGGTCGCACCTCTGGTTCTCCTTCATTTGCCACAATGGCAGTCCGACCAAGAACTCCTGGTTGGCCAAAACCAAAAGCAGAAGAGGAGACTTTATGCAAAACGGAAGTATCATGCGGTCCCCGCGTTTGCGCGGTCCCGATGTTTGGGAATTTAGATGGCGAGAAGCAGGAGCTGATGGCAAGCGGAAACATCGAAGGATGGTGATCGGCTCGATCGCACAATTCTCCGACAAATCGTCGGCGCTTCTCGAGGTCGGGGCGCTGCTCTGGAAAATTAATCTGAATCACCCACACCTGAGCCCGCGAGCAGTTACCGTTTCTGAGTTGGTGAGCCACTATCGCCAGCGCGAGCTGGCCACCGACCATACTTGGAAGACACACTCGACCAAAGTGACCTACCAGGGCTACCTAAACAAATGGATTCTGCCGCGCTGGAGAAACTACACGCTTTCCGCGATCAATGCGGGAGAAGTCGAGCTATGGCTGAGGTCCTTGCCCTTGGCACGAGCCACCTGCGCCAAGATCAGAAACCTCATGAGCGTTGTTTTCAACCATGCGATTCGCCATCAAGTCTATTCGCATAATCCAATCCGGCTGGTTCGGCAAAGTGCCAAACGGAGGAAGATTCCCGTGGTCCTGAGTGCCAGCGAAGTCCAACAGTTGTTAGACGCACTGGCCCTCAGAGAACGGACCCTCGTACTGCTGGATGTCGGCACGGGGTTGAGAATGAGCGAATTGTTTGGGTTAAAGTGGAAAGATGTCGACTTCGATGCCAATGAGATCAGCGTGGTTCGATCCATTGTGATGCAGGTGACCGGCCCGTGCAAAACAGAATCGTCTCAGAAACCCATCCCGCTCGATCCTTATCTGGCGGAGGCGCTTCGGGCATGGCTTGAGCATGTGAGATACAACAGGCCGGAGGACTGGGTCTTTGCCAACCCCAGAATGAAGGGCCGACAACCGTACTGGGGACAAGAAATCATGCGCAGAGTCATACGGCCTATCGCGCTTCAGCTGGGAATCACCAAACACAAATCTTGGGAAATGCAGCTGTGGAACGGCAGGACACACATATCTCGCGGTTCTGCTGTTCCTTTTTGTTCCCACGAAAAACCGCCACTGTTCATCTAAGTTGTTGATTAGGTTTGGCGTCTCCGACGGGATTTGAACCCGTGTTACCGCCGTGAAAGTATTGGATCACGTAGTAATTACAAGGCAGCGGTCGCACTGCATTGCCCTGTAAGGAACGATTGAGAGATTGAGAAGGCGAAGAAACGAGCCTAACTTGTACCGTTCTTGTACCGCGAGTTTTTGCCCCGGCGTAGCACCGCTTGAGGCGGTTCAGATTTCACTCATTACTCCGCCAGTTGAACGTACTGTTCAAATCTTCCCCTGTCTGACCGGTCAAAAAAAGTCCAGATCCATTGCAAAAACACGGTGAGACGTTCTACGCCAGTTGGGCCCGCCCCCACTTTCGCGCAGCAATTCCTTGGCTGGGTTGTGCAATTCGACGTCGGTCGAACACTCGTCACTTCGAGAATGTAGAGGCGTTCTGAAACCTGTCAAACCCATCCAATGAACTCCTGAGTCCACGCGGAGGGAGTCCTCCTACTGCGGTAACCAACGTGCATGGGCTGTGAAAAGGCCGTTCACAAAGCAGATCTGGTAAGCGACGAAAATACCGAAGCAAAGACTTAGCAACCCTGAAGCCAATGCCAATCGGCGGGAAAATTTCTGACGCCCCCTTGCCACCATCGCAAACATGGAGGCAATGCTCATTGTGATCAGCATCATGCCCGCAATGGTGCCCACTCCAAAGATCAGCAGATAGGCAACCGCCCACTGGACGTTTCGTATCGTAGTGAGGACGAGCAAGGCCACAGCCGCTGAACCCGCAAGTCCGTGAACCACGCCCACCACGAACGGCCGAAGATATTGATACAGTACGACCCTGCCAAATACCCGGTCCAGCCACGCCAGCGGCGTGTGGTCGGGCGCGTGCGGATGGGCTTCGGGATCGTGAGCATGCGGATGGTTATGGACGTAGTCCGCGTGACTGTGGGGATGAGAGTGGATGACTTCCTCTCCATCATGAGGGTGGATTGATCCGCCAGGCATCGAGCGCAGAAACCCGGCTACATTCATCAAGCCCAGGACGATCAGCATCACTGCGACGGACAACTCCATGCTGAGCCCGAGCCTCATCGGAATGACGAGATTGAAAAGAATAATCCCAGCGCCGACCACGAAGATGGTGAGGGTGTGGCCGACGCCCCAAAATGCTCCGATTAAAGCCGCCCGCAAACTGTTGCGCTGATTGCTGACGATGGTTGTGACCGCAATGACGTGGTCGGGATCTGTGGCGTGGCGCATCCCCAGGAAAAATCCTACCGCGAGGATGGAAAGAAAGCCGATCATGTACTCTACTTTGGCTGCTGAGAGCGATCGCTCAGACTGCCGCTGCTTGGCGCAGATCGATCAGGCGCGCCGCGAGAAATCTCAAGTAGTCTTCCATCCCCTCCCCGGTCTTGGCTGAAAGTTTAAGAACCGGCATGCCCGGGCGTACAGCCTGGATGTTGTCGTATGCGGTCTTCCAGCTGAATTCAACCGCGGCCGCCAAGTCAACCTTGGTGACGACTGCCACATCCGCGCTATTAAAAATGGTGGGGTACTTGAGCGGTTTGTCCTCGCCCTCGGTCACCGAAATAAGTACGAGACGGAGGTCTTCGCCCAAATCATAAGAAGAAGGACAAACCAGGTTCCCAACGTTTTCGATAAAGAGGAAATCCAACTGGTTGAGATCCCACCCTTCAAGCGCGCTTTGGACCATCGCTGCCTCGAGGTGACAGAGAGTGCCGGTCGTAATTTGCTTGACCGGGGCCTCGCTTCGCGCTAAACGTTGCGCATCATTTTCGGTGGCAAGGTCACCGACCAGAGCGGCCACGCGGTTGTTCCGACGAAGAAGAGTGAGCGTCTTTTCGAGGAATGCAGTCTTCCCCGAGCCGGGGCTGGAGACAAGGCTCACGACGAAAACTCCGGCAGCCCGAAAGCGGTCGCGAAGGGATCGGGCCACCACGTCGTTCTGCTTCAGCACATTCTTTCGGACTTCAATCAAACGGGGTTCGGGGCGCATTCTTGTATCTCCAATGCAACCACTTCGAGTTCCCTGCCCTGCACGATCTCAGCGCATGGAGTTCCACATTCCGGACAACAAAACAACTGCACCGAGCTGAGAGGGCGTTGTCCCCGGCAAGTGGCACAAAAAATCACCACAGGAACCTCTTCAACCACCAGGCGAGAGCCTTGCAGTGGAGTATTCTCGGAGGCCATTTCGTAACACGAGAGGAGTGCGTCTTTCACCACGCCGGAGAGGGCTCCAAGCTTTAAGTGCACAGCATCAATCTGAACGCGGCGGCGCTCTGCCTCCTCCTCGGCTAGTTCGACGATACTCATCGCAATGGAAAGCTCATGCATAGCTCGACTCGCTGCGGTGTTCGTTTAAGTGTTCGCCGGGCTGCTGAATGGTGTCGAACTGACCGAACGCTGCTAATGCCGCCTGGCCCAGGCTAATGCCTCCATCGTTGGGCGGGACTGCATGATTCGTCCAGACTCGCAGCGATCCTTCTCCTTCCGTCAGCATCGACTTCAAGTCTTCCAGCAACAACTCGTTCTGAAAGACTCCCCCGGAGAGAACAACAATATCCAATCCGTGACTGCGAGAGATGACGTTCAAGGCATTGCTTAAACCCTCAGCAATTCCCAGCTGGAAGGATCGCGCGATTTCCCTAATGTCCCGCCCACGAACCCGGTCTAGCGCCACGGCCTGTACCAGCGGTCGAAAGTCGAGTTCCCTGCCGATGAAGGGAAAGGGGTAGGGCTCGGTCAAGCGTGCGCTGCGCGCGAGTTGCTCGAGCCACATCGCCGCCTGTCCTTCAAAGGTGACCTCACGAGTAAACCCGAGGAGCGATGCAGCGGCGTCGAACAGACGCCCCACCGAGGTCGTAGCAAACGTTCGTACATCTTTCCGTACTAACTCCATCGCGTTCCGGTAGCGTTCAGGAAAAGCAAAGGGCTCGGCAAGCGCGTCTGGCAAACCATCCACTTGGGCCAGAAATCCAGCCGCCGCCTGGACTGGGTAGTGCGCGGCAGCGTCGCCGCCCGCGAGGGCTGCGCGGCGCAAATGAGCCACGCGCTCGAGACCTTCTTGGACGCTGCCAACGAAGATCTCGCCGCCCCAGATCGATCCGTCGTCTCCGTATCCGGTGCCGTCGAGGCTTACACCTATAACTCGCTTCGTCCACTCTCCCCGCTCAGCAAGCACAGATGCCACGTGCGCGCGGTGGTGCTGCACCGCGCGGCTTCGCGGAACTCCGAGGGTTGCGGCGTGGGCCGTTGAGAAATATTGTGGATGAAGATCGTGCACCAGAAGCAGTTCGTCCCAAGGAACTTTGTACATCGAGACCATGTCCACGATGGTCTCGCGAAATGCGCGGAGCGACTGGTAATGATCCAAGTCCCCTATGTGCTGGCTCACGAATGCCTGGCCATCCACAACAAGCGTGATCGTATTTTTCAGGTCGGCGCCTAGCGCGAGGACAGGGCCCTCGGCCGGAAGTGATGCAACCGCGCCCGGAGCGTAACCACGGGCGCGGCGCAGAATTACCGGGCCGAAGGCTCCGGCTCGCGCCACGGAGTCGTCCACTCGGCGCGCGATCGGCCGCTGTCCAATCAGAAATGAGTCCGCGATTCCTGCCAGACGCTGCAATGCGTCTTCGTCCTCGTAAGCGATCGGCTCACTCGACCGATTCGCGCTGGTCATGACCAGGACTTCCGGAGCGCCGGCAGCGAACAGCAAGTGGTGCAGCGGGGTGTAAGGTAACATTACGCCGAATTCGATATTCTGAGGAGCAACCCCGTTTAGTTCCACTCTTGCCGGCCCGAGCACGATGGGACGGGCGACCGAAGTGAGCAGCGCTTCCGCTCCAGAGGAAAGCTCGACCAGAGTGTGGGCCATCTCGACATCCCGCACCATCAGAGCAAATGGCTTTTCTTTCCGGTACTTGCGATCCCGCAAAGCCGCGACAGCAGCGAGATTCCGGGCGTCACATGCCAGGTGGTATCCGCCGAGCCCTTTCACCGCGAGAATCCCGCCGGCACGAAGCATCTCGGCCGCCCGGCGAATGCTGCCTTCACTTCCGCCGGTGGTGGAGTGAAGATGCGGACGAAGATAGTAACTTGGACCGCAAGCGGGACAGGCTACGGGCTGCGCGTGAAAACGACGGTTGCCCGGGTCCGCATATTCCGCGGAGCAGTAGTCATCGAGCAGCCAATCGTTCATGGTGGTGTTCAACCGGTCGTAAGGCAGAGCCACCACGACGGTGTAGCGCGGTCCGCAATTGGTGCAATTGATGTACGGATACCAATAACGCGGATCGGCCGGGTCGAAGAGTTCCTTTAAACATTCATCACAAACCGGCAGGTCCGGCGAAACGCGAACCGTGGGCCGTTCCCGGTGCTGGCTCGTCCGGATAGTGAATTCGTGCAAGCCGGTTGCCTCCGCAGGCCGTACATCGATTTCTGCGATGCTGGCTGCGGGGGGCGACTGCGCCTTCAAGTCTCGAACAAAAGCTTCCAGCCCGGTCTCAGCGCCTTCAAGATGAATTTGAACTCCTTCTTCGGCGTTGAGCACCCATCCGTTCAGCGTGTTGGCGCAGGCCAGGCGATATACAAACGGGCGGAATCCCACCCCCTGCACTACACCCCGAACTCGGATGGAACAAGCGCTGGCCATTTTGTCGTTTACCTTATCTACTGTCGTCTACTGGTCGACGGTGCAGCCGTGACCTCGCCATCCCACTTGGACAACCTTGCCGTCCTCGACCAGGATGGGCACGGTGCGCTGTCCACGCGCAATCTCGCGCATGCGTCCGCGCGCTACGGGATCGGCCTCCACGTCGTACTCCACAAACTCACTGCGCTTCCACTCGAGCCACTCGCGCATTTCGCCGGTGTGGGGACAGCGAGAAGTTCCATAGAGTTCAAGCTTGGCCACGGCTCACCCCCTCCTGGTTCAACGTCTCCAACGATTCGCGGATGACGTGGTAGATCGAAGCCTGCACTTCCTGAATGCGGGGGATATAGTCGCAGTTCACCACCACGGGAAAGTCAGCCAGGCGCTTACGTTTGATCTCGCCCCCGTCGTAGCCCAACAGCGCCACGGTCAACATATTTCGCTTCCGCGCTTCTTCGAGAGCCATGATGATGTTCCGAGATCCGCCGCTGGTGGAAATGCCGATCGCAATGTCTTCCGGACGTGCTTGCGCGATCAACTGGCGGAGGAAAATTGCATCTGTGCCAATGTCGTTGGCAACGGCAGTGATATTCGCAGGCTCCAGGGAAAGTGATACTGCGGGGACAGACTGATAGCCAGCGGGCGGCAGCACGCAATCGATGGCAAAATCGTTCGCGTCTGTCGCAGACCCGCCATTGCCGAAGAGAATGAGCTTGCCCGCGCGTATGAGTCGTTCATGGATTGCCAATGTGATGTTACCGATTTGTTCGGCTTCTTCTCGCGCCACTTGCGCGCGGAGCCTGGCGTCATCGTGGACCTTCATCAGGATGGAAGATGCGACCTCCGCCACCAGGCCGACGGTGCCTTGCTTTTCCGTTCCTAGAAATGGATAGAGAAATCCCGAGTCTCCCACCTCATAGCCGAGTTCGCGGTGTTCGAAAAAGACGTGCACCGTCTCCCACAGCGTGTGATAAAGGATCTCGATCATTTCCTGATGCATGAAGGGATCTTGCGTCGCTGCGTCCACGGCATAGGAGCCCTCGACGCCCGGAAGAGCGAAGGTCATCGCATCTTTACCGTGCGCCTGCTGCAACGTGGCCCAGACTTCGGGATCGCCTTCCGGAGGACCGAATCCCATGACGATGTCCTCAGGACGAAGAATTGCTTCGAGCCACGGTCGAAACAAAACCGACAGATCCAGCGCGGGCAATGCGCGCTTGCCCACGATGACCGGGTGAACAAACTCCACCGATACATGCTGGGCATCCGTGGCATAGGGTCCTCGCCCGAACGCGAGCAATCGCCCTCCGCGCAGAAAGCGTTCCGACATTTCGCGGCACGCTTCCGCCAGGCGCGGCGCTTCGCGCAAGAAGAAGGGCTCGAACAATTGGTTGCGCTCAAGCAGGCGCTCTTCGACTTGAGTCGCGAGTTTAAATGCCGTTGGCATAGCTTCTGTATCAGCAAATTCGCGGCAATGGATCGCCGACCAGCATATCTACGATTCTGCTGCCGCCGTAAAGGGTGGTCACGAGGACCGTCCCGGCGGGTTGTTCGCGAACTTCACCGATCACCTGCGCTTCGCTTCCGCCGGGCGCCAGGCTCAGTGCGTTGATCGCAGCGTCGGCGTACTCCGGGGAGACAACCGCCAGAAACTGACCCTCATTCGCAATGTGCAGCGGATCGAGTCCAAGCAACTCACACGCACCGCGCACGGTATTTCGCACCGGAATCTGATCTTCAAAAAGAACCATCCCCAGCCCGCAGTCGCGTGCCAGTTCGTTTAGAGATGTAGCAGCGCCGCCACGAGTCGGATCGCGCATCCAGCGGATGCCAGGCCCAGCGGCGTGAATGAGGGTTTCGACGAGGGAAAGCACGGAGCGAGTATCGGAGCGAAGGTCGGCTTCGAAATCAAGCTCGCCACGCGCCAGCAAGATGGTGATGCCGTGATCGCCTATGGGGCCGGAAAGGAGAATTTTGTCACCGACACGCACCGAGCACGGGTCGATGCTGACTCCAGGAAGTAGGCGTCCGATGCCGGTCGTAGTGACATACATCTGGTCGGCTTTGCCGTGTTCGACGACCTTAGTGTCACCGGCAGCGATCCGGACACCGGCATCCCGCGCGGCTTTCGCCATAGCTCGGACTTCAGCTTCGAGAACCTGCGTTGACAACCCCGCTTCGAGCACATAAGTGACCACGAGGGCTTCTGCCCTGGCGCACGAAACCGCGAGGTCGTTCACCGTGCCGTTCACCGCAAGTTCACCGATCGAGCCGCCCGGGAAACTCAGCGGCTTAACCACAAAACTGTCGGTGGTAATTGCAACGGTCGTGCCGTTGATGTCGACGTGCGCGGCGTCTCCGAGTGGTCCCGGCGCCGCGCCAAAAAGTAGGGGAGCAAAAAGGCCTTCGACAAGCTTGCGGCTGGCTTTTCCTCCGGCACCATGCGCCATCTCGATCTGAGGATCGCGGAACCGCACGGGTGCGGATTCGGCAAGCACGGCGGCCGGAGCGCTCACGCGACCGAGTTCAGACTTACCATTGCTGCCTTGCGGTGTTCGTAGTTGTGATAGGCGGCGCATGATCCTTCCGATGACACCATGAGTGCGCCGATCGGATGCTCCGGCGTGCACTCGCGACCAAAAAGTTTACACTGATGCGGTTTCAGCACACCCTTCAGCACTTCTCCGCATTGCGCGGCCTTGGGATCGGTCACGCGAATGCCTGGAACCGCGAAGCGTTGTTCTGCATCCCATTCGGCGTACTTGTCGTTGATGCGGAGTGCCGACTGCGAAATGAAACCTAGACCGCGCCATTCAAAATAAGGACGCAATTGGAAGACCTCGGCCATGGCACGAAGAGCGGCTCGGTTGCCTTCCCAGGGAACAACGCGCTTATATTGATTTTCAACTCTGGCCTCGCCCGCCTTTAATTGACGCAGGAGCATGACGATGGATTGCAGCATGTCCAGCGGCTCGAAGCCTGAGACCACGATAGGCTTGCGTTCGTTCTGTGCGATCCACTCGTAAGGGCGGCAACCGATGACGGTGGAAACGTGGCCGGGACCGATGAAGGCATCCAGTCGCATGTCGGGAGAGTCGAGGATGGCACGAATCGCTGGAATGATGGTGACGTGATTGCAGAAGACCGAGAAGTTGCGAATGCCTTCGGCTTTGGCGCGCATCATCGTAAGCGCGGTGGAAGGCGCGGTGGTTTCAAATCCGATGGCAAAGAACATGACGTGCTTGTCGGGATTCAGTCGGGCCAACTTCAGCGCGTCGGAAGGTGAATATACGATCCGAACGTCCATACCGCGAGCCTTGTGCTCAAGCGGGCTGCCTTGAGTTCCGGGGACGCGCATCATGTCGCCGAAAGCGGCGAAGATAACATCCGACTGCTGGGCGATGGAAAGACCATCGTCGATTCTTCCCATGGGAAGCACACAGACTGGGCAGCCTGGGCCGTGGATCAACTCGATGTTTTCCGGAAGTATGTCTTTCAGGCCGAAGCGATAGATGGCATGAGTATGTCCGCCGCAGACTTCCATCATTCGGTAGTGGCGTTCCGTACCGGCGAGGCGACGAATTTCTTCTGCCGCCTTCGAAATCAGTCCGGGTTCGCGGAACTCGTCGACGAATCTCATATCATCCCTACCTTGCGGGCTCAACGCGGAGGGGCGTCAATTCACGTCCTCCAAACCATATCCCTGGATTTCCTGCATCGCTCCATCGATCTCTCCCAGCATCCGAAGAGTGTTCATCTGGTCGGCGGCATCCTGCTCGCTGATCTTGCTCATGGCAAAGCCGACATGAATGAGCACCCAGTCGCCCGGCGCAGGCTTGTGGTCCTGCAACAGCCCCAGATCAATCTTGCGCCGCACACCGACTACATCCACGAGCGCGGAATCCTGGTTGTCAGAAGATATCTCGACGATCTTTCCTGGTATGGCTAGACACATGCGACATCCTCCTGCGACGTCATGATTCGCTCGATCTCGATCCCGATCCATCTCCGAAAATCCTGTGCCCGCCAACGACTTATGCCTGCTTGCGAGCGGAAATATCAAAGGACAGCTTCAGCTCATCTTTGAGCTTTATGGTTCCCCCGGCCGCGGAAACTGGGCGAATTTCGTAATCGCTCAGGCGGACAGGAAAGTCTCCTGTTGCGCGGAGCAGATCACCGTTCAGCCCGACGCGCGCGGACACCGGCTGGCTGCGCGTAACTCCGTGCAGCGTCAGGTCCCCTGGCAAAACCACCGTGTATTGCCCTTCGATGATCTTGCTGCCGGACACGCGAGAGCACTCGTACTCTATATCAGGGAAGAAGTCGGTCTCGAGGACTTCTTCCTGCATCTTCCGGTTGATTTCCCTGCGATCTTTTTCGCTGATGTCATCGGTGACGGCCAGCGATGCCGCATGAATCACCATTCGCAGCGAACTTTGTTCCACTGCGTCCGGGTTCAAGGAGACCTCGCCCTCGAAATCGGGGATCGCAATCGTCGGGTTATGAGCAAACGCCGAAAGCATCCCCGTGGCAAATGCCCGCACGGTGAACGTACTCCGCTTGGCATCAATTAAGTACCGAACCTTGATCGCTTGCGGCGCCCCTACTGTAGACAAACTGATGTCCCCCCTGCCCGGTTGCGGCCCTGATGTCACTTCACGTTGTCACATGGCTCGCAATTTCAAATACCGGTCCAGATCCGGCAAGGCGGCCTGGGCCAGATTTCCGAACCCGAACTGGCCGAGATAGCGCCGCGCGATCGGATTGGAAAGAATGAGGCCGGCCCCGAAAACTACCAGAGCTACTCCACTCAGCATGAACAGCGTGTCCTTGTCGTTGAAGCCCCCGTCACCATTTTCCATTGCCACGGCAATCTCCTTTTGTACAGATGTTTATAGCTCTGAACCAAGATTGGAATCGAACCGATCCCCATTGAGAATTCTGTTGATGATCGATTCGAGCAGCTTGACCGCGTGATCCACAGCAGCCTCCACCGCGGCGCTCAGTCCCATCTGACCCTCTTCGCCTCCGAGGGTTTCCGGCTCGCAACCGAGCAGCAGCACATTCTTTACTTTGATATTCATCGCCCGCGCCATGCGCAGCACGTTCATGGGATTCATGGCGTGAGCTTCAACCACGGCCTGCGGATCGTCCAACGCCTTCAGATCAGGTTCGATGACGTAGAGAGTGCCCGGAACCTCGCCGTGCGGACAAGCGTCCACCAGGATCGTGGTTTCGTAACCGTCCTGCAAAGCGTAAGCGAGATCAAAGCCTCGGATGCCAAAATCGGTCACTCGCACGCTTTCCGGTAGCTGCACGTCAGCCAGACGGCGAACCACTTCCACGCCAAACGCGTCATCGCCCAGAAAGATATTGCCGATGCCGGCTACCAGGATGGCCGGTTTCTGCCTTGCGGAGCTTGGGAGAATTTCGTCAGGCGAGAGCGGCTCGATTTCTTCCGCGTCGAAGAAGAAGCGATGACCAGGTTGGCGAAGCAAGCCCATGTCTCTTCCCGGATCTTCATCAAGAACTACGCAGACGTGGCTCTTGCCCTCGTAGTCTTGTTCGATGCATTCGATGGTTGCAATCTGCCCCGCTAACGCGATATCCATCACATCGCCCCGCTTCCGAGGACGCAGGCGCACGCGGCTTCCTGTCCGCACCTCGATTCCCGAAATCTCTAGATGATCGAGGGCGGTCTTTTCTTCGAGGAGTTGCCATTCCCATTCGTTCATTGGGACTCCTCCCTTAGCGGACGCAGTCCACGCAGCACTCCATGCAGCTTCATGAACTGTTCGACCGGCATCGTCTCGGTGCGCTCCAGCATCTGGCGGGCGCGCTCATCCGACTGGCTCATCTCGCGCTTCTCTTCGTCGGTCAACGTCATGATGCGCAGCGAGAGGATCTCGTCAATCTCGGTTCCGTCAAACAGGTCTCCGGCACTCTCGGGAGCAATCTGCGGATAGTCATAGAGAATGATCGGAGAAGAGAGAACGGTGTCGAATTGTCCTTCTTCACCGACGAGGACAGGCCAAGTTCCCACGTTCTGACAACCCGCGGCAAGTTCGCCTATTTGCTCAGGCGGCGCGAGCAGTGAGACAAACTTGCCATCATGCACGCCGAGGATGGTATGAGCCGAGACTAGAGAGCTTAATAATGCGTTCTCACGGCTGGCGTGCTGGGCATCGGCAAAAGGCGTCCGGTTGCGAACGCTTACGCTGACTTTGAACAAGTCATCGCCCACCCGCTCGCTCCTGATCTCCAACGTTCCTTGCAGCGGGCTTTGCTCGCGGATAACGACGCCGGTGATCGGACCTCCTCCATCGCGCAGATACTCAAATTCCTCGCTTGCGGGAAAGGTGAACGACTCTGGCAAAGGCGCACGAATGAGCGCCTCGATATTGCATATGGGCAAGGTTACTTCGCGCTCAACCGCCTCCTGCCAGGGCTGGTAGACGCGACCCTTCACTGCAAGTCTCTCCACCGGACGAAACTCCGGTTTTTCATCCGGTAGCAATTCGCTCGCTGGCATCGTCAGCTCGCCGACAGAACGCGCCACCAGCTGCAGAAAGCGCACGCGAACTTCAAGCCCGGTCAGCGAACCGCCTTCGACCAGGCATTCGGTCTGCATACTCCAGGCGTCGCTGCCGTTTTGCGCTTCGCTATAAGATCGCGGGAAGAGCACGCCGAAATTCCAGCGCTGTTGATTCTTCACCGATGATGGGCGGTAGGGATAAAGCATGTATCCCTCGTACAGCACCGCTTTCGCAATCTTGTCCACGGTCGCGAGATTCATCAGATCACCGTCTCTTCAACCGGGACGATGCTCTCCAGTGCCTCTTCCCATGTGGGAATGCCGTGCCGGACTTTGTACTGATATAAACGGTCGAAGGCATCTCGGTGCAGGCAAAGCCAGGCGCTGTTGGGATAGTAGGACTCCATCATGTCACGCCAGATTTTTACTGGGAGCTTGAAGCGCGCTTCCTTGTCCCAGGAAATGGGTGCGACCTGCAATCCGCCTTCTGCACTCGCATAGAAAACCGTGCCACTAAACTGCAGGCAAATCGGAACCTCTCCATTCGCCAGGCCGTCGAAGTATTTTGTGGCGGCTACGTTGAAATCAAACGTGCAGGGCACGTGAAGATCAATCAGAGTCGTTCCTGTGAATGACGGTACGACGAGATTGGCGTGGGTCCACAGAATGTTACGCAAGGTTTGGCCCCAGCGGCTGGGCTCGCCAAACAGATCGAGCAACCGCTCCTGATCCTCTGGCGTGTACTTGCGGCGGGTGACCTCGAGCTGGATCTGGCAGCGCAGCGCGACGGTGTGAATCGTCTGCCCCGGGTTGGCATCGGTCAGACGAAGTCCGAAGGCCAGCAGAGGCGTGGCCGCATTGGCGACAACTTCGGCTCCCTCAACTTGAAAGCTCAGGTCAGGCATGCGATTGCTCTCCCACCCCGGATACTTCTTTGAGCTCGACGGGAACGTCCACTGATCGCGCTTTCAAACTTGCGAAATACCCGCCTAGTTCCTGCCACACTTCCGTGCCACCAGAAAGACCTTTCCAATGCATGCGAATCAATCCAACCAGCTTGTAACATTCATCGATGGGCAGCAGGTAATACTCGGCTGCGGAATATCCACGGGAATAGCCCAGCCGATTGACCAGCAGCCCTTCCACATCGGATTCCATTTCGTTCAGAATTGGGTTGCGCGCCACAATGTCATCCCAGGATTCCAGTACCAGCAGCGATTCGGTCGCACCCGCCGGACTTGGATAAAGCGCGATGACCCGATTCTCAAGGCTGCTTTTGAAGAAGAAGGCCATGTTGATGGGGGCCATTAAGCCATTCCACTCGGCGTCGCTGAGATTGAAGCCTGGATTAGAGAGGACCCGCCGCGGCACGCGCTTGAATTTCACTCCTTGACCGCTGAACAGAATCGCGCAAGGCTCGCAGGTGCATAGAAGCTTGCGCTGGGCCAGTTCAATCAGGTGCGGATGATCGGGCCGAATACCAGCGCTGCACAACTCGCAACGTTCGAGCGGACGCTCGCGGCGCGCAAACTGGCGCAGCGTCCGAAAGCCATCGGATGGTTCTGTGAATTGTCCTGAACTCATGAATACAACATCCCCAAAATCTTCTGCGTCCCTTTAATCTGCGCCCTGCGGTCCGAGTGCTACAGGCGATCCGGCGGTGCCCCCCATCAACTTGTCCAAAGCCACAAATCCGGAAGTCGGCTTCTCTTCGAAACCTTCAATTTTCAGAGAGGTCAAATCCGGCGCCGCATCGTACATAGCTCCCTCCAAAGTAGCTTGCACGGTTTTCGCGGTTGACCCACAGGTGTGCGAACCGGTTTCCACGCGCAGCCTGATCGCACCATCGTTCACCCCGAGCAATTCAACTTCGCAGCCCTGTTTACGCAATTGCGGCCGCACCCGGTCCACGGCTTTCACCACGCGGCTTTCGAGATCTTCGGGATGAAGGCCGTAAAGAATTAGAACGCTGCTCACCAGCGAATCTCGGCCCAGCCGGTTAATGATGTCCATGCCCGGTTCGCCGGCCTCGGCGACGATGTCGAGCGCCTTCTCCAGGGCCGCGCCGTGCAAGTCCATCAGCGACTGCACCAGGCCCTTGGCGGCCGCCCGAACCACGGGGTCGGCGATCGATTCCATTTCCTGAACCAGCCCGGCGATCCGTTGCATGTCTTCCCGAAAATCTCTGCCGTCCGCCACAATGCACCTGTTCAAACGTTCGCTTCGAAACAATGCCCATCAGGCACTAAACAAAATTAGGAGTGAGAGCGCGGTCTTGAGACGCCAAGTGCGTCGCTAAGAGAAAGAGACCGTACCTAGCGATCCGTACCGGGCGATTCCTAACAACTATCACCCTCACTCCTTCGTACCCGTGGGACAGGTTTAGGTTTGGAGACCAAACATGGGGGAGTGATACGTCTCCAGCACCTTTCCGTTCCCCAGATACATGTGCACGCCGCACGGCAAACAAGGATCGAAACTCCGCACCGCGCGCATGATATCAATTCCCTTGAACTTGTCCGGACCGTTTTCCTCAAAGATCGGAGTGTTCTGCACCGCGTCCTCGTATGGACCCGGAGTGCCGTAAATGTCGCGCGGATTGGCATTCCAGGGGGTCGGAGGATATGGATGGTAGTTGGCGATCTTGCCATCTTTGATCACCACGTGGTGCGAGAGCACGCCCCGAACAGCTTCGTGGAAGCCGCAGCCGATGGCTTCCTCAGGCACCTTGAACTCCGTCCAGGTTTTGGTATGTCCGGCGTGCAGTTCCGCCAGCGCCTTTTCCATGAAGTGCAGAGCGGCGCAGGCGGCATAAACCTGGAAGTAGGTTCGCGCCCGGTCGCGTTCGATCGCGTTGCTCCATTTGGGGATCTTCCACTCGAACTCGACCTCAGGCAGCGAGGTGGTCTTGGGCAGGTACATTTTTACGCTGCTGCCGGTGGACTTGATATATCCAATATCAACCAAGCCGGCCAGCGCCGTCGCCCAGAGACGAGCGATCGGACCGCCTCCGGTATCCATCGCCAGGTGATCGCCCGTCCGCTTGTCGAACCAGCGCGGCGACATCACCCAGGTGTACTTGCCGCCGAAGTCACGTTTCTGCGGCCGGGGAATCGTGGTCTGGTTCCAGGGATGGTTCTTGTCCACTGGATTTCCCAGCGGGTCAGTCTTGACAAAGACTTGCGAATTTTTCCACTCGTCGTAATAGGAGCTGCCCAGCAGAATGCGGATGTTCAGGTTGATGTCCACCAGATCTGTGGTCACCAGCTTGCCGTCGACCACGATCCCGGGAGTGACGAACATCGAGCGGCCCCAGTTCGTCATATTCTTGTAGGTGTAATCGCAGACATCAGGATCGTTGAACGACCCCCAGCACGCCAGCAACACTCGACGGCGGCCAACCTCTTCATAGCCGGGGAGTGCGTCGTAGAAAAAGTCGAACAGATCGTCGTGCAGAGGAACCACCTTCTTCATGAATTCGACATACTTCATCAAGCGAACCAGGTAGTCGGTAAAGAGCTGGATGGTGGGCACGGTCCCGACGCCGCCGGGATACAGAGTGGAAGGATGAACGTGGCGGCCCTCCATCAGGCAGAACATCTCCCGCGTCATACGGCTCATGACCAGGGCTTCGCGATAGAAGGCTCCAGTGAACGGATTGAGCGCGGTCATGATATCGGCGATGGTGCGGAATCCATGCAGATTGGAGTGCGGAGCCGGCGTCGATTGGGCCTTCGCCCAGACCTTGGGGTTGGTCTCCTTGACCATCTGCTCACAGAAGTCCACGCCGACCAGATTGTCCTGAAAGATGTTGTGATCGAACATGTACTCGGCCGCTTCGCCGAGATTTACGATCCATTCGGCAATCGGAGGTGGTTTTACGCCGAACGCCATATTCTGCGCATAGGTGGCGCAGGTGGCATGGTTGTCGCCGCAAATGCCGCAAATGCGGCTGGTGATGAAGTGAGCGTCGCGCGGGTCCTTGCCCTTCATGAAGATGCTGTACCCGCGAAAGATGGACGACGTGCTGTGGCACTCGACCACATGGCGCTTCTCAAAGTCGATCTTGGTAAAAATGCCCAGGCTGCCCACGATCCTGGTGATCGGGTCCCAGTTCATTTCCACCAGATTCCCCTTTTTGCCGGAAACATCTTTTGTCGGTGCGGTAATGGTGCTCATTCGATCGCTCCTTATGCCTTGTCAGTGCCTTCTCAGTAAGTTCGTGGATGGTATCCGGTGGTCAGTTCAGCGCGAGGATGACGCCACCTGGGTTCTTTGTTGACCGTGGACTGAGTCATGGAGCGCAGGGCACGAATCGCGCGACCGTAAGCGCCGACTGCAGCGCTGGAAACTTTTGCCCCCGGCGGTTCATCCATGAAGGGCATAAACTTGTCGGGGAATCCGGGCATGGTGCAGCCGATGCAAATGCCGCCCACGTTAGGGCAGCCGCCGATTCCGGCCATCCAGCCGCGTTTGGGAACGTTGCAGTTCACGACCGGCCCCCAGCATCCCAACTTCACAATGCACTTTGGGGATCCGTACACTTCGGCGAAATCGCCCTGCTCGTAATAACCGGCTCGATCACAGCCCTCGTGGACCGTCCTGCCAAACAACCAAGTGGGCCGGAGCTGGTCGTCGAGCGGAATCATGGGCGCCAATCCAGCCACCTGGTACAGAAGGTAGAGTAGGGTTTCCATGAAATTGTCTGGTTGCACCGGGCAGCCGGGAACATTGACGATGGGCAGGCCGGCCTTGGACTTCCAGTCCCAACCCAGATAATCAGCCAACCCCATAGCGCCCGTTGGATTGCCTTCCATGGCGTGAATCCCGCCGTAGGTGGCGCAGGTTCCGCAAGCAACCACCGCGAGAGCTTTCGGTGCAAGACGGTCAATCCACTCGTTGGTGGTGATGGGCTGGCCGGTTTTAGCATCGGTTCCGAGCGCCGCCCAGTATCCTTCCTTCTTTATCTTCTCGTTGGGGATCGAGCCTTCGACCACAAGCACGAAAGGCTCCAGCTGGCCCTTCTCGGCCATGTACCAAAATTTCAGGAACTCATCCCCGTTCTCATAGGCAAGGACCGGATTGTGCAAGTGCACTTTGGGAAGCCCGGGTATTGCTCCCAACAGAACGTCCTCGATGCTGGGCTGAGTAGCTGCGGTGACTGAAACCGAGTCTCCATCACAGCCCAAACCGGCGGTGATCCAGAGTATGTGTACCTCGGCGACAGGCGATGGTTTTTGCGTAACCCGACCGTACGGAATTGTTTCCGCTGCCATGACTGCGTTCTCCTTTCCCAGATCAACTTGTTAAGAACGGAGGTTGAAAATCTTTATGAACACGAATCGCATACGAAGAGCAACTACATGACTAGTTCTCTCCGTTTGCGAATCGGGTTCCCAAATCGGACCAGAAGTGTGGGAGCTAGAATCAACAATCGCGGGGACGGCTACAAGCGGGAGCACCACTTTTTCGGTTTCGTAGTATTACTATTTTTTCTATCGGGGATTCCCTGATGACTAGCGAGTATTTGAGGCCAAGCTTAGGAATCCGGCGAATTTGAGGCGAGCTTGAGTTACTGCGAGGTTAGACACTTCTACGCGGTTTTTTCATTCATATTCCACTGAATGGCGTGTTGCATGAGCTCGCGGGCGCTCCGCAACGATAACTTTTCCTTGATGTGAGCCTGGTAGGACTCCACAGTCTTTATGCTGAGATGCAGTTCTTCGGCAATCTGCCGGGTTCCGTGGCCATCTCCGATCAGGCGGAAGACTTCCAGTTCGCGGTCGCTGAGATCGGCGATGGACGAGTTTCGCAGAGTGCCGGCACCGGTGATGTAGTGCTTGAGCATCTTGTTGGCGACGCGGTCGCTCACATAAATCTCACCGCTCAGAATGCGGCGCACCGCGACTAGCACTTTTTCCGTGGCCTCCTGTTTCATGATGTAGCCGTTGGCGCCGGCACGGAGGGCGCGTTCCGCGTAGATCGACTCTTCATGCATCGAGAGGATCAACACCGGCAGAGTGGGGTGAGTGATGCGGATGTTTTTCAGCAGATCGAGACCATCCGGGCCATTCAGCGAGATGTCCACGATGAGAACATCGGGCCGAGCCGAAGCCAGTACGTGCATTGCACCCGTCGCTTCTTCAGCTTCGCCGCAGACCACGAGATCGGGCTCCTGGTTAATGAGCAGCGACAACCCTTGGCGCACGATGGGATGGTCATCGACCACCAGAATTCTTTTCTTGGCGACGACCTGATTCTGCGGGGCATGGTTCTGCGTTTTGTAAGTCGCGTTCATCTTTCACTTCACTCCTTCGTCCGCGATCGGGGGCATGACCTGAAACAAACAGGTCACTATAGTACCGCCCGTGGGGACGCGCTGCAGTTCAAGAGAACCTCCGACCATCCTGGCCCGGTAGTTCATCAGGTGGAGCCCCATTCCTTTATTCCCGGGAACTGTGCTGCTGATGCCGTATCCGTCATCCTGGATTGTAAGCGCTCCCTGGCGCTGGTCGGCGGCCAACCGAATGACGATCTGGCGGGCGTGACCGTGCCTGATCGCATTGTTCACCGCTTCCCGGGCAACGTAATAGAGATGCGTCGCCACTGTGTCATCGTGGATCAGCACGGGAGTCAAACACTGGAACCGGCAGCTGACCGCGAATAAGTCTTCCACTTCGCCCGCCCATTGGCGCAAGGCCGACATCAGCCCCTGCGCGTCGGATACTACGGGAAGCAGGCCGCGCGCCAATTCGCGTGTCTTGTTGATCGCTTCATTCACTAGGTTCACGATCTTCGCCGCGTCGCCAGCCTCGGGCATGCCTTTTTCCATCAGCTTTTGTTCCTGCACCTTGCTCATGAATGCGATGCCGGTAAGATGCTGGCCCAAGCCATCGTGCAGGTCCTGTCCAATGCGGCGCTGCTCCCGGGCGCTGACATCCAGAATCGTTTTCTCCAGATGTTTGCGCTCGGTGACGTCGATTCCGGTGGCGATGAAGTACGTGGGCGTCCCGCCGTTGCCAGGAAGCACCGTGCTTGACCATGCGATCAGGCGGCGAGCGCCGTCCCGCTTGACCAGATAGCCCTCATAGTCACTGGGGGACTGGTCCGAACGGAGTTGTTGAAGGACTGATTTGAAACGGTCCACCTCGTCCGGAACCATCAATAAGTCCCAAATTTTCTGGCCGGCAACCTCAGCGAAAGAATATCCAGTGGTTCGTTCACAGGCCCGGTTGAAGCGGATGATGCTGCCTTCGGGATCGAGCACCACCACCAAAGCTCCCACCGTGTGGAGAATGGCGGAGACCACATTGCGCTCTTCCTGCAAAGCCTCTTCGGTTTGCTTCAGATCAGTGATATCAAAGCCCACACCGTGGATGAACCAGGGCTCACCGTCCTCCTTGCGAATCATCTTGGCTTCGCAATGAAACCAGATGACTCGGCCATCGCGCGAAACCACACGATAGGCCGAGCGCAGCGGATTGCCGGTCAGAAACATTTCGGCCGCTTCGGTGCTCCAGCGCTGCTTGTCGTCCGGATGGATTTGGCTGTACCAGCGGACCGGATCTTCCAGCCATTCTTCCTGGGAAAAACCCAGCGTGGCTTCAATCTGAGGGCTGACGTAGGCCTCGCCGATGCCCCGATCGAGATAAGCCATGAACACTACCGCCGGGATCTGCTCCACAAGCGCTCGATATCTGGCCTCGACATTCGGAAGCTGCGCATCGTTATCTTTGGACCATCCCTGGTCTGGCCGTTCTGGCGGATACACGATGCGTCTTGCAGTCGCGAGATTTTGGTGGCGGCTGAAGACTCCGGCCAAGCCCCGGAGAATTTCCTCGGCCTCGGAGGGATTCAGGTCCGGCTTGGCATCCGCAGAAGGAGGGGCGTTGGCAATGGCGTTCGCATTATTCGGCCACGAAAACGAGACCATGCTCACTCCTGAAGCAACAATTTCATGACCACGCGTTGCAGCTCAGTCGTTGCCGCGCGTCGGCTTGCGCCAGCTGGGCTCTTTGTTCAGCGACGACTGCGTGAAACGGCGCAACGCGTGAATGGCGCGCCCATAAGTTTGAACCGCAGCTGACGACAAAAGAGAACCCGGGGGCTGATTCATAAAAGGCATGAACTTGTCTGGAAAGCCCGGCATCGTACACCCGATGCAGATGCCGCCGACGTTGGGACATCCGCCAATACCACCCATCCATCCACGCTTGCCAACGTTACACTGAACCACCGGCCCCCAACATCCTAGCTTCACGATGCAAAGCGGAGATCCGTATTCTTCAGCAAACTGCGCCTGCTCGTAGAAGCCACCGCGGTCACAACCTTCGTGTACCGTGTTGCCAAAGAGCCAAGTCGGCCTCAGCGCCTCATCGAGCGGAATCATAGGCGCGCGGCCGGATGCCATATACAGCAAATACAAAAGCGTTTCCATGAAATTATCGGGCTGCACCGGACATCCGGGCACGCACACGATGGGAATCTCCGCTCGCGACTTCCATTTCCATCCCAGGTAGTCGGGAAGACCCATACACCCCGTGGGATTGCCTTCCATGGCGTGGATGCCGCCGTAGGTAGCGCAGGTTCCCGCTGCCAACACCGCCCAGGCTTGGGGAGCGAGACGATCGATCCATTCACACGTGGTGATCGGCTGACCGGTGTTGGGGTCCGTGCCCATGGATGCCCAGTAGCCTTCCTCCTTATTATGTTCATTCGGGATGGACCCTTCGACCACCAGAATGAAATTTTCCATTTTCCCTTGAGCCGCTTGATGGAAGGCCTTCATAAAGTCGTCGCCATTGGCCAAGGCAAGGAAGGGATTGTGCAGGGTCACTTTTGGAATCCAGGGAATTTGCCCGAGAAGGATATCTTCAATGCTGGGCTGGGTGGCAGCCGTCATGGCGATGGTGTCCCCGTCACATCCAAGGCCGGCAGTTATCCAGAGAACGTCGAGTTCGGGGATGGGACTCTGATTTCCCCGGCGAATCTCGGCCTCCACCATTTCGACTTCTCCTTGGAGCACGCCAGAGACTCCGTTCCGATTCTTTCGTCCCAAATCGAGCCGCGAAGAATCTGGACCGAAGGCTGAGCGGGTAAAATACCACGTTAGAGTGCACCTTGCGAAGTCCTAGCATATTTTAGCGGATTCTCTCTCGTTCACGCTCGGCAGAAGCCGGCAAACGGCGGGGAAACGATAAGCACACCCGATTCTTGATCGGCTAAAATCGATCGGCCAAAATCTGCACTTCTTCGGCTTCCGCTGTTTGTTTTGGGGCTTCTCTTTGTCCGATAAAGGCATCCAAGAGTCAGATCATTGCCAAGGAGACCTTGTGAAGAGATTGTTAGCAATCACTAGCGGCGTTGGGATAGCAACGTTGCTTTTCGTGGGATTTGTGTTTCTCACAGCGATTCCCGACGTGGGCCGCTACATTAGAATGAGGAGGATGTGAGACGGGGTTTCGAGTTCTCCCGACCACTCTCGGCCATTGTCACGATAAGGCGGAGGCCTCTTCACGATTCGGAGGTTTCCGAGCGGAACGCCGACCTCTGTCTTCCGAGAAGGCGGCCCACCCTTGGTCCACGGCGGTTTGGCAAACGCGGCAAAAGAGGACTGTTGCGGGTTTCCGCAATCAGTTCGTTAAGGTTACGGAACTGACGATTTCGGGTGCAGTAGTTAAACAGAGAGTAGACAATTCTTCCGTAAGATTTTGAATTGGCGTCCCCGGCGGGATTTGAACCCGCGTTTGCGCCGTGAAAGGGCGCGGATCTATTGGATCACGTAGTAATTACTAGGCAGCGGTCGCACTGCAATGCCTCGTAAGGAACGGCGAAGAAGGCGAAGCAACAGTCTCAACTTGTACCGTTCTTGTACCGCGAGTTTGAACCATAAATTCTGGAACGACGTAACAAACGATGATTCAATCCCGCCGATTCTGCGACTGGGCGACGGGCAAATGCCATCCTCGGTATATCGCCATAACTCGCAGCCAGAAGCAAAGTAGTGCGCCCGCGGTCAACATCACAAAAGCCGGGTAATGCAAATCATATCCGATCACCACTACGACGCCAGCGGCTAGCGCAGCAACAGCATAAATATCCGCCTGCAGCACCGTCGGCGTTTGGTTGACAAGCACATCGCGCAATATGCCGCCACCAATCCCGGTTAGCACTCCCATAAGAATCGCCATCACCGGATTGAGCCCCGCGATGAGCGCCTTTTGTGTGCCGGCGACGGCAAACAGGCCGAGTCCCGCGGCGTCGAACAACAACACCAGCCTGCGACGTTTATCGATGTCGGGATACCAGAAGAACGTCACCAATCCTGCCAGAAGAGAGACCCCGAGATAGCGCCAGTCGCTGATGGCCGCGGGTGGCACCGCGCCAATCAGCACATCTCGCGTGATCCCGCCGGCATTACCGGCCGCGAACGAGAGTGCCATTAGACCGAACAGATCGAACCGGCTTTTGACACCCGCTGCCGCACCGCTGAGTGCGAAAACGAATGTGCCAAGCAGATCCACCGCATCCAGAAAAGGACCGGCTAGTTGATGCCCGTGCATCAGGATGCTGTTCACGAGGCCAGCCATGCATGCGCCGCAACAACCAGGGCCTTCACACCGGTCTCCAGAGTTGGGTGGATCACCGGTGCAAAGCGCGGATTGTGGTTGGTCGGCAGCGAATTGAGCGTGCCATCCTTCTTCGCCTTGTCATATACCTCAGGATCATGGCTTTGTGGTGAGGTCAGGTCTCTTGTGTCCTTGGTGCGGAAACGGTACCAGCTTCTGAACGGCGTCCAGGATGTCTTCACGCACGCGCCGGGCGGCCAGAGGATTATCCTCAAGGATAAATTCCCAAATGTCAGTGATGTCCTGTGCCGCGCCAGGGTGAAGAGTAAAACCCTGCTCGGTATTCATTTCGAAGAGCGATTCTTCAGTAGCTCGTCCTCACGCTGGCGCAAGCTCTCGAAAAATGCTTCGCCATCAACTGGCTTCACGCGTCCGCTTTTGATGTCGTCGTAGCGGCTGTCGAGCATGTGGCGGACTTCGCTAACCTCCTGAAGGTATCCCGCCATCGCATCTTCCATGAGATCGTCGGTCGGAAGGCCGCTTCGGGAGGCCAGTTCGTTCAAGCGGGATTCCGTCTCGGGTTTGAGGTGCACTTCCATAGTGAGAGTTTAGAGATGTAGCTCCGCCGTGTCAAAAACAATCGCCAGCGATGTATCGACATTCGAGAGGCGAAGTAGCGCAACAGCTCTGCCTCCTTTTTGTGCCTGCGAAAAACTGCTTGCGCTCTCTTAAGTTCTTGAAAAGATTTGGCGTCCCCGACGGGATTTGAACCCGTGTTACCGCCGTGAAAGCGGGATGGCTAAACGTAACGCTAAGAACCACAGGAACACGGACGCACTGGATTGCGTTCTAGGAACAGGAAGAAACACCTTATTGTGTCCCCGGCCTTAGAGGATGCCGAGCGGACACTTTCTCGCCCTACCTCTCCTTCCCTTCTACGCTGGTTCGTGATTCTCTGGCATGGTAGAGCGCAGCCTTTTCAGGGCTAAGAGAAACATTTGGACGGAGGTGTACATGTATCACGCGATAGTCAAACGGATTGCCCTACAAAACTTTCTGCGAGTGAATCAGAAGGACTACGCTGCGATCTTGAAGAGCTGTGCCCCAGATGTTCATCACCGGTTTGGCGGGCATCACGCACTCGGCGGCGAGCGGCACGACCGTGAAGCGCTGAGACGGTGGTTCGAACGGCTGGGCCGGCTGGCTCCCACGTTGCGGCTCACAGTTCATGATGTATGGATGAAAGGCGGCCCATGGAGTACGACCGTAATTATTCGGTGGTCCGCAGTACAGGATCTTCCGGATGGCTCACCCTATAACAACCACGGCGTTCACATTATTCGCATGCGTTGGGGCAACGTGCTATTGGCACACTCACAGTGGACCACCTGAACGTGCGCTCCCGATAAGTCCTCGCTCGCCTGCCGCAGTGTGATTCATCGGGGGAGGATCACGGGCTACCCTGACGTAATCCTAAGGTAAGAGTAGCCGACCAACCGGGAGTTAAATCTTAGGGGGCCTTGGCCAGGTATGAATAGAACCACTCTTCTTGAGATTACCGAGCGCGAGCCCTTGCGTCATTATCGTCTTGCCGACAGACGCTTCAAGTGCGAGCGTCCCCAGCTACACATCCTTTGGACCACTGGGCCCAGCGTCCTTCCATACGAGGAGAGTGAATAGTAAACGCAGGGCGGAATCGTTTTCTTATCGTCTCTTTTGACGATGCCATCGGCAACAAGCTCCTGAAGATGCCGGATCAGCATGCGCTCTGTGATCCCGGGAATGGAACGCTTGAGTTCGCTGGTGCGCCTCGGCCCATCCTGCAGACGCCACAGAATCGTACCTTTCCAACGGCCGTCCATGACTCGCATCATCGCGTCGACGGGACACTCGCCCACTTCCTTTTTTGAGACTGGCATTTTTCCCTCCAGCACTGACAAATATGACAGTACCTTGACACTTGTCAGTATACATCACACACTTAGGGTCATGGAGGTTTTTCTGGGCAACAAAGCATCTCCCGCCTTTATCCGCCAGACCGTATACAACACGTGCGACCTTGCCGTTGATAAGACGATTCGTGCATGGTGTCTTCGACGGTTTCACACGTTGCCCAGCCGAGCATTTCTGAATGTCACGCCCTGCACGAGCCAAGTGCGAGATGCCGACTCCCAACCTACAAGCTCAAGCCACACCCTAAGGCCCCAGCGATCACCAACACCCCCGCCGCAATGACGACAACACCCGTAAAACGAGCGGCACGCTCGGGCCTCGACGCGAACCTCTCGACCGTAATCGCGGCAGTTACCGTGGCCATGGCGCCGAGACTCATCACGCCCATAACGAGCAGGATCACCATGAAGCCGGAGCAGCACATGCTGCAGTGCACGCCCCAGCGGAGGCCGTGCTGCCAGGCGCTTCGTACTTTAGAAGACGGCGATGGCGCGCAAGGCGCCGCATTTCGGCAGCGCCCAAGCTGGCGAGCCTTCCATGCGGTGAGCTGAACGCATCCCGCGAGCAGAAGGACGCCACCGGTCGCGATGGGAACCGACCGCGCGAGGGCTAGGCACCGCATCTCGGCCGCTGTCAAGACGAGACCGAGCGGGTACACCACGGCTCCGAAGAAGGCCCAGACGAAAAAGTAGCCCGCGCCCGCGAGCACTGTCATCCTTCCCAAACGAGTTTTGTCCGGCCCGCGAACGGAGCCACGATAGCGTAACAGCATGGGCACAAGAGATGGCAGCATCATGGCCACCATCATCACGACCCACATCCCCACGAATGAGGCGGCCGCGCCGAGCCAGTTCTGCCCGGACATCCTCATCCATGGCATAGACATGGTCCAGCCGCCAGGCATTGCCATGCTGCCGGACATGGACCGGCACCAGTAGACCGTGGCCGCCGCGCTCGCAATGAACAGGAGCGCGCTGATCCCGAGAACCCCGCGCTCGCGCGCCAAATGATTGCCAGCCACGGCAGCTCCGGAATTTAAGGCTGCGAGCCCTGCATCAGAGCGCACCACGCTCGAACCTCTCATTTACAGATCATCGCCCGTACTCATCATGGCGGCGCACCCAGAACTGGTTTCGGTCGCCCTCATCGCGCCCCTTGGGCGTAAGGTCGAGATAGTGGTATGCGCCGTTCATCATATCCACGCCGCGGGCGTAGCAGGAGTAGGTGTGGAACACGTCGCCGTCCAAGTCTCTGCTGAACACGCTGATGGCAACGTCGTCGGTTCCCTGCGGCCGCGGCTTTGCCATTTTGTAGTTGATCAAAGCTTCGCTCGCCATTTCCTCCGGCGTATAAGAGGCATGGAGGTCATAGGCGAAATCATTTCCGGAAGCTGACAGCCACTTGAAATTCCAGCCCATGCGTTGCTTGTAGGCTTTCAGTTTTTCATAGGGCGCGCGCGAGATGGCCACGAAACTCGTGTCGCGATGTTTCAGGTGAACGTCGATGCCATTGAAGTTATCGGCCCAGAAAGAGCAGCTAGGGCACCCTGCTTCCCAGTCGGGGGCAAACATAAAGTGATAGACGATTAGTTGGCTTCGTCCGTCAAAAAGCTCCGCCAGAGTCTGTTTGCCGTTCGGGCCCTCGAAGATATACTCCTTATTGACAAGTTCCCAGGGCAGATCCCGCCGTTGTTGGCTGAGCTCGTCCCGAAGCCGCGTAAATTCCTTTTCCTTCACGAGGAACGCTTTCCTCGCGGAGAGCCACTCCTTCTGCGAAACCACTGGGTGATTTTTGAGACCACTGCCACCGTCTTTTGTAATTGCAGATTGTGCGATCGCCATGTCTTCTCCTCAATTAGAATTTAACCTGGATTCTTCGGCTTTTGCTCGACTGCTAACCTGAAATCTGAATCGAGTGATGGTAAGCACTCTCTCATTCTGGCTGTCCAAAATGGCTCACTTCAGCGATTGAAAATTCAAGACTGAATTTGCTGCCGATGCGTGCATCGCGCGATCTGTAGGTGATCTGGACTATTCCGTCCAAAGAGGACCAGGGTTCTTCCCCTCCGCGTAGCCTTTGAGTCGATGCATCAGTTCGCCCCAGCTCTTGCAGCCTTCTTCCCAGCTCGGGTCAAACATGAAGTGATAGACGATCAACTGGTTTCTTCCCTCAAACAATTCGGCAGGCTTTGCTTCCCATTTGACCCCTCAAAAACATACTTTTTATCGACCACCTCCCAGGGCAGCTCCCGCCGCTCCCGGCTGAGCTCGTCGCGAAGCCTCGTGAATTCCTTTTCCTTGGCGAGGAATGCCGTTCGCGCGGAGAGCCACTTCTCGCGCGAAACCACCGCGGGGTCCTTGATGCCGCTATCGTGTGCGATTG